>Ga0255768_10002066_pt1 | contig 20304 bp, 16 predicted proteins | sample 071ome_33_FD_179983 | JGI IMG/M metagenome (GOLD analysis project Ga0255768, IMG submission 179983) | Coastal salt marsh microbial communities from the Groves Creek Marsh, Skidaway Island, Georgia - 071412AT metaG (version 2) | ecosystem: Environmental > Aquatic > Marine > Intertidal zone >...
GCGAGAGAAGCCATGCTGGACGCGGTACAAAAACAGGCGAAGAGCGACACGCGCTTCGCGTTCGAGGCGCGGGACGACGCGGTGCGGGCGATGGAGACGGAGCGCGCGGCGAAAGCGAGAGCGATGGAGGCGTGCGCCGAGGCGACGGCGAAAATGCGGGCGATGGAGGCGGAAATGGAGGCGGCGAGGGCGAGCGCGGGGGAGGGGACGAAGCGCGAGGACGAGCTGCGCGAGGCGTTGGAGCGCGCGACGGAGCGGTTGCAAGCGACAGAGCGAGCGATACGCGCGGCGACGGGGACGGTGAAGGAGGGTGAAAACGGCGAGCTAGTGGTGGCGCCGACGCCGGGTAAGTCGCCGAGTGCGATGTCGTTTCGGAAGAAGATTGCAGCCGCAGAGGCGCGATGTCGCAACCAAGTCGCGGCGCAGAGGAGAGAAATTTTGGACTTCTTACAGCGCGAACGACGCGGCGGCGCCGGTGCCCCTGTTCGTGGCGGCGGTGCTCTTTCCGAAGACGACCAAAACAATGACGTCGACCACGAAGGCACGCCCGCGGCGGGATCTTCAGGCAGAAACGCCTCGAGAAGCGCGTTCGAGTGGGGCATCGCTCAGTCTGAAGGACTCGACGCGCTCCTCGAGCTCGTCTCTCGCCTGTCAAACGTGCTCGAACGCGCTATTGACGTGTCGACGGTTGATGCGGATGGAATTTCAACGGATGACGACGACGAGGAATCGCGCGCGAATCGGAGGACGTGGGCCGATGCGTCGAGAGATTTTCGCAATCCAGACGCCGAGCTCGAACGTCTCGCGGCGTGGTTGACGACGACGGCAGATCTCGTCTCGGGCGATGAATTGCGCGCCGCGATGTCTCGCGCGTGCGCGGCGGCGCACAGAATCACGTTTGCTCTCAAGCGCGCGTGCGTTGCGGCGGCGGATGGAGACGCTCGCGTCGCCGAGGCCTTCTCCGTCGCCGACGAGGCGGCGCAAGTCTACCGCCTCCACCTCGCCCAGGCTGAATCCCGAGCCATGATGGCTGAAAAGCGCGCGAGCGCCGCCGAAGACGCCATGCAAACCATGAGCGCGCTCTGTTCCGACGCTCGACGCGACGCAGAGGCGGCGTCTCGCGCTGCCGAACGCGATCGAAGAGAACTTCGCCGAAGAGAGTCCGAGCTCGCCATGCGTCGCGCCCTCGCGTCATCTTCCGAAAATCTGGAACACTCATCGGTTTCACCGCTGAAACGCACCGTCGGCGTCGCCGCCACCCCAGTCCGCACGCACCGCCCAATGGCGCCGTTTCCCACCCCACCTCGCGACTCGGCCATCGATTCCCCGGCTTTGGCCGAGCTGCAAAATCTTCGTCAATCCCTCGAGAGTTTCAACGACGCATTCGACTGAACATTGCAGTTCATTTGCGTGTAACATAAAACCAACCCAATGCATCATCTCGACGGAAAGTGCCGAAACCACGGAACCGCGCGCGCGCGAGGCCAAATTTTGGTTCGACCTTTACAAATTCCACGTTTCATGCATCACGTGCCCAAATGCGACCGTTCGTGAACCAACCTTGACCCCCCGCGTGCCCGAATCGAGTGCACGAACTTCCTCGCTCGCCGCGCGAGTGACTTTTTTTTTTGCTGACTGTACGCAACCCTCGCTCGGAACGGCAGAAGACGACGGACGGCGCGCCCGAACGCGATCGATCGAAATCTTCGAAGAGGTGACGAAGATTTGAACGGAACCCGCGACTTGGCTTGGTCGTTTTTTGCGCGCGCTCGTGTGATCGCGACGACCGTACCGTTCGGAATCGAGTGAAACGTTCGGGGGGAAAGGCAAACCCTTGGACAGTTTGCATTTCAATTTCAATTCAACGATTGAGATAGGCTTTTCGCGGGAATGGGGTGTTTGAGCTCGAAACCGGCGGACGCGGCGACGCCGATAGAGACGTCTAAACCGACGGCGTCTAAACCGACGGCGTCTAAACCGACGGATGGTTCTGAAAAGGGAACTGCAGCGAGCAAAGGCGAAAAGAGTAAAGGAACGGCGGCGTCGGACGAGGGATTTAAAGAGGTAAACCTGAGCCCGGGAAAGAGCGCGAGCACTAAAGCGAGTGGGAAAGGTGGGAAAGGTGGAGCCGCGGCGTCCGCTGGAACGCCGATCGCGAAACCGTCCAAGGTGGATGATGGGATGATGAAGGAGTTGGACGCGGCGGTGCAGAGCGTGAAGCCGCAGAAGGGAGGCGCGAAGGAAATTCCGAAGCCGAAGAAGAGCGGCGGCGGCGCCGGTGGTGGCGGCGGTGCGGATGGTTCGGCCAAGTCGAAATCGCAACGTAAGAATGCGCGCCGACGCGAAAAGGCGAAACAAAAGAAGAAGGCTGAGGGCGAAGCCGGCGGCGGCGCTCCGAGTGGCGGTAAGCCACCCCGTGTCGGCCCCGTCGTCTCGATGGAGCGCGATTTGTATTAGCCGTTCGTTGACGCGAAACAAGTGTAAGTAAAAACCACCAAAGTCTCAACACTACTCGCTAAGTATTTAAAAAGTTTCTCGGTGCTCAGGCTGCTTGGAGTAGCTTCCGGTGTAATACCCGGCATAATACCACGCCAACAACAGATTAGCCAACTCATCCGGATCGTGTCCATCATCGGCGTATGATCGAGCCGTCTCCAACGCAGATTCGGCCATGTCTGGTGGCGCTCTCGGGGGACCGCCGCGCGTCGGTGGGGTGCCGCGTCGCGGCGACGGACGCGGTCGACCACCAAACGGTGAAAATCCCGCAAAATCGTGCTCCATCGCGCCGTACGCGTCGTACGGATCGTATCTACCCCGATAATGTGGAGGCGGGTGGTGTGGCGAGCGCGATGGGTGATGCGGGTGATGCGGTTGCGGCGGTGGACGATGGTGACGGTGACTATTCCACACGTCTCCGCCGTACGCTTCGGCTTCAAAATACTCGTCTTCGACGTAGTAATACGGTTGCGGCGCTGATGATCGATATCTCGGCGGTTCAAACGACCTCGGAGAATATTGTGCTCCTCTCAACCACATCTCTGCTGCTCTCACATCTGCGCTCGGGCCGACGTCGTCGCTTTCTCGTCCTCTCGGGCTCGCAGCGGCTTCGCGTTCGTGCGGCGCTCGACGAGACGGCGTCGAACTCGCCGGCGACGACGCCCCCGGGTGTCCTCTCGACGCGCTCGCGGGTCCCGCCGTACCGCCGTGACGAGATATGGCCGCGTCGTACGCGCGGATGAGCGCGCTGTCGTCCCACGCGTCCGCGTCATTGCCCAAGGATTCTCTCTCGCGGTAACCGCCGCGGCTCATCCTTTGTCGGTTCTGTGTATCGGTTTCAAACGTAACGCGTTCGCTCAGTTCGTGAGTTGGCTCAAGTTCGTCGAACACGCGTTCGGTCGGCTGTCTGTGTCGAAGCGCACGTGCGCGGGCTCGCGAGGTGACGTGTGTGGAGCGCAGCCGCTGCGCGCCGAACGAGTGACGGTGCGTTGAATTTTTCAATATGTGTAAACAGTATCATCTATCCTTGCAAATACGCATTGCTCGAGCCTTAGTTTTATCTATGTTAGTACAGCGTTCTATGACGAGACGTCGGGCGAGCAGCGCGTCGTCCCTCATCGCGCGATGGAGTTGGAGTTTTTCGTCGACGTCTTCGCGCCGACAGCGGTCGAGACGGCGTCTAAGCCAGAACTCATGCTCTCTCCCACGCGACGGGAAACTTGGTGCTTTTCATTGAAATCGACGGCGGCTCGACCCGTCGCGGCCACCGCCTTGGACGTCTTTTCGGTGATTTTGTAATCGTCGTCGAGTTTTTTCACCGCTTTGCCCGTGGTGACGACGGCGCGCGTCGCCTTTTCGGTGATTTTGTAATCCTTGTTCCAACGCTTGAGCGACGAGTACGTCGTCGCCGCCGCTCTGCCCGCAGTTCGAGAAAACATCCCGACCGAATCCTTTCTCGTCGTACCGTACGCCATCGCTCCCGCGGCGACAACACCAGTGATCGGTCCGAGGACACAAAATCCCGCGACGGCACCTACGGCTGCGGCACCGGCAAGAGTGGATGACCCACCAGAGTCGTTTCGTTTGCCTTCGGCGTTCGCCGCGTTCTCGCTCGCGTCCACCCGCGTCGCGTCTTCAACACCCCCCGCGGCGAGATCATCCAACTCCCGCGCTCGTTCGCGGTACTCCTTCGCCTTTGTCGCCAATCCCCGATCGCCATCCGCGTCCGCATCGCGCTCGAGCGCCGTCGCTGCGGCGCGATATTCACGAGCAGCCTCAACGTAATCCTTTGCGACATCGAGTTCAACTGCGCGTTTTGCGAGCTCAATCGCGTGTCTCGACGCCGGCATGACGCTGCGTGCGCTTTTATCAAACCTTCCTTCTTGTCCGGTGTCCCGTCGCGGTCGATGGCGCGCGATGCGCGTCGGTGTTTGTGGGAAGTGTCGACAGCTGTCGGTTGAAGATTTGATTTGAAAAGCGCGCGTCGGGCGCCCACTCAAACGCGATGCGACGAACGACTGAATGAATGAATGAAAAGCTCCCGAAGGATGAGTGAGCTACACGAAAATTTTGTATAAAACACAAAGACAACTAGGGGGGTGTTTCGCTTCGAACGAGCGTCGGACGATGATTCCATCTATCGCGTCGTCTTTCGCAAAACTCTACTGTCGGCCAACAACAAAGTCGGCTCACATCGGACGCGCTCTACCGCGCCCTCTTCCGCGGCCTCGACCACGACCCGCCGTCGGAGCCGCCTTCGCCTTTGGCTTACCCTGCTTAGGCGTGTCATCTACTAACAGCGTGTCCAGGTTGAGCGAATCCGGAAGGATGTAATACCGAATGGTGTTACCGCGCACGCTCAAGTGGTCCAACGACGTTGGGTTTTTACCCTTGAGCGTGAGTTTCACCTGTTTAAGGTGCGTGTTCATGCTCACGTCGACACCTACGCGATTAACAAGGGAGAAAATTTTTCGCAGCAATCGTCAGTACACGTTTCGAGTTTGAATCGCGCGTCTGCTTCACCATCGCCCATCGAACTGAAAGCGCGAGAGCGGTAGGTTTCGCCTCACCGCATTCGATCCGCCTCGCGCGCCCTTCCCTCGCGTCGTCCCGTCGCGCTTCGCTGTACTATCGGAGCTCTCGAGACGCCAAGAAACCAAAAAGAAGAACGTACCCATTATGGTCCCGTGCGCCGTCGTTCCGTTCTTAAGCTCTATCGTCACGCTCTCGTTGGACAACTTTTGTAAAAACCGAACGAGCTTCATGTTCCTCCTTCAACACAATTCTTCCCTCCTTCCCTCTCTCGTCTCTCGTCGTCGCGTTTCGTATCGCTCGATCCGACGCTGCGTCGAACAGACGGGGTTTTTAACACCTCGCGCGTTTCTCTTTGTCGTCGACCCGGGAAGAGGGTGTAAACTACGACCCGATCGACGGTCGGTGTGGACTGACGGCGCGTGCGCGCAGCTCTGGTTTTCACTACTTTGTGTCCACGCATACGAGTTTATATGTGTAAACAGTATGGTTAGTTTCCACACTTAATGCTTTCGTGGACATTGACGCCGACAGAGCGCGACGACGCGACGGGCGAGGAAGACGCGTGCGTCGCGTGCGCGTGTGCGTGCACGTGTACGTGCGCGTGACGGTCGTTTGGGTTCGAAAACACGTGATTGACGGAACGAAATGAAAGCGATTATCACGGTGATTTCTACTGTTGTTGGTAACGACTCCGTAGGCGTTTTAAGACGGAACGGTGCGAGATCGACGATGAGGATGGAAACGATGGGAAGACGAGAGATTATGATGGTTCGTTCGACTCGGCGGATTTGTGTTTCGGCATCCGAGGGAGACGACGCGGCGAGGACGACGTGTCGAGGATATGTGGAAAACTTGGACTCGGCGACGCTGGCGGAACTCGAGGCGTTGTACGTCGACGCGAAGGATGCGTATTTCGCCGGGAATCCGTGCGTGAGTGATGCGTATTTCGATGCTTTGGAGCTTAAATTGTCTTACGCGCAATCGTCAGTGGTTCGGAAGTATCCGAGGTGTTCGGTGAGGGGTAAAGCGATTTATTCAGACTGCGTGACGGATGAGTCGCAAATGCAAGTGCTGACAGCGTCGTACTTGGTGATTTTGGTTTTGGGGATACTTTTCGTGCTCATTGATCTCGGACACGATCTCAGGGTGATGATTAGGAGCGCAGAGGTGGCCCAAGCGCAGTTTCGGCCGCCGGTGCTCGCGCTCGTGGGGCTGGGATTGAGTCAACGCGGGGTGGAAAAGTTGCTCGAGACGCGGAAGGGCGGCACATTGGCCATGACGGGAGAGTGTCCGAATTGTAACGAGCAAGTGTTCACGTTCATGGATACGAAGCGGGGACAGTCGAAGGAGCGGTGCGAGTGTCATGTGTGTGGAAGGAAGATAGTGTTCGAGGCTACGTTTGAACGTGTCGAGAGTTCCAAGTGGAAGGTGGCGGGCAAAGGACGTGTCTACCTTGTCGCCAATCGAGAAGATTTTTCACCCGAGGACTGACATGGGGAATTAAAAAGGTGTACATTATTACAAGCGGTCGAGCGACCGCGCGCACGCAGGGCGCCATTGCCCGATGTAAATGGTTCTACTAGCGAGAGAAAGAGAGGGAGGTGTGGTTCGGCTATTCGTGTCATCAGCTACTCAATTTGTGAATAATAATGATGAAAATAGCGAGCGTCAGCACGGCACTCACACCGTAAAAAGCAACCTTATTCGCCGTCGCGCGACGTCCCATGCTGCTCAAGATTTTCCTAGATCGTCCGATGGTATCGTCTGCCCCGTGCAGTGCTTCTCTGCTTCGTTCAATCGTCTCTCGCTGTCCTTGCAAGTCTTGAAGAATGCTCACGCCCAAATCCTCCGTCTCTAAAAGAGACCGTCTGCTCTCCTTGATGCGTTCACCCGTTCGTGCCAACCGTTCAGTCGTGTCCATCGCCTGTCCACGCGTCCCGAGCAACGCACTCGACCCTCCGTCCGCGCCGCCTCGCTCCGCTCCGCTGAGCAACTCGTCTCTCGCGTCCACGTGCGCTGCCTCTGCGCTCGCCTCTCTCGCGTCCCGCTTCAGCTTGGCCAACTCGCTCTTATAATCCCTAAGCTTATTCAACATCGGCGTCTTCACCGCTGGATCACTCAGCGACCTCGCTTCGAGGTCCATCCTCCGCACCAACGCTTCGCACTCGGCGATGTCCGCTTCAATAGACTTGGCGTGTCTCGCCCTCGACGCCGCATCCTCGCTCGACCGCACCCCGTTCACTCCGCGGTGAATCGAGCTCGAGAAATCACAGAACTCCCGTTCGTAACTCTCAAAAATCTGTATCAGTCATCGTCAGTCGTTCGTTCACACGCATAGTTCGAACGCATAGTTCGAACGGGTCGCCGAAGAAACCCCGCGGAACGAAGACGCGCGCGGCGCGCATCCACCGCGTCGCCCGAGTCGGCATCCACCGCGTCGCGCGTTCGTCGCGTCGCGCGTTCGTCGACGCATCCATCGCACGCACCGCCGACATGTTCGTCCAACCGCTCGACGAGTGTGGACGTGGAGTCGAGTTGTGAAGTGGGCACGTGGCGCGAGCAGTGTCGCAAGGAATAGAAGTCAATCAAACCAACGATGCAGCCTCACACGCCGTCGCGCGTCGTCTGGGCCCCGCGCGAAGGACCGAACGACAGCGCGACGCGTAAAACTTTTTGGACGAGTCGACGTCGGCGCGCGCAGGCGAAACGAAGAATATGAAGTCGTTCTTTCAAGAGGCGCAGCGAGCCATCGGACAAACGAACCGAACGAAACGCGCGTCGTCTGGGGCCGCGGCGGCGACTTCGAGCGCTTGGGTCGATGATTTCGATGCGCCGGGTGAGAGTGGATTCGGGATGGCGTCGACAAGTGCGGTGGCGCATCCGTTGACGAGGGAGTGGAGCGAGAGGATCGGTTCGGTGTTGGTGCGAGAGGAATTCGGTAAAGAGTCGATCGATTCGTACACGACGAGACACGGGTTGAACGTGTTCGCGGGGACGTGGAACACGAATGGGAAAGCGCCAAAAAAAGGTGTGGAGCTCGGGGAGTGGTTGAGTAAGGGTGGGCGCGATGGAAGGGGCGCGGACGTCTTGGTGATTGGATTTCAGGAGATTGTGCCGCTGACGCCTGGAAAAGTGTTGGCAGTGCAAGATAGCGGAATGACGGAGATGTGGGAGGGATTGATTGATAAAGCGTTGAACGGGCCGAATTCGAATCATCCGTCGGCAACGAGGCGAGGAGCGAGAGTGGATGAGCCTTCGACTTCGCAGTTTGACGGTTCGTTTTCTCCGGCGGTCGCGTCGACGAGCGGTTGGGTGTCTTTTGATGAACCGGATAATAGAGTCAGTGCCGGTGGATTGGACGGGTGTGAGAGCACGTTGATTAGGTCAAGGGGTAATCCAGCGTATCTTCCCGTCGCACAGAGGCAGCTCGTGGGCGTGTACGTGACAGTTTGGGCCAGGGCGTCGCTGTTGCCGCATATTCGAGACGTTCGTGTCGCCTCCGTCGCGACGGGCTTTAACATTGGTGTGGGTGTTCTGGGCAACAAAGGCGCGTGTGGCGCTTGGATGAGAATATATAACACTCCAGTCGTGTTTTTGTGCTCGCACTTGAGCGCAGGGAGCAAACCAGGCGATGAGGTGAGGCGAAATGAGGATTTTGATTCAATCGTCAGTCAGATGGTATTCAGCCCGCCTGAAGGTCATGACGCCCCAGAGAAGAGGATAGAGGACGCGGCGAGCGTCATTTGGATTGGTGACATGAACTATCGGCTCAGTTTACCGGATGAGTTCGTTCGTAAGGCTCTCGCAGCGAATCATCATTCACATTTGCTCGCCGCGGATCAATTGAACATTGAGCGGGCAGCCGGACGTGCATTTGGCGGTTGGCACGAAGGCGAAGTTACCTTTCCACCCACGTACAAGTATCGTCCGGGCACTAACGTGTATAGTGGCGCCGATGATGGAGACGCCGACGATGTCGATGGAGCTCAGAAGAAGGAGGAGGAGAAGAAGCGGACGCCGGCATGGTGCGATCGTGTGTTGTGGAAGGGTGATTTTGACATTAGTCTCCTCGAGTACGGTCGCGTCGAGTACACGCATTCCGATCACAAGCCGGTGTACGCGACATTTTCTTTATTTGCAAGAGAGGTTGTGCCAGAACGTCTCAACTCGTTGCTCTTTGATTTGAGGAGACGATTGGATCAAGTCGAGATGTCTTCGCAGCCCAAGTGCTCGATATTTAATCCAAACGTCGAGTTCGGTGTCATTCGATACGCTGAGGAGGCTTCGGCGAGCTTCAACATGACGAACGTGGGTGACATAGAGGCGCGGTTTGATCTGGTTTCGCCCATACCAGGCGGATCACCGACGCCTGCGTGGTTGGAAGTGCGTCCGATGTCTGGTAGTCTTCTTCCTGGACAGGAGGTGGTCGTAAACGTCAAAGCTTGCATCGAAGGTTCGCGACACCCCGGACCCCAGCAGCGCTCGAACGACGATTTGGTCAACACAGGCGAGTCGATTCTACCCATCGATGCCATTCTGGTTGTTCGTTTACAGGGTGGGAGGGACTTTTTCGTCTCTGTGCAAGGCAAGTACATGCAGGGCGCATTTGGCTCGCCGCTCGAAGATTTACAAGTGTCCATGTTCCCACCGAACGTGCCGAAAATCGCGTGCACTCTCGTAGACTACCTCTTGGAGAATCACAGTTTGGCACCAGGTTTATTTCGAACTCCGTACTCTCGAGTGGGAACAAAGGATGGACTATTCAGAGTGTGCCAAGCCGCGCACTTGTCTGATGCGGATTTGAGCGCTCTCCAGGTCAATGTCTACGACGTCGGCGAGGCGCTTCTCTCATTCTTCGCCGCGCTTCCGACCCCCATCCTCTCGGGCGACAACATCACCGGCATCATAGATTCTATCTCATCGAACGCACCACCGAGCGTCGAATTCGTTCGAACCTCGCTCAGCGCGCATTTGACTCCGCGCGCTCGAGCAACGCTTCTCCACGCCGCCACGCTCATCAAGCGTCTCGACGACGACCTCGCTCTCACCGGCACCAACATCGATGCCACCAAGCTCATCTCCACCTTTACCAAAGCTCTCTTCAAACCATCGAATGAACCGCCGTCTCGCAGACGACTCGCCTTCGTAGCGGCGCTCTGCGATTGCAGGACTGCCTTTCTCGCACACCTTCTCGAGGTTCAACCCGAGCCCGAATCCAGTGTCTTTGCCTCGACGTGGGCGTTCTTCCAACCCCCACCCCCAGCGGACAACTCGTCGCAATCCACGGGTAACCTCATCGATATTTGATTCAACCGCTCTCTTGCGCCCAAGCGGTCTTTGCAATAGCGTCACAGAAAAACCATAGCCAGACAAACATAACGCGCACAACGCCTTTCGCATTCACACCGCACACGCTCGCGCATCCGGGTCGCGACCACCGGAGGGACCGCTCGGCAGTCCCGCGCGACGATCGACGTCGGGCGCACCGCGTGAAACGACGACGGCGAAGCGACGCGAGGTGACGATCGGGATCCATGGCGGCGCTCGGCAAACTCGCCGCCCTGGCGTTGGTGAACAAGGTGACGAAAGAGCTGGAGAATCACCTCGGAATCGCGGATAAAACGCTGAGTGAGTTTGTGATTAACCTCGCGGATGAAAACGACACGCCCGAAAAATTTCAAACGGCGCTCGGGGCGGTGGGGGCAGAGGTGGATGATGCGTTCGCGGAGTCACTGTTGGCGCTGATTCAGAGGTTGAAAAAAACGTCGGGTTCGCGAGGCGGCGGGGAAAACGCAACGGCTGGACAGGGTGGGACGAGTGAGAACGCGTCGTCCGCGGCGACGAGGGTTGGGTATGAAAAGTTTCCTGGTTTGACTGTGCACGATGATGAGTCTCGTGCGAAGGAGCTGACGAAGGAGTTGTACGGTGGCAGAGAACCGATTGCGAACGCGGCAGACGACCCGAGGTTGAACGAGCGCGCGAATGCGAGGGAAGAGGCGTCGCAGTCGTATCAGCGCGCGAGTTTTGAACGCACGTTGGACGGGGAGCCGAGTGTGGGAGCGATTTATAGAGGTAGAGTGACGAACGTGATGGATTTCGGCGCGTTTGTACATTTGTTGGAATTCAAGCGCAAATTTGAAGGCTTAGTTCACGTGAGCGCTGTCTCCGATCAGCACCTGAAGACGGCAAAAGACGGCGTCGGTAGAGGAGATAGCGTCTTTGTGAAAGTGTTGAGTAGGAACGGGACAAAAATTTCACTGGCAATGAAGGGTGTCAATCAACTGACGGGCGAGGAACAACGCGCCACTTTCGGCGGCGGTCGCAGTAACCCGGCGCCGAGGAATTTACCTCCTCCACCGCAGATGGGATCCTCGCTCAAGGGATTGTCGGGCATCAACCCAGCTGCACTCGAAGACGCAGCCATGGCCTCTAGGAAACGCCCGGCGAAGAGATTGAGTTCGCCTGAGTTGTGGGAGGCGCGTCAGCTCATCGCGAGCGGCGTTCTCAAAGTGCAAGACTACCCGCAGTTCGATGCCGATAACGATGGTTTACTCTCGTACGAAGAGGAGGCCGAAGAGGAAGTAGACATCGAGATGAATGAAGAAGAGGCACCGTTCCTGAAGGGCCAGACTGCTCAGAGTACCGGTGATGTGTCGCCCATCAAGATTGTCAAGAATCCGGATGGGTCCATGCAGCGCGCGGCGATGACGCAAGCCACGCTCGCCAAGGAGAGAAGAGAGCTTCGCGAGCAGCAGCAGCGTAGTGACGCCGAAGAACTTGGTCAGGCTATCGCTCGTCCATGGGAAGATCCCATGGGGCGCCAGGGTGATGCACTTCTGAACGAGGAGGCCCGCCAATATGGCAGAGGGCAAGTGCCACGCGACATGCCGGCTTGGAAGGCAAAAGCTCTCGGCCAAGGCGAGCGCATGGGCCAACCTCAAACGATGCCCATTCACATGTTGCGCCAGACGCTCCCAATCTACAAGCTTCGTGATCAGCTCATTCAAGCTGTTAACGAAAATCAAATTTTAGTTGTCATTGGCGAAACGGGTTCCGGTAAGACGACGCAGATGACTCAATACTTAGCAGAAGCGGGCTATACGTCGCGCGGTAGAATTGGCTGTACGCAGCCCAGACGGGTCGCTGCGATGTCCGTCGCGAAACGTGTCGCAGAAGAGTACGGTTGTCGATTAGGAGAAGAGGTTGGTTACGCTATTCGCTTTGAAGATTGCACGTCGCAAGACACTGTGATCAAATACATGACGGATGGTATGCTTCTTAGAGAAGCCCTCTTGGATGATCTGTTGACGCAGTATTGCTGCATCATGCTGGATGAAGCCCACGAAAGAACTATCCACACGGATGTATTATTCGGTTTGCTGAAGAAATGCTGTGCAAAGCGCAAAGACTTGAAGATCATCGTCACTTCTGCTACGTTGGATGCCGAAAAATTCTCGACGTACTTCTTCGACTGTCCCATCTTCACAATTCCTGGTCGAACTTTCCCTGTAGAAGTACTTTATACGAAAGCTCCAGAGAGTGATTATTTGGATGCAGCTCTCATCACGGTGATGCAGATTCACTTGACGGAGCCGGAGGGTGACATTTTGCTCTTCCTCACGGGTCAAGAAGAAATTGACGCCGCAGCGGAGATTTTGTTCGAGCGCATGAAAGCATTGGGCCCCGCGGTGCCTGAACTACACGTGCTACCAGTCTATTCAGCTCTTCCTAGCGAGCAACAGACTCGTATCTTTGAGCCGGCGCCCCCGGGAAGCCGCAAGTGCGTCATTGCAACGAACATTGCCGAAGCGTCTCTTACGATTGATGGCATCTTTTACGTCGTGGATCCGGGTTTCTCCAAGCAAAAGGTGTACAACCCGAAAATCTCCATGGACTCGCTCATTGTTGCGCCAATTTCACAAGCCTCCGCTCGTCAGCGAGCGGGTCGTGCCGGTCGTACCGGCCCGGGCAAGTGCTACAGATTGTACACTGAGAGTGCGTTTAAGAATGAAATGCTCCCGACGTCCATTCCGGAAATTCAGCGCACAAACTTGAGCATGACGGTGTTGACGATGAAGGCGATGGGCATCAACGATTTGATCAACTTTGACTTTATGGATCCACCGCCGCCGGCGACGCTCGTCACGGCTTTGGAACAACTGTACAACCTCGGTGCGCTCGATGAAGAAGGTTTGCTCACAAAGCTCGGTCGCAAGATGGCAGAGTTCCCCTTGGAACCGCCCATGAGTAAGATGCTTATCGCGAGCGTTGATCTCGGGTGCTCTGAAGAAATCTTAACCATCGTCGCCATGCTCAGCGCCCAGAACATTTTCCACCGTCCAAAGGAGAAGCAAGCGCAGGCGGATGCGAAGAAGAACAAGTTTTTCCAAGCCGAGGGTGACCACTTGACCTTGCTCTCCGTGTACGAAGCTTGGAAAGCCCAAGGTTTCAGTACCCCCTGGTGTTACGAAAACTTTTTGCAAGCCCGTTCGCTCAAGCGCGCGCAAGATGTGCGAAAGCAGCTCTTGACAATTATGGATCGATACCGCCTCGGAACGACGAGCGCCGGGCGCAACTACAACAAGGTGCGCAAAGCCATTTGTTCTGGATTCTTCTTCCATGGCGCCAAAAAAGACCCACAAGAAGGTTACAAAACCATTGTCGAGCAAACCCCGACGTACATCCACCCTTCTTCCGCCCTCTTTCAGCGTCAACCAGACTGGGTCATCTACCACGAGCTCGTGCTCACCACCAAGGAGTACATGCGAGAGGTGTGCGCCATCGACCCCAAATGGCTCGTCGAGCTCGCCCCGCGTTTCTTCAAGGTGAGCGATCCGCGTCACATGAGCAAACGCAAAAAGAGCGAAAAGATTGAGCCGCTCTACGATAGATACAATGATCCCAACGCCTGGCGTCTCTCCAAACGCCGCGGATAAGACGGCGCGCCCGGAGCGCCTCGCGCGAGTTGCAATGTTAACACCCGACGAGAAAAAGACAGTTCACAATTACAGAAAAAAAACCGAAAATATCGTTTCGTTTCTTCGCGCGCGTTTTCAATCGGGACCCGAATGACTCGTCAATTGACGAGTCAACACACCGATGGACTCTTTGGTTCACGTCGGCGCGGCGCGCCGCTGGATCGGGTGATTCGGATCGTAATCGTATCACTCGCGAATTTCGTAACGTTCGTTTGGTTTGTGCGTCGAAGTCGACGCGCGTCATTCGCCGACGAGGTGGAGGAGGAGCGCGGTCGGGAGTTTCGTTCACCACCGCGTTCGTCGAGGACGCTTGAGGCCGAGGACGCGCGTCGCGTCGTTCACGTGGTCGCAAAGCGGGGTACGCTAAACGGAACCGAAGTGGATTGTTTCGCCGCCGATTGACAATTTTCGTGTGAATCGGAACGGCGGCGTCGATTCGGTCGGAACAGGAGAGGCGGGAGATTGCAAAAACGTAAAGGGAGCGGCTCTTATCCTTTCCTTCTTCTCATAGCGTGAGTTTTCGGGCGTTGGCGTTCGGAGGTGTCGCCATGTCGGACCCCGCTACGGATGTGTCAAGCGGCGCGTACACGACGCCGCAGGATTTGGCCTCGCGACAGCCGTGGAGCGCGAACGCGTGGGTCACCGCGACTATTGTTAAGGATGATGGATCGGCGTGTCCGTGTCCGGACGCGTGTAAGTCGGATTGCGCGGTGCGAAGCTCGTGGTTGTTTGATAGCGCCGCGACGGATTTCCGCACAATTCACCTGTTGCAGGATAACTCCAAGCCACCGAGCGTGAAAACGGGGCAGGGGAGCAACGTCGTCGCGCTCGATTATTCAGGTGGTGCGGAGTCTAGTGGCGTCTTGGCGGACAATTGTCCGCCGCTCGATTACATGCAGTGCATCGAGTGCGACACGGCGAATGGCTTCTACCCCACCGTCGTCTCTGGTGAGTACTCCATTGAAGGGATCCGAAACACGGGTACCGGCGTCGCGTGTTACTACGTGGAAACTTGCAAAGAAGGTGACTCATGCGACACGACCATCACGCTCAACGATCTGGGCTCGCTCGTCGGTGTCTACGCCGGCGTTTTTGGGGTTCTGTTGCTCCTCTTCGTCGCGCTGCGCAAGGTTGGATGGTTGCGCATGGCGATCGATTCCGCGGCTTACGTCGAAAAAGGTAACCCAAAGTTTCCGCCGCGCGAAATTCCTATTCCGATGCCGCGCGAAACGCACCGGTTTGCTTGGCTTGTGGATGCTTGGAAGCGCGATAACCAGTGGATGAAGGAGTTCACTACTCCCGATGAGTACATGCTCGTGCGCTGGTTCAAGCTTGCGTCGCGTTTCTTCTTTCTCTCGTCCCTCATGTGCTGCACGATTCTCATGCCACTATACGACAACGATACTTCGGTCGAGACGAGCGGAAGGGTGATCGATGCGCTCGATAATATGGGCATTTCCAAGTACACTCTGCTCAATGCCCGTACGTCGTCTTCGTATGGAGCGTGCATCGCCATGACATGGATCGTCTCTCTTTTCTTGGCTGCCTTGATTCATTTCGAATCGAGAAAGTACATCACCATGATGTGGAGCGTTGACCCAAATAAGACGGGCATCAAAGCGAACGCCATCGTCGTCAAAGACATCCCTCTTCTCACCACTGCGCCCGTCCCGAACAAGCTTGCAAAACTTGGAGCGGCAAATATCAATAGCTTGCAAACTAGAAGCGGGACCGTGAAGAAGATATTCGAAGAAGACGAAATTGGATGTCTTCAAAAGTTCAAGCATCTCATCACGGACGGCACGATTCAAACGCTTGAAGATCAAAGCAAGCTTCGTCTCCTTTACAAGGAAGAAACTATGAACTTGCTCTTGAACAAGTTTGAAAGAGTTCTCGGAAAGGATTGCATCGCATTCAAGATGCTCGCGTCCGACACTCGTCGTCTCGATGCCGCGGCTCAAAAGTGGGCAGCGGCGCGAGAAATGGTAACGCAAACCATGCAAGCGATCGATGACTTGAAGGATATGGAAAAGTCGGGAACCATCACCAACAAGGAGCGAAAGCAACTGTCCAAGTTTGAGACCATCGAACTCGATGACCTCAAGCGCAAGGAAGCTCTCGCGTTCGATGATTTCATCAATATTCGTGACGAGTACATCAACAACCAAGCGCCTGCTTCGAGCGCCATTGTCGTCTTTGCTCGTCAAATGGACGCCGTCATCGCTTCTCAGATTCAAGTCGACTCAGTTCCGGGACAATGGGTGACTGAACAAGCTCCTGGTAACTCTGATGTTGTGTGGCACAACCTTGCGTTGACGACCGTGGAACGGGCCAGAAAGACTACGAATTCGGCAATTTTTGCATTCTTCTTGTGTCTCTTTTTCATGTACCCCGTGAACGCCGTTATAGCCGCCATGTCGGACGTGAAGGGAGACATTGTGAGTGTCTTTGGCGAAGCGGTGTACAACGTCATCGTGTCGATCATCTTGACCATCTTCTTGGTGATCGGCCACGTCTTGAGTCTTGTCGTCAGCAGACGCACGGGTTACGTGGCCATCAGCTCTATGGACGCGTTCGGCGCTTCCATGTACTTTTGGCTCTTGATTCTCAACCTTGTTCTCGGTAACTTGAGCTCGACGCCGCTCTGGGAGGACATACTCGACTGGATCAAAAAGCCACACTTGTTCACTTACCAATTCATCCTTCGACTCATGAACACGAGCAGTTTCTTCCTCCAGTTTATCATGCTTCGCTGCGCGACTTCGCCAGTGTTGGAAATCATTCACCCGCCTGTGCTTCTCGGTTTCGTGACCAAGTGCTTACTCTACAGAAGCCGCGCCCGTACGTGGCCAGCTTTGGCAAAGCGTTTGGTTTGGGCTCAGCCCACTCCGACGCCGAGCCACCGTGTTCCGGCGCAGGCGATGCTCGTCTTTTTCATCGGTACTATTTATGCGGTCGTCGCGCCGATTCTTCTTCCGGTGTGCAGCCTCTTCTTCTTCTTCTTCTACATTTTCTGGAAGCACAACATGGTCTATCACTACATTCAGCAGTACTCGTCGGGAACTTCGATGTGGATGTGGCTGGTGAACAAGATGTTCTTCAGCTTGGTCTTCATGCAGTTGATCGTTGCGTTCGGTTTACCGACGCTCGGTTTCGACACGATGAGGTACCGCGTCTACGTGCTCCCGCTCGTCTTCCTGACCGCCGTCAAATGGGCTCAAATCAACGTCATGCTCAAGCAAGCGCTCAAGGTGCCGGTGTACACCGCTCCGGTGAAGGAGGACAAGGATGAGGGCTTTGGCGATGCTTCTGGTTCCGAATCGCGCGCGAGTGAAGGAGAAATCACCGTCACGACGACCAAAATCTCCCTCCCCAAGTTGAAGAAGCAGATCCGCGGCGTTGTGCCCAACGAAGAAATGCGCTCGAGCGCTCGCAAGCATCAAAACGTCCTTGCGAGCTCGAGAGAGGCGGGCAAGGCGGAGATGGAGTACAAAATCAAAAAGGGTATCTGGCAAACCTACGCACCGAGCGTTCTGTGGCCGCTCGCCGCCGAAAAGTCCGCCGGTTCTATTTTCTTGCGTCGCTGGAAGCAAATCAAGGCTCGAAAGGCGCAAGAGGCGGAGCTCTTAAAGAGCGTGGAGCATTTACCCGAGTCGGACGCGCGCAAGCAAGAGGTACGTGCCGACCTCGCTCTCAAGAAGCAAATGCGAGACAAGGCGGCCGAAGCTGTGCTCAGAAAGTCCACTTCGCCGTATCTCAAGGAGATTCGCGCCAAACGCGCCGCGGCAGAGGCTGCTGCGGCCGAGGAGGAAGCAAAGACGGAATGAGAGGAGACGTGGCGTTTCGTCATCCATCCACGTCTGCGCTTCGGTTCGCGGGCGTGCGCGCGCGCGTCAGGGTAGTCGAGCTATCTACGACCAACCTGTCCATGTTAATATTACAGAGCTACCGGTACTACTTTGCGATTTCCCTTTGTCTCCCTCTACAATAATCAATTCGATATCGAGCCAGACATCTAGTCGTCACGCGCGAGGCGTTTGACACCCGCGCGACTCCCTTGCCGTCTGTACTAAACTAAATCACCGTGGGAAAGTACGCCGCGTCGCCGGCATCCATCCACGCGTCGAACGCCGCGTTAATCTCCGCCTCGAGTCGCCCCACCTCAACCGCGCCGACTTCCCCGTACAACTCTACTTTTCGCACCCACGCGAGCGCCGACGGCCCGACTCCGTCGGCGGCGGCGCGTGCGTCGTCGTCGCCGCCGCCGCCATCATCTCCATCGTCACGCACCCTCGATCGCCGCACGAGCGCCTCGACTCGCATCGCCGCTTCTTCCGCCCGCGGTGCTCTCCCCATCGCCGCCGCGTTCCCCCCGCGTCCGCGTCCGCGTCCTCCTCCTCCTCGGTCGCCCGCGTTTCGCCGCGCTCGTTCCTTCGCCCTCGCCGCGCGCATCTTTTCCGTCGCCGCGAATCGCGCCGCCCACGCCGGATCGAGTTCATACGCGACGTCGTCGTCGTCGTCCTCCTCCTCGTCCTCGTCCTCCTCCGTCTCTCTCCACGGACGCCGCGTCGTCGCGGCTGACGAATCGTCACCCCTCCCGACGCCAACCTCCTCGACGAACCGTCCCGTTTTCGTCGTCGTCGTCGTCGTCCCCATCGTCGTCCCCCGTCCTCCTCTCGACGGTCGACGCGGCGGGTGTTCCCACAACTCTGGACGACGACCCGTCCCTCGGTCGTCGTCGTCAACCGTCTCGGTCGTCATCCGTCCGACGGAGTGACGACGACGGAGTGACGACCGAGGGACGCGCGTGCGAGGTGTGCCAACACCCCCCGGGGTGTACCACCGAAGACTGCGTCCGTCCTTCCGAACCCGTCCCCGGGTGGGCGAAGCACCGCGGGTCGGTAAATGAAACTTTGCCACGACAAAGTCTGAGACGTGCTGCTACGAGTCGTACCGGTACGACGCGTCGTCGCGGAGAAGGGCGTACGTAACACCCAGCGAGAGCCACGAGCGCGGCGAGGGCGACGCCACCGGCGCGCCGCGGGTCCGCGACCAATGGGAAGGGTTTAGCGCGCCCGGCGACGCTCGCGGAGTCCCGGACGCGAACGAGTCGGCGCGCACGAGCGCGTGGAAGCAAACAAAAAGTGAAAACATTACATTCAGACAGTCAACTCGAGCGATCACCACGGGTCGTGCGTTTCCTCAACTGGACGGGGGTACTCCGTCTCGCCGCACTTGTAGAAGATTTCCAAGTATTTGAGCGTGCCGTAGCACGGATCACCAAACATAGCACCATTCGTCACTTCCGGGGCGCATGATTGCTTTCCGTGACACTCGTTCACCGTCGGAACGAGCGAATTCGCCGCGCGGCACGTGGTGTCCAAAAGCGCGTCCGGATACTGGTAGTCAAAGTTGCACGTCGTCGTATCCTGGCGACCGTACGAAGCCGAAACGACTGAGATGACTTGTCCGGACGGGCAGTTCACGGGAACGGTGCTTTGTTCGCATCCCAGCGCGCGCGGAGGACACGTTTCTTCGCAGCGCCCGTATGAGTACGAAGGATTGGCGCGAGACGCGTCCAAGGTGCGAACGCGGTTATAGTGCGAGCCGTACTTTTGAAAGCATCCAGTACCACCGCGCACGGACGTATTATTCTTGTGTATCTTTGTCGAGAAGACTTTCGCAGGCTCTCGATCTGCGCCGATTTCGTACAAGACTTCGCCGATGGCGTTCTTAATCGCAAAGCCGTATTCCCAGTTGACGCGATCTGTTTCGACGTAGAAACGCGCCGACCCGTCTGCGAACGGGGTCATCTCGATCCCCGTGTCCCACGAGAACCAATCTGTCATCGGCAACGCCGCACTAGCGAATGGATAATCGTGATGAACGACCGCCGCGCTTCGGATGCCCGGAGTCCCGTGATTCCACTGCGGGTCCACCGCGTTGAAGAAAGCGGCGTGCCTCTTCTTATACTTTTCATCGATGCACCTCAAATCGAGCTCAAAACGCGCCGTACCGAGATTTCCCTCGTACGGCGCACCTCCCTCGTACGGCGCACCTCCCTCGCGCGCACCGCGTCGACCCACCGACGCGACGACGCCCATGAGCACGAACGCGCCCAAAGCCAAGCCCAGCGCGCGCGCGCGTCCGCCCGCGTCGCAGCCTTCGCGCGCGCGTCCGCCCGCGCCGCGGCCTTCGCGCGCGGTCGCCGCCTCGACGTCGGCGTCCACGCGCGCGGCACCGTATTCGGTCGCGCGCATCGCGTCCATCGCGCGCGCGAACGCGTCGCGTGTTG
>Ga0255768_10002074_pt1 | contig 20269 bp, 19 predicted proteins | sample 071ome_33_FD_179983 | JGI IMG/M metagenome (GOLD analysis project Ga0255768, IMG submission 179983) | Coastal salt marsh microbial communities from the Groves Creek Marsh, Skidaway Island, Georgia - 071412AT metaG (version 2) | ecosystem: Environmental > Aquatic > Marine > Intertidal zone >...
GCAGGAGTTGTTCTTAGCAACTTTAGAGTTATTGATAGAGCCAAACAAAACTGTAGACGTATTTGATAAATAGTAGTATGAGAGCAAAAGATATTTTATCAAAAGAATACAGCAAGTACATTAATGTATTTGAGTCACCTGACAGAAAACAATTCAATAAAATGCAGAGGATTTATTCTAAGATGGAAAATGATCCTGCTATTATCGATGAACTGTGGGCTGTAATTTCACGTAAAATGGCTGACGATGAAGGTAATATACAAGATAGAATTATCTATGCCTTACAACCAGAAAATACAGATCCGGAAAGAGATCAAGAATTTGCAGAAGGTATTCTAGAAGGCCTTGTTAGTGCTATCGATAAAACAGAAGGTACAAACGAAGAAAGAATAGCATTTGCAAACACACTGGGTAGTAAAAGTCATATAGATACAAAAGCATTAATGCAACCTTTAGCAGGTTGGAGTGACTGGCTAATTGGTAGCGAATTTAGTAAAAGATTATTTTCAACTATGTTTAATTGGCCGGCATTTAGATCAGATAATAAAGGTCCCGGTGAAGTAGCACTAGCATTGCTATCTCCACAAATTAAACTATCAAAAACAAAAGGCGATATTGTTGTAGACGGCACGCCGGTAGAAGTTAAAGGCGGCAAAACATCTAGTGGTGGTAGACTTTCTCCTACAGACGGTACATTAGGAAATCTATACAAGAACAAAGAATTCTGGATGGCACTTTTACCCAACGACGAAGAAAAGGCAAAACAACTAGCAACAATTAATAAAGTAAATGCTAATAACTATGATGCGTTTTTGGCTAAATTTGATTTAGGGCCAGCAGAATCATTAAAGATACTTAGTGCATTATTTAAACATCCAGGCGCACAACCACTTATAAAGCAAGTTGCCGCCAAAGGACAAGATGTAAAGGCAAGAGATTTAATTGGTATTGCTGTTAAAAATTACGGTGAATCACAAGGCGATGACCATTATTTAATTATTCAACAAGACATACAGACAAGTATGTATTTCTTTATAGATGATCTAGATCCAGTATATAATAGATTATCATTCTCACTACCATTAATTGACAGCGATGCTAGAAGTCAAGGCAAAGCACAGATTGGCATCCTTGCAAGACAACGATAAATATTAATATGAAATGGTTATACAGCGGATGGGCCGTTGCCATCACTATTGTGTTACTTGCGGCTCTAAGAGTTGCTGATCCTATACCACTTCAAAGTCTGAGATCACAGACATTTGATTACTACCAACAATTAGACGAAGTCAAACAAAGCAACGAAGTTGTAGTAATAAACATAGGCGAAAAGAGCCTACAACAATGGGGACAATGGCCATGGCCGAGACAGAATTTTGCTCAACTGATAAGCGATTTGAGAACACAGAATGGGGGCATTATAGGGCTGAATTTTATGTTTCCAGAACCGGACAGGTTTGGAGGCGATCCGATTTTATCGAGTTGGATAAACGAGAATGGAGTCGTTTTAAGCCAGACGCCATCAGCCAGAGGGGTGAGGAGTTCAGGCCCGCACATTGGGACGGCCACAATAGGCCCTTCGAAAGCGACAGACTTCTTGCTAAGTTGGCCAAATCTCGTCGTAAATATTTCAGAACTCGAAAAGTCTGCTGACGGCATAGGTGTTATAGCATCAGCACCACAACCAGATAATCAAACAAGAACATATCCATTAGCAATTGGTGTAGAGGGCAAAATATATCCTTCGTTTGCTATTGAGATGTTGAGAGCATATACACAAAAGCCAAGTTATATGTTAAAAACATCAGAAATAGGTGTGCAAGAATTTGCAGTACCGCCTTTTGATCCTATTGTTACACAACCAGATGGAACGGCATATATACGTTTTAATAATACGTTTGAAGAAATAGAATATGTAAATGGTAATAGTTTACCTGATCTAGGCGGAAAGTTTGTTATAGTAGGAGTAAGTGCTGAAGGTATAAGTAATCCTGTACCCACACCAAGAGGCAATATACTGCCACAGCACATACAAGCGTCTATGTTGCAAAATTTTATAGATAGTAGTAACATTACCAGATCAGAATTATCGTCGCTTGTAGAGCTTCTGTGTGCGTTGTTGAGCATGGTTTTAATAGCAATAGCAATATACAAGTTGCCTATATGGGCAGGATTGTTTACTACAGTAGGCATTATAGGTGGAATTGTATATTATAGTGTACATTCTTATACTGCCAATTTAGTTTTATTTGATGCTACATTTCCTGCATTAAGTGCGTTCTTGGTATTCACACATAGTTCGTTTAACAACTTTTGGATACAGTTCAAACTTAGACAGGAAATTCAGAAGCAGTTTGCAGGGTACTGCTCGCCTACAGTTGTGCGTATGCTTCAACAAAACCCTGCACTGATTAAAGAAGGTATGAAACGAGAGATTTCAATTTGTTTTAGTGACCTGCGTGGCTTTACACCATTAGGTGAAAGTTTCGGTGACGATGTGCAAGGATTAACAAAGTTAATGAATGGTTACATGGATGCAATCACACAACCTGTACTTGATGCGGACGGAATGATTATCAAGTATATCGGTGATGCTAGTATGCATGTACACAATGCACCCAATGATGATCCACGACATGCACATTCAGCAGTTATGACTGGACTAAACATGTTAACAGCAGTGGAGGACTTTAATGAGAAAATTACTGCGGAAGGCAGACCACCCATTGGTATGGGGGCTGGCATTAATACTGGCTTGGGCTATCTTGGGGAAATGGGTTCTACAAGCAGACACAGTTATGATGTTCTTGGAGACGCTGTTAGTACTGCCGCTAGGATAGAAAGCAAATGTAAAGAGTACGGGTGCTTATTGCTTGTGGGCGAAAATACTTATAACGAAACATCTGATGAATTCTTTTATCTTAAAGTAGATGACTTGGCAGTAAAAGGCAAATCAGTGGGCATTGCTATATACACGGTTTTAGATTTAGATAACAGTAAATTTGTTAAACCAAAGCAACTACATGAAGCAATGCACGATAATTATCGTAAACAGAAATTTGACAAAGCAATCGCACTATGTAATCAACTGATGTACGAGTTTGAAGGTAAGATGGAGGGTTATTATAAAATGTGGATTGAGCGTTGCGAATTCCAAAAAACACAAGACCTACCAGAAGATTGGAACGGTGTGTTTATTGCAACATCTAAATAATTACTCTTCGTCCCAATGCTTTATACCCTCAAAAAAAGTGTAGTAGTGTCTAAAATCTTTTATTGTAGTTTTAGCATGAACTAACTCTAAAGGAATACCGTTAGTTTTTTTAACAATAGGAAAATAATATCTTTTTACAATTCTTTCCAATTTTTTAATATCTTTTAACAAAGCATCTAAAATTATATTATTAAAGTTTTTATCAGTCAATAGATTTTTCAGCCAGATGTGATAATCACTTTCTGGATTATTTCGTCTCACAAGTTCTCTTGCTTCATAATACAATGCACGAACAGGATTAATTGTGTTTCTATACTTTGTGTTAATGTGCCTAAATTTAAAACTATCATGTTCTGTACTTAGATTAGAAATAGTTTTAGAATACTCTTTTCTTAAAGCCTTCTTGAGCGATTCTAAATTTTTTTCTATCTGTGCGTAATATTCGGTGATTAATTTCTGTGCTATATTTTGATATCGTTTAGACAACTGCTCAAAATACACATTATTAATTTCTTCTATGTCGTATGTGCCATCTAGTATAGTGTGTGGTATAGTTTTAGTACGATTGTACTTGTCTAGTTCGTTTTGTATTCGCAAGACAACAAAATCTATTACTTCGCCCTTGCTCATACTACTATTTATTCAGAATGAATACTTAATATAGTAAACAGTTTATCGGTACCACCGTTGTTATAAAGAGTTATTTTTGCGCCATTGTGTAACGGCTTCGGCCATTGACCGATATTAACCCAAGCATACCCGGCACTTTCTCCGTTTAGTTTAGGTGGCATAAATTCTTCCTCTACCACATATACAAAACTGTAATAGTAAAAGTTTTTATCTTTGCTTTGATAAACATCTATAGGATTTAGTTTTTGAAGTTCCGGAACAAGACCTATTTCTTCTTGCAGTTCTCTTAGAATGCATTCGTAAGGTGTTTCACCTTTATCAATAATGCCACCCCAGAAACCCCAGGTGTGATTAAATTTTTTATCTGAGTTTCGTAGTTGCAACATGCATCTACCTGTGTCTTTAGCAAGAAACACTACTCCTGCCGCTGTAATAGTCATTTAAAGTACTAATCTCCAGAACCCTGGTTTGTAAACACCTTCTGAACTGCTTACCCAACCTGCTGAGGTCCATTTGTATTGCTTATTAGTATATGTATTGGTTACAAAGTCACCATATGACTCTTTTTTGGAATCAAATACTACGGTCCATTTAGTTCCGTCGTATTCTATAATGTCATTTTCATTAGCATCTACACCCCAATTTGGCCATGCATCTTTGTCTAATTTTTCGGATATAAGATATCTCTGACCAGTAGTTGCGGCCGCTAATGTTCCATCTCCTGGATAGTTTGCTCTTGGATCTAAAATTTTAGTGAGAGGATTCAATGTGCTGGTTGGTAATGTATCAGCATCAATATTAAAAATAAGTTTGCTATCATCTAATGGGTTCTTAGTTACAGTACCAGTTATCATATTTAATTCGCTATCACTGTCGTTAGATATATTTAATTTTAATTTACTTGTTGCAGATAGTTCGCCTTGCATTTCAATTAACTCACTCCAACTTTGTCCAACATCTGCATTATTAAGCAACACAGCATTAGCACCATCTATCTGTAAATAATAATCATTTGGAGTAACAACTATTTCAGCCGTATCTGCAATAGGGCCAAAGAAGTCATAAAAGTCTTGGTCAAAGCCTAAATTAGCAATATCTTTTACACTGTGAACATCTGCAATAATTGTTTGAATGATGGTTTGTCTTTTAACCTTTGCAGGAGGACTAATCCAAATAGGCACCGCAAATGTTAATGTAGATATATCGATACTTTCATCTACACCTGCAGGAACACTTCTACTACTCCAATTAATATCAGTTAGTTCTACTTCGAACACATTACTCCAGTCTAAAGGATTACTATTAGATTGCATCTGTAGACTTGGATTAAACAACACAAATATTTGTTCTAATATCTGCAATTTAGTATCAGTGTTAGTAGTCCATAAATCAAACTGTATAGTTAAATTATACGGAACAGGCATATATCGCTGTGTGGTATATAAATTACCTTGAGTAGATTCATATGAACCTGTATCTGTGTTAAATTCTCTTTCTGCTACTTGTCTTGTATCTACGAGAAACGGATCTAATGTTCTGTCTCTTGCAGGTTGTAAACTTTGTATTGAGATTGCAATAAATGGGGCACTGTTAACAACATTCTCTGAATTGTTACGCAGTATACTTGCAACCATTCTACTACTATCACCGTATCTGCAAGGCACACGATTATAGTTTACACCGTTTTTAGTATTTTCTTTTACTTTGAAATGAGAAAAGATACGAATAATTTGTAACAAATATCGTTTAATCTGTTCATCATACCAGTAATCTAAATTTTTACCTGCCATTAGTTATCCGTTTTAGGTTTTATAACCTTACTTAAATTTTGTTTTTCAGGAACAACTTCACCGTCTGAATAAGTTGCTAAATTTTCATTGTTAATAAATCCTGTTAAAATTCTATTTGCCGCGGCCCATGTACCTTTGCTATCGTCCTGTACTCTGAGCCATCTAGTTCCACTTTTTTGGAAAAGTCTATTTGGTGAAAAATCTGTTCTCAAGAAATAATCCCCGTCACTTACACCACTAATTGGAAAAGTTTCGCCACTGCCTACAATGCTTGCACCATTAGGGGCAGAACCATCACCGTCTCCAAAACCAATGCCTGCTTTATCTTTGGCTTCTTCATCGATGTACAAATGCGCCTTTGATCTATATTGAGGATCGTAAGGAACATCTTTGTCTGCTTGTTCTAATAACTTATCATTAATAGTGATCTCATCAGCATAAGTACTGATAAGATTTCTTAGATCGCCTTCTTCCTCACCAGTACCAAGTATATCTCTGTATTCTTGACTGTCTGTGATTGGGCCTACTTTAACACGCCATAAATGAGGCCACCATCTAGGATCATATCCTTCTGCTGGTCTGCTACCATCTGTTACTACATAAAATCTGTTAATTGCTTCGTCACTACCTAATAATAAATCATCTCTTAAATGAGGTAGTTCTAAAACATCTCCGGGCATTAATTTACGACCTAATGCTTCCACCATACTTTCAATATGAAAGTTAAAGAACAAAGTATCGTTTGCTAAAAACATACCAAACTGTGTCAGATCAAAGGAATCATTATCACCTAAATTGTATTGACCACGCAATTCGTATATGTTTGTATCATATTTTCTATCTCTGTTTTCCAGAAATAGTAAATCTTGAATATAAGTTTCGCCACCTCCTGGACCGCCTGGTCTAGTAGGATCTCCGGTTGCTTCTGTGTCGTGTACACCTAAATATTTGTGTACATGTACACCAGTGCCACCTGCGTAGATATGCTCTCCAACTATTCTATCTATAAAGTTGAAGTCATTAGTTTTTGTTGGATTCCATAAACTTAATTTGCCCATACTACTATTTATCGCTTTCTACAATGGTGTAAACAAGTAATGCAATACTCCACATCATTATCCATATTTCCTTGTATGCCACTCGGCATAGTTGTTTGAAAAAAGTCACTGTTTAGCACATCATAAATAGAATTATCTGCTGAAACTATTAAACTTTCCTTTACAGGATCTATCATTTCTCTGCATTGCTCGTCGCCCATAATATATTTTGAACCTATGTAACAACAGGGCAATATTGTGCCATCAGAGTCAATATAAATTTCTTGTCTATGGTCTTTGGTACTTACAACACATTCAACATCTATATTAGCACCGTTCACATTATACCAATTTTCTTTATTATATACACCCGGTTTTAGTCCAATTTCATCTTTGTGTACTTGTTTGCGACTAGTTGATACTAAAATTTTGTTCTCTTTGTCAAACGGTTCAATCTCATAATCCAAAACAGCCATGTCGTCTACTATTTTGTAAACGGGTAATGTTTTTACTTGCTCTTTGTATTCACTATCTATAGTCATTGCATCTAGAGTTTCAAATCCAAAAGGTTCACGCAGTATGAGATCAATATTATTTTTCTTGCAAAAGTTTTCTATGATAGGCAGTTCATGCATATTATGAGCAAACTTGTTGAACTCCCATTTTGCAGGTGCTTCTGTTCTCACATACGCTTGTAAATTTTCAAATAATTTACTCCACTTAACATTTCTACGATATATGTGATTAGTTTCTTCCCAACCGTCTATGCTCCATACAACACTTGAGTATGTTCCTTTGAATCTTTCACCTATGCTTTTCCAAAATTTAGGATTTCTTGCCCCACCATTTGTTCTAACTTCTATAAATGCTTTAGGATTGCAATCTAGAATATAATCTAAAATTTCAAATAGTTCTTGTGCTGATGCTGGATCGCCTTTTGTACCACAAAAATTCCATGTTTTAATATTTGAAATAAACTCTTTGCCTAGTAACTTAAAATATTCTAACCCTAATTCTTGATTTTTTACATAAGGCATTTCAAAACTGCCACTAAAACTTCTAGGACATGCTGGACATAATGCATTGCATCGATCGGTTACTTCTATGTGAACACTATTAACATGACTTTTGTACATGCTGATATTTATCGTAAAATTATTAAGTGTGTATTTAACTCCGATAAATATTTACACCGGAGAGGTGGCTGAGTGGTCGAAAGCGGCACCCTGCTAAGGTGTTATACGGGCAACTGTATCGAGGGTTCGAATCCCTCCCTCTCCGCCACAACATACTAAGAGAATTTATGTTTAGGTTTATTTACAAATATGGTTATACCAACTTAAAAGATGTCGCTTTTTCACAAGAGCAATATTCTTTTGAAGAAATTACACAAATAGATTTATCTAAAATCAAAATAAACCGTAATTTAAATTCAAACATAGACTCAGATGATGTTTGTGTGTTTCCTATCGACTTTCAAGGCATACATTTTGATAGCATCATTGAAAATATAAAAGAAATTTGTCTAGAAGCAGAAAGATTGTGCAAAGAGAATAAGACAATCATTTTACTGTATACATCAACAGAGCCTTTCTTTTTTGGTCAAGCAGATGATATTTTATTTGATCTTGTTAAGAGATTTGATACATTAAACTTTGCATTGAGCGGTATAGGTTATACAGGAATCAACGATGACTCACAAAAACTGTTGGATTTACCAAATGTATCCTTTATCACTAAATTGTGGTATTTTGACAGAGTACATTTAGAAAAAACATATATAGATAAATCTGGGCCACACCATTTTATCAGAGAAGACCAAGAAGCACCTAAAGATTTTCCCAAAGATTTATTACAGCCTAATAAATTTCTTTTGATCATGAGAAATCCTAGACTGCATAGATTAATAATGTCCAGTTTTATTGAAAACGACAAATTATTAAATTCTACAAGATACAGCAGAAACTGGTCTTTAAATGCTTACCATATACAAGATATATTAAAAAATAAAAACATTAATAACGACGAAGCAATATATCAAACACATCTTATACTTGATAACATTAATCAGTTGAGGGGTATATTAGATGACCGTAGATTTAGAACAATGTTAGACACAGCATTCGAACCTGCAATAACATTAGATATGCCTGATATCGGCTACAGAGGGTTCCCAGAAAGTTGGTTGTTTAATGACATAAGTATAAACATCGTAGCAGGAGGAGAAGGCGAGGGATATGGTTGTGCTGACGAAAAACAAATGATACCTATGTATTATAAAAAACCGTTTATTAACTTTGGCTGTAAGGGTGTGAATGAAGAATTAGAAAAAATAGGATTTCATGTTTTTAGAGATTGCTGGGATCTCAGTTGGAGTAATGCAAATTTCCTATGGGACAGAGTAAATGGGTGTTTCCAATTATTAAAAAAATTATCAACATTATCAGAACACGACATGGAACAACTAATACTTAAAGCAACACCTCAAATAGAAAGAAATTACAAACATATCAAAACAGGTAATTTTAGAATTCAAAGCAACGAGAATTTTATGAGGAGTTTAGCAGAGTGTTAAACATTTTTTATTTAGAAAATAATCGTCAGGCAAAAGAGTTCGAAGAACTTAGCCAAATACATTTGCCTTTAGAAACTATTTGCCAACTTGAAGATTTTTGCGATACAGAATTCAACATAGTTAATAATGCAAATATAGATCTTTTAAAAGATGCTCCTACACTTATTCCTATTGATTATCAAAGTACTCCGCTATCATATGAGTCTAGAAATAATATAGATGCTGTTTCACATTTAGGTAAGATAGTACAGCAAATTGTTAAAAAATCTTGCGAATTAATAATCGGTAAAAAAATATTTTTATTATATTCAACTACAGAACCTTACTTTAATGATAACACCCTCTTTATAAATGAGTTGGCAAAAACTTATCCTAACAGCACTTTTGTTGTAAGCGGCTCAGGCTATGTGCCTTGTAACCACGATGTTAACACAGAGCAACTTAAAGAAAGAAACAATGTTTTTATGATATACAAATTGTGGTACTATGATAGAATACACTACATAAAAGAAATAAGCAATCTTAAGGATACTCCTCGACATTACAACGAATATGATTTAGAGCCTCCAGCAGACGCACCTGAATATACTACATGTCCTAATAGATTTTTATTAACCATGAGAAATCCCAGACCACACAGGTTGGTTATGAGTACATTAGTAGAAAGAGAGGTAGGGTCGATCAGATACAGCAGAACATGGAGTTTACAACCATGGTGGTTAGATAAAATAAAAGAAGATATAGAAGAAGAATATCAATATCAAGTAAACTTGCTGTCTAATGCAATTAAAGGTGTAATAGATGTTGTAGATACATCACAAGACGACCCAATGGTACGAGAGATGATGCATACCTTATTTCATCCTCCGCACTTGTTAGACATGGAAGGTTTTGCTGACCGAGGACATCCAGGCAAATGGCTATACGACAACATAGATATTGTGGTTGCTCCTACCGGAGAAAGTTTTGGTTACGGTTATGCTGATGATAAGCAGTATATTCCTATGATTTATAAAAAGCCATATATCACTTTTGGACAAAAGGGAGTATATGATGAATTGGAAAAAATAGGGTTTGATACTTACAAAAATATTTTTGATTTAACTTTTGATAAACAGGATAATATGATTAAAAGAGTTAAAGGTTGCTATAACTATATGATGAGTCTATCTACATTAGATCACAACACCATTGAAAAATTATTAGACAAGTGCGAACCTGTAATAGAATATAATTACCAACATTTAAAGTCTGGCAATTTTAGAAATATAAGTAATAAAAACTTTTTTAGAGAGTTATTAAATGCCGGCAATTAGAGGTGCAAGACCAATAAGAAACAAAGAAGTATTAGACTTCCATAATACCTTACAGCCAAAGGAAGTTAGTACAGAAGAATACACAAATACATTTAGAGAATGGATTAATTATAGCGATACAAAAAGTTTAAACGGTCTAGATAAATTTACATTTGCAGACTACACACAGGGCACTAGTCAAACTTTCGACCATTTTGCAATGAAACATTTACACAAAAGACAAATTCTTGCACTGCAAGGAGAGTTTCAGTATCATAGATGTATTACAAAATTTGCAGAATTTAAAGAATTGATGCACATACATCCTGATTTTTTGTACGGTAAAGATTTACATGCTCTTGTAATTAGTGCGCCATTTAGCGACTTTGGTTGTATTCATCCAGAATTTGAACTGATTATGGATCACTGTAATAATTTTGAGATTCCAGTGTGCTTAGATTTAGCCTATTGGGGTATAGCAAAAAATGTACACATAGACTTAGACAAATACGAGTGTATCAAAGAAGTTACATGCAGTTTAAGTAAACCTTTCTTTACATTAGAGAACCACAGAGTAGGCGTAAGATTTACTAGAAATTACACAGATGATGGCATTTCCATGTTGAATGAAGTAAAAATGGCAAATAATTACTCCATGGCATTAGGAGTAGAATACATGAGACGGTTTTCTCCCGACTATAATTGGCAGAAGTATAGTGATTTATATCAAGAAGTTTGCCATGAACAAGATTTAGTTTGGACAGATACTGTTATATTTGGTCTAGGTGATGATGTAAGGCATCAAGAATTTCATAGAGGTGTTCCTGGGAACTACCGAGTATGTATTAGCGAGTTTTTAGGAGACTGCTAAATCTTACTCGATAAATAGTTACGAAAGTAATTACACAGGAGACACAATGATAGTTAACTCTCATAATGATTGGGATCCTTTAGAAGAAATTATTGTAGGACATGCCCATCATTCAAGAATTGCTACTGATATTTCAGCCAGAAGTTTCAGTTACGCAAATTTTCCAGAAGAACAAATTAAACCATTAGAAGGAACATATCCTCAATGGGTTATTGATGAAGCCAACGAAGATGCAGATGGTCTTGCAAAAGCACTTGAAGACTTAGGTGTTATAGTACACAGACCTAAAATTATTGATTGGGACAAAGTAAATTACGATATTGGTCAAGGTTGGAATACCAAAGGCTGGTACAGTTGGTGCCCAAGAGATTTAATACTTCCATTAGGAGATATGTTAATAGAAACTCCTACTCCTGTAAGAGCAAGATATTTTGAAACAAGGTTATACGAAGATATTTTATATGAAGCATTCGAAGACGGTGCTCTTTGGTTACAAGCACCTAAGCCAAAACTACATGACGACATGTACACTTTTGAAGATATAGAAAACAAACCAACATTGTTAAACCATGAGATTTGTTTTGATGCTCCGAATATTGTGAGAGTTGGTAGAGATTTATTATATCAAGTAAGTAACTCAGGCAACATGAAAGGCTTTAAATGGCTAAAAAGATTATTAGAGCCAATGGGTTACAAATTACATTACAGTGAACTTTACAGTTTTGCACATTTTGATAGCACTATTGTTCCGCTAAGACCTGGACTAGTATTAATGAATAGTTCAAGAGTAACACCAGACAACTGTCCTGAAATGTTTGCAAAGTGGGATAAGATTTGGTTTGATGATTGTGTTGTACAAGGTAGTAAATTAGCAGAACAAGGTTATGTACCGCCATGTTCGCCATACATTGGTATGAACTTACTCAGTGTAGACGAGAATACGGTAGTCTTAGACTCAGCACAAGAGCCTCTAATGCGTGAGCTAGACAAATATGGTATCAACAGTGTACCTGTCCAATTCCGTCACAGTATGACGCTCTCAGGCGGCATACATTGTGCTACATTAGATTTAAGAAGAAGAGGAACTTTAGAGAGTTATTGTGATTAAATACGGCAAACTTGACATTGATGTAACTAATAAAATGTTAAATGATCTAAAATTTGTAGATTATTTTCAATGTTATAGACAATACGATAAACTACATCATTATTATACTGAAGGTAATAGCAGTATTTGGCAAATGTTTGAAGAGTCTCCTCAATGGGTACATGACTTTGCTAAACAACTACCGCAAGATTTTGACCATCATGTTGTAAGTGTGATTAAAATTGATCCAGGCCAAACTATACCTCATCATGTAGACAAGCACTTTAAACTAAAAGAAGCACACGGTGAAGGAGAAAGTTATCGTTATTTAATCTTCTTAGAGGATTGGAAACGAGGTCATTATTACGAAGTACATGATCAACCATTTACTAAATGGAGTGCAGGCGAATGGGTTAAGTTTGGTAACGATGATTGGCACATAGCAGGTAACATGGGCGACGAGCCTTTTTATTCTGCACAGGTTACAGTATTGAAAAATGTATAAAGGACATGTTGACATAAGTCATATAGACGACGAAATGCTTTACAGATTAAAATTTGTAGAGCATGTCAACACGGTTTGGAGTGCAGGTTATTGGGACAGGAAAGGTGTAGCAGTGCCTGATTATCCTCATGATGCACCTTGGGTGCAACAAGTGTTTGAAGGCGACTGTCCTGGTTGGGTAGCAAATTGCAAAGATTTATTTCCTTGGTTAAAGTATAGCATGGTTACTGTTAATAAAATATTACCGGGTAGATTTATTGCACCGCATACTGACACACTTTTTAAAATGCAACAAAAAGTAAAAGATCAGAATATTGACACAACAGGATTATCCCCTATAAGAATAAATTTATTTTTACAAGATAGACTCGAAGGACATTATTTTGAAATGGAAAATGAAGCATGGATCGATTATGTAAAAGGTGACTACACAATCATAAAGCCAGATTGTACGCATCTAGTTGCAAACCTAGGATATCAAATAAGATTTACAATGCAAATAACTGGCTTTGCAAAACAAGAGGACATACAATGAAAATTTTTATTACAGGCGCAGACGGCTTTATTGGCCAACACATGGTAGCAAGATTAAAAGATAAACATGAATTAGAGTTTTTACAACACGATCTTAGAGACCACGACAAAGTAGGGTTTCAAATTAGACAGTTTGATCCTGAAATTATTGTACACTTAGCCGCAAGAACAGAAGTACAAGATAGTTTTTATGAGCAAATTACATTTAGTGAAATTAATTATGTTGGTACAGTTAATTTAATCGAAATTGCCGCAACATTACCTAACTTAAAAAACTTTGTGTTTGCAAGTACTATGGAAGTGTATGGCTGGCAACCTATAAGCGATTTAATCAAAGAAGGAAAAGCGGAATCTATAATTGCATTTAATGAAAGCACACCCCCAAACCCTAATGCTCCTTATGCTGTTGCTAAGTATGGGTGCGAGAAATACCTTGAGTACGCCCATAGGAGTTATGGGTTACCCTTTACTGCAATTCGTCAGACTAATGCGTATGGAAGAAAAGACAACAACTTCTTTGTAACAGAGCAAATCATCTACCAAATGCTCACCAACGAAAAAGAAATTAATCTGGGATATGGTGAACCATATCGTAACTTTATCTACATTGACGATTTACTTGATGCATGGGAAACAGTAATTAACAATCCTGAGAAATGTGCAGGTGAAATATTTTGTATAGGACCTGACAATGCAATCAAGATCAAAGACTATGTAAATCTTATTGCCAGCAAACTCGGCTGGACAGGACATGTAAACTGGAATACAAAACCGCCCAGACCAGGTGAAATTTACCTGCTAAACAGCACCAATCACAAAATCACCAGCAGACTGGGTTGGACCCCAAAAGTAGGATTGAGCGAAGGTCTTGATCGCACTATTGCTACATGGAAAGAAATCGTAGAAAACAACTTGCCACATAACCAGGATAGAAAATTTTCTAAAGGCAAATGAGTATAAATGTACAATGTATCTCTAATACAGGCAAATTTCCAAACAGGGCCTACACATCTAAATAGTTTTTATTTGCCTTATAGTGTAGGTTCATTGTGGAGTTACATTGAACAAAATACAATCATCAAAGACAATTTTTCTATAAGCAATATTGTTTTTAGGCGAGATTCAATCGACGATGTTATACAGTTGCATAGCAACACTGATATTGCTTTAATTAGTTTATATATTTGGAATAAAAATTATAGTTTTGGTCTTGCTAAACGACTTAAAGAGGCTTACCCTAATATAAAGATTATTATGGGAGGTCCTGAACTTCCGTGGCGCAAAGATAATTTCTTTGAACTTTATCCTTTCGTAGATAGCATAGTAATAGGCGAAGGTGAAAAAGCAATAGAGCACTTACTATTACAATACCTAGAAGGTCAAGAGCTAGACAAAATAAGTCAATTTGAACGAATAAAAGAATTAAATTTGCCTAGTCCGTATCTTAACGGAATGTTTGACAACCTACTCAAAGAGCATCCAAATATTGAGTGGGTCCCTACAATAGAAACAGATCGAGGTTGTCCATACAGTTGTACATTTTGTGACTGGGGTAGTGCTACAGCAAGTAAAATGTATAAATTTTATTTTGATAGAATAGATGCTGAATTAGAATGGATAGCAAAACATAAACTACCTTACCTATCGTTAACATCTAGTAACTTTGGTATTTTTAAAGAAAGAGATCTTAAGATTGCTAAAAAAATAGTAGAACAAAATAAACTAACTGGTTGTCCGAACGGATTAAGTGTTAGTTATGCTAAAAATAGTAATGACACAGTTGTAGAGATTGTTAAATTATTTACAGATGCACAAATACAGACAGGTGTAACTCTGAGTTTACAAACAACTAGCGAAGATGTTTTAGAAAAAATTAAAAGAAAGAATATGAAAATAAATTCTATTACAGAAGTAGTAGATTTAGCAAACAAAAATCATTTGCCGGTTTTAACAGAATTAATTTTAGGCATGCCAGGCGAAACTAGTAACTCTTGGAGAAATACATTAGAAGAAGTATTTCAGAATGATATTTTAAATTCTGATGTTTATTTTTTACAGTTACTAATAAACTCTCCGATGTATGTAAAACAAATTAAAGAGTATAACTTAAAAACATTTGAAGCATTTGATTTCTTCTACGGCGTACACACAGGAGACTTTTTACAAGATAAAGAGAGCGGAGTAGCAGAATCAATAGAAGTAATACAATCTACTAATACTTTCGATAGAGAACAATTGATAGATGAAAGTATCTTTACATGGTTTGTTTTAGGATTTCACATGTACGGAATTTCTAATATTTTATCTAAATACATGTTTGAACATTTTGAATATAACTATATGGAGTTTTATAATTCTCTTTACAAAGCATTATTAGAAAAAGACAAACATTTTCCAAAATGGGTTAATCAAATTAAACAAGGTTTATACAGATGGCAAGACCAAGGATACATGGATACAGATATTGGTGGATTAAGTATTCAAGGTTGGCAGTATTTTCATTCCTTAATGCCAATTATACAAAACAACAATTTGGTTGACCATTATGTTGATTTTGTTGCTGAACAATTTTCTGATAGAATAGATAACAATGTTTTGCATGATTACAAATTATTATCCAATCATCAAATTAAACAGTTTGACAAATACATAACCACAGAAGAAGTATTAAAATTAAAATCTAATGCATTTGGAACCACCATCAAAGTAGTGGATAGATTTAGTCATTTCCCAACACAACTAACAGATCATTTACAATTTTTGTTCTACGGCCGTAGAAGAAGTTGGCATTTAAACAAACTACTTGACAAATAACTAAGCAGTGTTATAATAACTTTTTTAACTTAAAAGGAAATAGCACTATGGATTTTGCAACAGCCGCACTTTTTATCGGATTTGTCGTATTAAATACCGTTTTTTCTTATAATGCAGGTAAAAAAGAAGGAATTTTTACCGGAATGATAAGTATTACTCAGTTTTACAAGCAAAAAAGTGCTCTGAAAGATAAACAGAGCATATTAGGGTTTGAAAATTGGCCTGACCCAATTAAGGCCGCATTTTTAAATCCTTCTTTTGACAACTTTGAAGACTGAGATTTATGGCAAGAAGAAAAACAGCAAGACCAAGAAATGTATACCTAACTCCAGAACCTAAGTGGAAAGAACTTATGTTAGCCGAGAGTGAGGAAGACCGAGAAGTAGCATGGAACAAATGCGACTACTTTTGTCATTTTGAAGTAAGCGATAAGAAAAAGAAAGAAACTGTTAAGCCTTGGCTTAAACAGCAAACTCTTTTTGACAAAGAAACAACCGACTTACTGCTTAGAGTGCCTGAAACTTGGTTAGGACTTTGGGCAAAGCACACATACAAGTGGAAAAAGTTTGGTTGGATGACTAAGGCTGTTGAAGCACATATTCTAAAAAGAATGCCTGAACTTTGTGCCAAGGCCGAAGAGTATGTAGAAGAACAAAAAGAAAAGAAAGCAGAAAAGCCTAAAATTACTATCCAAGATAGAATGAGAGAACAATGTATTGAATTAATGGGCACTTGGGAATACAAGATTGATTGCCTTGTAGATGGACAGGACATTCTTAAAGAGTTTGATCCGTACAATGAAATGAGAGCATACAATGTGGCACAGATAAAACCCGCCCATGCTAAAATTATAAAAGAAGAATTTCAAACTCAATACGAAGAAGCACTAGAAGTACAACAATGGCAAGACGAAGAACTCAAAGAAGCATATTCTAATTTTGACAAAAAGATCAGAGACAACTATGTGGCATTTTTTGAAAAAATTATGACTGCTTGTGACACACTTATAAACACAGGCAAAGCACAAAGAAAACCACGCAAGCCAAAAGTTATCAGCAGAGAAAAACTGGTAGCAAAACTCAAATACCAAATCAATGACAGTGAATTAGGGTTAGCAAGTATTAATCCAGCAGAAATAATTGATGCTACAGAAGTTTGGGTGTACAACACAAAGAATAGAAAACTTGGTGTTTACTATGTAGATGACTTTCAACAAGGATTATCAGTCAAAGGCACAACCATACAACTGTTTCATGAATCTAAAAGTGTACAAAAAACACTTCGCAAACCAGCAGAACAACTCAAAGAATTCAAAGGAACTGCTAAAACCAAGTATCAAAAAGCATTCGATAATATAAAAACCACAGATACTAAGTTAAATGGCCGATTAAATGACAGCACTATCATTCTTAAAGCATTTTAAGACAAAAGTAGATAAATAGTAGTATGGCAGATCAAATCGGATACACTAGTCGCGAAGACTTAATCAAGGAAATACAACTTCGTTTAGCAGACGGGATAGTTGATGTTGAACTTGACAGAGAACATTATGATGTTGCAATCAAAAAAGCAATATCAAAATACCGTCAATTGAGCTCAGGTTCAGTTGAGGAAAGCCTTATTTTTATTCAAACGCAGGAAGGTATAACTGAATACACATTGCCTGATGAAGTAATGGAAGTACGCAGACTGTATAGAAGAGGTATTGGTACCAATAGTGGTGGCGGTACTAACTTTGATCCATTTGATGTTGCGTTTAATAATATGTATATGCTACAAGCAGGACAGATAGGCGGACTTGCAGTATTTGATGCATTTGCACAATACAAAGAAACAATTGGTCGTGTATTTGGTAGCGAATACAACTTTTTATGGAATCGAAATACAAAGATTCTTAAAATACTTAGAAGTGTAAGACATGAAGAAGAAGTTGCCGTAGGTGTATATAATTATATACCTGAAAGCATACTACTTAAAGATGTTTATGCAAGCGACTGGTTATCAGCATACGCACTAAGCCAGTCTAAGTATATGTTAGGTGAAGCAAGAAGTAAGTTCACAAGCGGACTACCAGGCGCTGGTGGTGCAATACAGTTAAACGGTACAGAACTTAAAGCAGAAGCACAAGCAGAACTAGAAAAACTAAACGAACAAATACACTTAATGGAAGAAGGAAACGATCCGCTAGGATTCGTAATTGGTTAATGAAATTAATAGGCATAGTTGGATTTATAGGCTCAGGTAAAGATACAGTAGCAAAAGAATTTGTGAAATATGGTTGTGTACAAGATTCATTCGCCGCTCCATTAAAAGATGTAGTTGCTTCAACATTTGGTTGGGATAGATCAAAACTTGAAGGCGATACAATTTCAAGTCGTGACTGGAGAGAAACTCCAGATATGTTTTGGTCACGCAAAACAGGTATTCCTAACTTTACTCCGAGACTAGCATTACAATTAATGGGTACAGATGTAATGCGTAATCATTTTCATGAAGACATTTGGATTGACAGTTTGGAATACAGATTGAGAGCAAAGCAAGAAGAACGATGTGTTGTTGTAAGTGATGCTAGATTTGAAAATGAATTAAATTTAATTAAAAATCTAGGCGGTCACATTATTTGGGTACAACGAGGCGAATTACCTGAATGGTATGAAGTTGCTAAAACAGCATCAGACAATGCAATTAATCGCAAAATTATGCAAACAAAATACAGAGATGTACATGAAAGCGAATGGAATTGGGTAGGGTGTAAAGCAGATTATGTTATACATAATAACAGCACATTAGAAGATCTACAAGCAGAAGTGCATCAAATCTACAAAATACTGTTTAAATCAGTACTCAAAATAGTATAATATCGCTTAATATCACTAAATTTTCTAAATACCCCAAAAACTCCTAAAAATGATAAATAATAGCATACGAATATATCGTATCTAATATATTAGATTAGGAGAAAATTATGGCGACATTAGTAAGTCCTGGTGTTAGCATAAGTGTTTCAGATGAAAGTTTCTACGCTCCCGCAGGAGCAGGTACAGTACCTTTGATCGTTATTGCAACGGCTCAAGACAAGACTGCACCAGACGGTACATCAACAGCGGCTTATACTACATCAGCAACAGCAAATAAACTCTATCAGATCACAAGTCAGAGAGAGTTATTACAAAACTTTGGTAATCCGTCATTTGGCGCTCATGGTAGCGAAACAAATGAATATGGATTAATGGCCGCATATAGTTTCTTAGGTATTTCTAACAGAGCCTATGTTTTAAGAGCAGACATCGATTTAGGCGAACTTGAAGCATCAAGTTCAGCACCATCTGCTAAAGCGGCAAACGGCACATATTGGTTAGACACCGACGAAACATTATGGGGTTTCAAGAAATGGAATGGTTCTAAGTGGATCGCAGAAAAAGGCAACATCAAAGTTGTTCCTTCAAATGACCTGCAGTCAGGCGGCACACCAAAACCAGCATTCGGAAAAAATGACGAGATTTGTGTAAGATATTATGATGCAGACGGTACTCAGGCTGATGATATAAAATTCTATCAGAAAGTATCCAATGTATGGTACCATATTGGTTCAAGTGCATGGAATTCTGCAAGTTCAAAAGATTATCAGGTTGCAGTGCATACTGCATTACCTACAACTAGATCAAACGGTAACGCACTAGTTTCAGGTGATTTAATTCTTCAATCTACAGCCGCTAATAACGGTACAGCAGTAGATATTGCTCAATACAACAGTTCAACAGGACAATGGGTAAGCGAAGAAAATTATGTAAGACAATACGAAAGAACTGCAAGAACTTTGTTTGAAGCAGACAATGCTTTTGTAAAAGGTGTTGTTATGGGTGACCATGCAGGTGAAGACGGTGAAGCAACTGTGAGATTCAAAGAATGGAACGGTG
>Ga0255768_10002086_pt1 | contig 20198 bp, 28 predicted proteins | sample 071ome_33_FD_179983 | JGI IMG/M metagenome (GOLD analysis project Ga0255768, IMG submission 179983) | Coastal salt marsh microbial communities from the Groves Creek Marsh, Skidaway Island, Georgia - 071412AT metaG (version 2) | ecosystem: Environmental > Aquatic > Marine > Intertidal zone >...
CATCATTGCCTCAAGACTTGTTTTCGCGCTCATCGCGTCTTTCACATTCATAAGCTCGTCGCTCCTAACGTGCCTGAGTTGTCTACCGTGATCGACCAGCGCGTGCCGTCTGGTGATTTCAAAATCAATCGCGCAGCGCCAACCTCAACGTCTTCATTCTTCTTGTGATTCAGTTGGTCGGCTTGCTCGATCAACAAGTTCATCTCGTTAATCGTTCGCGCTTCGTACTTTTCTGTTGCGTTTGGCAGAATCATCGAGCGCTCCCCGGCACAACATCGAGCTTCATCGTGCCGACCCGCCAATCAGTAGCGACATTGCCAACGATTCGCATGCTTACTTCGCGACCTTGGAATCTAACGCTTGTCGGGTTGGCCATTGAATAAGGGCCGAAACTTGACTCGCTTGCGTTGGGGTAGTTGCGCGTTTTGAACGTCGCAGTCACGTCTCCCTGAGTCTGCTCGTCAGGAATTAGAGACCGAGCAACCATCAATCGATCGCCCTGTCCGAGCTGAACTGGTCCGCTTTCAACAAAGACCGTTGCGTCGTCGTAAGAGAAACCGACTTCATGCTCGTAAAGATATCCATCTGAGCCAACGTAGTTCGGATAAACGAACTCGCCGACATCAGCACCGGCTGTTCTGTCAACCGATCCAATCGTCCAGTAGTTTTCGCGATAGTTCCAAGCTACATATCGATCGCATTCGGTCGATTCGCTGGAAGGATAGAACCACCATATCTCGCTGAACTTGCTGTTCAACACGCCATACACTTTCGAGCGTTGCGAGTCGTTTATGTCGTTAAAGACAAAGTCGCCGACCGCGCTAGGCAAAGCCCTGACGCCGCCGTCGTAAATATGAAATGAATTAGTGCCCATCCAGGCGGCAAACGTGTCAGCTCGAACGACTGCGTTCGCTGAGGCAACGCCGCAGCCCGTACCGACGCGCTGAAAAGAGTAAACGAACGGAGGCCCGGTGTAGCGAGCAACGTGCGCATCGACGTTCGTGAGAATGAGCGTCTGTCCCCTCATCGATTTAGCCGTGATGATGTTGCCGCCAGTCGCTAACGTGAAGCCGCCCGCTTGGTTTGTTGAGGTTGCTGTCCAGGTCGTGTTGTCTTCCTGGTCGCACCACTCAACCCGGTTACCTTCGCCGCCCGCGCCGAGCGCAAAGACAAAACGTTCGTCTGTTGTGATGATCGAGTTGCAGCTTGTCGGCGCGTTAGTAATAACCGCCGCAGCCGTTGCCGTGTTGTTTTGCCACTCGTAAATCTTGCCGTCTGACGTTGAGCAGCCGAGAAGATACTGACCCCAAGTGTCGAGCGACCAGGTGGTGGCCGGAGTGTATGGGCCAGTGTCTGGGCGTGGAGTGCCCCATTCGTTAGCGCTCCAAGTAAGCGAGCCCCAACCGAGGTTCTGCACGGCGTCGGCGGCGCCGGCAGTAAAACCTGTCGGCGTGATGTCATGAATGGTATTGCTCTCGTCGATCACATAAAGTTTGCTGTGCGTTCCTGCGGCCGTGCGCCGGTTTCCCGCGTTGTCCCGATAAGTGATCAACGCGCGGCAAAGCCCGGTCATAGTGCTGCTTGTTCGCTTACGCCAGCCGCCAACAGGCTGCATGCTGCCTTCGTACCAGCGCACCAGGTTGGCATCGTTCCACTTATTTGCCTGTTGCAGGTTGGTGCCGTTTTTAACGACGCCTGGCGGGATATCGAGCGCAATCAAAGCCATAATCTAGTAGCTCCAAATCGCTGGAGACGGCAAGTCTGGCGCCGTATCCAAATGAATGAATCGACCACCCCCTTTTTGGTTGACGCCGATTCGTTTGATACCGTGCTTAATAGCAACCTCAAGGACGCGAATTGCTTGCTCGCCTGTGACGGCTATGTCTGCCGCATGCCCTGTCGAGTGTGCGCCAGGCTTTTCTTTCTTCGCTTCAATTGGATGTTCCGGGCATCGATAACCGCTACTGATCAGGAACGGAAACCCACACTCGTCACGAATGTCATCGAGCTTCTCTGCGAAGGAAGACTTAATACCCTCACCGCCACAGTGCTGACATCGAAACTCGTCGGGATGGAAATACTTCACTTCGCCACCCCCTTCACTTTTTCATAGCCTCTAATACCGCTCATGCCTAACATCCCGAGCATTACCGGATAAAGAAGATCGCTGTTCACTGGCGGCATCTCGAGCCACACGCTTAGAAGCGGCTGCGCAATCACGTTGTATGCAAGCCCTATCCAACAAACATGGCCTATGGCCGGGCGCCATGACGATTGAAACCAATTGCCTTTCGCCTCTTGCTTGTTCAGTTCAATCTGAGCAAGCGCCTGCTCTTGCGCGTGCCGCTCGGCGAGCGTTGATAGTTCAAACGCGATACGCTGCTTCTCGCTTGCATCGGGGATGAACTTGTCGAGCAGCTTTGTCGCTGGCCCTATGATCTCGCCGAGTATTGCCATTAATTAACCAGTTCTATTTTCGGCTCTTCTTCTTCAGCCGGTTGCGCACTTTCTTTAATGCTGTTCGCATAGGCGTTGATCAAAACGTGAAGCTCCTGCCTTTGCAGGTCTAAACGACCAAGCTCGTTGCGCAGCTCCATTACTCTCTGCACATAAACCTTTGCTTCTTCGTTGAGGTCTTCAATTTTTATTTCATTGCCATCAATCACAACATTGTCCATCGCTCGCTCCTTATCTAAATCTTGCGTAGAGGTACACCACGCCAACAATCAGTGAGATTCCAAAACAGCCCCAGGCAAATAGCATGCTGGCTGCTTTGATCGCTTCTCGTCGTTGTTTTCGTTTCTTTCGGATTGCCGCCACGCGGGCGTCGTGTTCTTCGCGGGATTTTTGGATGCGGGCTTTGATGCTCGTATAGAGATCGCCCTGTCCCTGGAGGAGGCAAATGTCTTGAAGCTGACGATCGAAGTTTTTTAAAGATCGATCTATCTGCTCCAATCTTAGCGCGTCCTGGTAGCTCATAACCCCGGCGCCTTTCTCTTCGGCGGCCTGGTATTTTTCGCTAGCGTCAGCCCATCGGCCGACTACTGCACTAAGATCTTGGGCGTTATTACCCGCCTCCTTTAGGCTGTTGATTGCGGCGTTAATCCCGTTAACGGCCGCGATCGCTGCTGATATCTCTGCGAGCATTAAGTTTATCAACCTCTATTCGAGATGCCGGCTCGCAACGACCCTCGATGTTTACGTAAGTTTAATAATCGCCGCGACTGCTGCCGTGAACACAATCCACGCAGCTCGCTCCCAAACGATATTTTTCCCGCCCAGTTGGCTGAGCGTATTTTCTAAACTATTCACCCGACCCTCGATGTGATCGAGTCTGAATTCATGTCTCTCGAACTTGCTGTTGCTAGCGGAAAGGCGCTCGTCATAGCGCGCCATCGTTGCTACCAGGACATCGAGTTTCTCGTCTAGCTTATCTAAGCGGTTGACGAGTTGTTGGAGCAACGCGTTTTCCATTTACTTCTTCGCGTGCCCGACGTTTAACGCTAGGGCGTCAATGACTGGCTTGATGTACTTGGCGATAAACTCGTCGTCCTTAGTCGTGGGCGTTACGGCAGCAACCGCAGAGGCCAGCGTTACGACGGCGGTGAAGATGTTTACGATTGTCCAGATGTCCATCATTACCAAGGCACTCCTGAACCAGATACAGGATTCTTCTGTGATTCGATGTTAGCCGTCAGAGAAGCCTCAGTAGCGTCCCTGTCTACACCGTTGTCCCAGCACCACTGGAGTACATCAGTTTCCGTGAGGCTGTCATAAGCCACAAAGGAAGGATCTGAAGGGTCTGGTGAAAAGCCGCAAGTGCCGTAGGATGATGCGGAGTAGTCTCCGTCTACTGCGGTGCAGCGCCAGTGGGCAACAGTTACGCCACCGTCTGCAAGAGTTCTTTCAAGGGTTGAGATTGTCCATGTTGTCATAAGTGTCTCCTGTTAAATTGCTGCGATGATGAAGGCGAGAAGCTCTGAGTAACGTACACCCATGCGGCTACGTTCTTCGCCAGTTTCTTCGTCTGTCCAAGTGCTGTTGATAAACATTGCGTAGCGTCCAGCGTCTAAGCCTTCAGCTTCAAACGCTGCTTGTAAGTCTTGAGCAATGATACCGAAATGAATACGGGCTTCGTCACCTTTAGCTTCTACAGACTTAATCCAACGGAACTTACGCAACAATCCTTTACAAGCTACAGCTACACGATGCTCTGCTTCTGACAGTTCTTCAATGTCCTGCTTCTCGTTACGGTCAGAGGTTTGGATAGTGCCGTTGCCTGCATAAATATCTCTATACCTAGAGGCACCCTTACCTAAATCAATAGCATCGTCATTACTTCCACCCGTTGTTGTGCATGGAAATACTTCATTGTTTGTGAAACGTATGTTTGCATAAGCAGACGATGCGGCATTTCCAATTAAAAGACCTGAGCCATAAGTGCTTATCGCTCCGACTGTGGCGCCATCCATGCGGAAAGATGCAATAGTTCCATCACTTCCTGTTCTATTTAGGAATAGCGGCTCATTATTGGCTCGTTGTACTTGAATATTGTCAGTTTTAATTGCAACACCGTCGTCTCCTGTGGTGTTGTAAATATTTGCGCTAGTAGTCCCAACCAACAAGTTGCCGCTTGCATCCAGCGTCATGGCCTGCGCGAACGAGATTGCGTTGCCTGACGTTCCAGACGCCGCCGAATACCATTTGTGCGCGTTTCCGTCGATCTGATACTGGCCTGCTGTTGCGCTGTTGTAGTACAGCCAGTTAGTTCCGTTGTAAATGCCGTTAGAACTGAAATAAACATTTGATGTAGTTGTTGAAGCGGAAATTCCAGCACCTTGCCCAGCAATCTGAAGCGCCTTAAAGCCGGAAGACCACGAAGCACTCGGCGTCACGCCCAAGCCGACGTTACCGCTAGCGTCGATGCGCATGGCTTCTGTGTTGTTGGTGCTAAACAACATTGGATGATTTGAATAACCATTAATTCTAGTTGTAGACCCTGTTACAGAAAGTCTTAAATCACCACCGCCACTTTCATTGACTCGTATGGCGGCGGAATTAGCTTCAACATGTAGGTTAGCCGAAGTTGGACTGCTAGTACCAATCCCGACGTTGCCGTCTGAGTCGATACGCATGTATTCTTTGTCCCAACCTTCAAAAGCAAGATAGCCGTTGGCGTTGGTTGCGGCAAAGGATTGAATTTTAACGCCGCCTGAAGTGTTGCCGTCATTGATGCCAAGACGCCCGTTTGATCCTATGAAGTTAATAGGCGCAAAAGTGCCAGTAGTGCCTCCAACAGACAGATACTCCGCAGACGCATCCCAGAAGAACTTCGCAGTCGTGCCAGTGTCTTCGTAGAAGCTGATGTCTCCGCCTTCAGCAACAGAAAGACTCTTACTGTTGTTTGTATATAACTCTATTCCTCGTACACCTGCGGTGGTTCCTGTAGCAAGAACTAAATTATCTGAACCATCTAAATATAAGACATTGCGATTGCTTGAGCCTGAGTCAGTGAGTGCAATGTTGCCATCAACAGTCAGACCATCAGCCGTCACAGTACCCGTTACGTCGATGCCTGTAGAGGTGGTGGTTAGTTTGGTAGAGCCGTCGTGCGATAGCTGCACCTCATACGCACTACCGTTTTGAGGAACCCACACCATGTTTTTAGCACCAGTAGCGTCTTGTACTACAAATTGTGGGGCTTTAATTGCTAATGTTGCAGCAGAGCTATCTACAATGTTGTTTGAAGAATCATGATAAATCTGTAGGTCAGAGCCAGCACCGAAGATGGCTTTTTTATTATCTCCAAATGCAGCGTGATCAACGCTTGCCAAATAAACATCAGTAAGCGCATCCACTACGGCAGCGCCGGCCCCGGCGCCGTCTGAATAAACCATCTTCACTGCGCCGGTCGGGATCGTGACCGTACCGCCAGAGCCCTGGGCGATCGTTATCGATTGGGAGCCGGTCGTAGCGTTCTCAATGATCCAAAGTTTGCTGACGGTGTTAGGGCCAAGCGTAACCGTGCGCGTCGCAGTCAGAGATCCGGCAGACGTGATCTTTAAGTAGAGCGATCGAGTGCCGTCGCTAGTGCCGTCTGGCATTGTGAACGTTTCATCCGAGTCGGCGGCGAGCTGCTTAGTGCCGTAGCTAAACGCCTCAGCGATTTGCGAAAAAGCTGAGTTGACCTTGGTGCCCCAGGTGCCGCTGTTTTCGCCGGTCGCCTGTTCTTCAATTCGCAGGTCATTAACGTATGTGGATGCCATTGCCTAACTCCTATGCAGCTTGCGACCAATCTGTCGAAGCGCTTGTTTGATTTGTCCAGGTAGTTGACGCAGCCGATTGCGCGCTCCACGAATCGCTTGCTGCAGATTGAGTTGTCCAAGTCTCGGATGCTGCTGCTTGAGCGCTCCAAGTCGTTGATGCGTTGCCTTGTGAATTCCACTTAAGCTCGCCGCTAGCAGTAACAGTAGAACGAGCTGAAATACTTGCAGCCCCAAGCTCGACTTCTCCACCAATCGCAATGAACGAAGATGTTGCCGAAATCGTCGCAGCGCCAACCGCAACGATCTGGCCCGCCGCGCTAAAGCTCGATGTGCTTGTGCCGCTAGCGCTACCGATTTGGATGCGCTCGCCGCTTGCGGTGAATGTTGAGCTTGCGCTGATGGTTGCTGATGCAGACTGGATTCGGCTTGCGCTTGCAGTGAAGGCTGAGCTTGCAGAGACTGCGGCGCTCGCTTCTCGAACTCGTTGGCCAGCACTTGTGAAGCTTGACGTACTACTTCCTGAAGCCGCTGCCGTTCGGACCCGCTCGCAAGCTGAAGCAAACGCCGAGTTCGCCGCGATAGTCGCGGACGCATCGATGTAACTCCACTCACCATATCTGCCAGCGCTCCAAGAGCCATAACCAAATCCAGTCGGTTCAGCCATCAGTCAAGCGTGATATCCAGATCGCCAGCCGGGATTCGGAACACGTCTCCGGTGTCGATTGTTTTGCTAGACGCCAGGCTCGCATAGGCCAGCATGTTGCCAGCGCTCGATGCATCAAGAATCGCGACAGCCACGACAGTGCCGTAGCCGGCGGTCGCAGTTGGGTACTCGATCGCTGCCGAGTTGGTTGCTGCGTTTCCTGTTGTTGTGAACGCAGCGCTCTGGCGCGCGTAGCCGCCGCCGCTCACTTCAGTGCCCGACGTTGAGTCAGTCGGTGCGACCGTGTAGAGCGCAACGTAAACTGTGGTGGGCGACGTATACGCAGTGTTCGAGAAAGTGTGCGCGACCAGTTTGTTTTCCAGGTAATCAGTGAATGCCATTACTGCAGAGCCCTCGTCTTCATGCGCACAGATGTCTGCCCGCGCGTTCTCTGATCGCTGACGATCAGTTCTTCAATGCCTTGTTTGTAGAGCGACACCCAAACGCCTGTGCGCTCGTCATCGCGGAGGTAAGGCGCGCTTTGAACAAGCGTGCCGTATAGATAAATGTCTGGGGCAAGATCGAGTAACCAGTTACTCGTGTTGCTGTCCGTGAGCGGCGGGATCTTTGCGTAGTAAACGACCTCCCCCGTATAGCCGGTGCCATCGGGCGCCGGGTAAACCTGAATCTCGGTGCCAACATGCGTGTAGTAGTTGGGCTTGCCGACTGCGCTACTCGTTGCCTTTAGATCGTTCATCGCTTCGTTCGTTACATACTCGAGCGGATGAACTGGGTCAGTTTTTAACACTAGCGACACGCTTTGATACCAGTCTGCCGGCGTCGCTGAATACTCGCTGTCGATTGTTGCGTCGGAGCGAGTGATCATCTTTCGATGACGGATCGTTCGCTGGAACTCTGCCTCAGCGAGCGAAATAAAATTAGTGATTGCAGACGTTAGGTCGGTGCGGTTTAACCAATCCGCGACCGCCGACTGCAATTCAGCGTAGGTCGTGATCGCCACTAGACGCGGCCTCCTCTCGTCCTAAAAAAACGATTGTCAGGATCGTTGAGCCACTTCTTAAAACGGGCAGGGTCATCAACGATGCCCTGCCGTTTCAAGTCGTAGTACAGGTTCAATGGTATCGACGCCACCTTCGACCACTCGCCGTAAGGCTTGTGCTTGTCGATTTCATTAGCCGAGCGCTTGTTCATCTCAATGATGTTGGTCACGTCTTGCGTCTCGCTGATGATGATCTTGTCATCCTTCAGTGAGTCGCCAGATTCGTAAACAAACTCAGTGTGAGTCCCGAGCAGCTCGTCAATGTTTAGTGTGCGTCGATCTTCCATCTTTCACCTATTAGCTGGTTGACAAGTCAGCCACTACACCAAGACCTGCTTCCTGGTTGACCTGGAGGCCGACCTCAGCAAGAAGCATGTACTTAGTTGCGTCACCCGTCTTAGCAAGCTCTTCGCTTTGAATCGGGCGAAGCGTAGCCAGCTCACACATATCGGGGTCAACGATGTAGCAATCGCGTGCTCGTGAGAAACGAGAAGGAACGATCTGTACAGATCCGAAATCTGACAAGTACACGTCAGCGGCACCGATGATGGTGGTGGGTGAATCAGAAGGCGCCATGTAACGCTGAGCCGCGATACCAGCAAAGCCAGAGATCACAGTCTTAACGTGAGGGCCAACCATTGCCATCTTGGGCTCGCCGCCCTGAGTCCATACAGACTGCAGAACAGTCTTAAGCAGAGCCTCAGTGATGGCGCGTTGCGTACCGTCGGTAGCGGCAGCGTTAACTACGCCGCTTGATACTGTGGGATCTGCACCGCCTGTTCCGCGTGAGGTGTTGGTCTTGATGAACGCAGACAGAGAAGCCGTCTTACGAGCGGTTGAGCTGTTACCAGCTACTGCAGCCTGGTTCACACCGCAAAGGTTGTATTCCATGTCCCGCTTTAGCTCGTCGCCTTTCTTAGCGAGTTGGTAAGCGATCTCTGATCGACGACCAGCCAGGTCCATCGCGCCTCCGAGGTTGTCAGCGATGATGAAGTCCTTGCGTAGAATCTGCGTGTAGTTACCAAGACGTGAAGTCGCAGTGACTGCAGTGTAAGAAGACAAGTCGTCGCCGTCGATCTGCGCGTTAGCTGCAGCGGCTGCGAGGGAGTCAGTCTGCCATTCAAAGAACGTGTTGGTGACCTTGCGTCGCTTGGTCATGTTTGACACGAAAGGTGTCGTTTGGGGCGAGATGTTGAAAATAACATTCGCCAAGTCTTCACGAATACCGACCGCGTCGTACTTCGTGAAAGTGTTGGTTACGATAGCCATTGTTTAATTCCTTAGAGCATCGATTCAAGTAAATTGGCCGCATCATCGAGACGGCCACTCCTAGCAAGACGTTGACGAGCTGACTTCTGCCTTCTTGAACCTGGTTTCGACTGAGCCTGACTGCTGCCCGGCCTTACCGTCTTGGACCGACGACCATCTTTCGCTGCGCGCTGCACGCGCTTTTGGCCTTTGTCGTAGAGCATTGCTTTGCGCAATACCTTGATGTGGTTTGCGCGAACTAGGGCTTGTAATTCTTCTTCTGCAACGCCCGAGTTGATTAAATACTCTCTAAGCTCTTCGCGCTCTTTCGCCGCAACGTCGTTATCCCGCCACTCGGGGATAACTTCAGGAAGCCTCTGAACTTCCTCTTGCAATATCTGCTGCATGGTCTGCATTTGATACTGTCGATTAGCCTCTTGAACTCGCTGCTGCTCGAGCTGTATCGCCTGCATCTTCTGTTGCTTAGCAGACTGCCTTTGTTGCCATTGACGTTCGAGTCGCGTCGCCTCAATTGGATCCTCATCGTACAAACGATCGAAGTCCGGGGCGGGCTCGTCCATTCCGTTCAATTGTTGCTGCAGTGCCCCGAGAAGTTGGGCGTATTGCTGTCGCTCTAAAAGCACGGCATCCCGGTCTTGCTCGAACGATCTTCGTTCTTCCGATAATGCCTGCGACTTTTTTGTGTAATCTGATTGACGCGAGTAGCCTGCCTTAAGCTCGTCTATTCCGACCTCGATCTCCTGTCCGTTTACCTTAACGGTGAAGACGGTGTCGTCTGACTCAAGCTCGTCTGACTCTTGTTCATCGTCATCCAGTTCGACTTCTTCATCTTCTGAATCGAGCGCTTCTTCTGCCGCGTACTCTTCTTCAGTCTCATCAAAAGCCTCGCCCTCAAGGGACTCGTCAACGCGCTCTGATGAATCGTTTGCCGTGTCCTCGTCTGAGGGGGTCAACATATCCAATATCGCGCTTTGCGCTGAACTGATCCCCATATCTGGGGAATCGTTGCCTTCAATTCTATCACTCATAATTCTAGTTGCTCCTTTGTTTCTCAAACGCAATCGAATCTGCTGCCGCACGCATGTCGTTCACCAGTTGCTCAAGTGCTTCTAATTTCGCGTGTATTCGCTCCCGCTCATCGGGTTTGCGCTCACGCTGCCACGCTTCAAAAAACTCATACTTGACCCGGCCGACTAACGTCGAAAAGTCCGGGTCGTCGAACATCCTCTGGATGTTCTCAAGATACTGCTGCTCGGTTTTGGCCATTGACTGTGCTCGCTATTTGCCTAACCACTTCTCTGTCTCGTTCAGCATTCGCCTTGATCTCGGCAATGTTCACCTGGGCGCCGTAACGCGCCTCAAGCTCTGCCGCCTTCAAGATGATGTCCGCTTCATCTTTGTCTCTTCGCCGATCGTCTTCGCGCATCATCTTTTCCCGCTCTAGCTCTAGCTCGGCCTGCTTCTTCTGCATATCGACTTGCAGTGCTTGCATCTGCAGTTGGATCAGTTGCTGATTCGGATCAGGCTTCTGCTCTTGCTGCTGGGCCTGGGCCTGCATCTGCTGCATGGCTTGTGTCGGATCGGTGAAGAATCGATTGATGTCCTTGAACCCGGCAAGCTCAAGCATTTGCGTGAGCGTCGCGTAGTAGTTGGTCGGGCTGACCATCGGGTTCTGTGGACCGAGTTGCTGCATGATCATTTCTTGCTTCTGAGCAACCTGCTGCAACATACTCATGCGCTCTTGATCTGATCCGCGACCGAGGTGGACGTTACTCACCACGTCCATGTCTGCGTTCCAGATGTCAGGCGACATCGGCACAAACTGATTGCGCAATCGAATCATTCGCGGTCGATCTTGGTATTGAATGATCAAGCGCAGGAGACCTTTGTAGAGGCGCGTCATGCCGTTTTCGGCGAACAGCCGGCTAATCATCTCAATACGCTGTTGCGCCGCTGCGATCGTCTGCTGCACGGCCATAAGCGTCGATGATTGAAGTTGCTCTGGCGCCAGACCATCGGCCGCTCGGCTGATGCCGGTTCGGTTCTCTCGGAGTTGGTCGAGATACTCCATCATGGGGAATGCGGCCTGGCCGACGTAAGGCAGTGTGAACGGCACGACTGCACCGGGGTTTCGCATGCGAATAATCCCGCCGGCTTCGACGTTCATCACGTCTTCGAGTGAGGCTTGCCCTTCTACAATGCCGACTCTTGGATGAGTAGACATAGCAAGAGAATCAAGACTTGCACGTAGCACTGCCGACTTGATTCTCTGAATGTCCATCGTGAGGTCCGCGATCGACATACCAAAGAAAGCATGCGGCTCAGGGTCAGGGCAGAAATGAGCGAAGGGAATATCATCGGCTGGCTCGTTGCGCATGACTTCGTAGTTCGGACCCATGCAGCAAAGCTTGCGCAGCTCGGCAATGCCGTCTCCATCAACGTCCATGCGCATGTAGGCTTCAACATAAAGGACTCGCTTGCGAGAAGGGTCGTCGGTGTAGTCGCGATTCTCCTGCTGGCTGAGCATCCGCTCGCGAGCCTCGACGTTGTACAAGGTGAAGTCATCGTCTTCAGTTTCATAATTGGTGACCGTGTCGAAGTCGTAACCCATTTCGACAAGCTCACTGACGGTAGCGTAGCGGCGGTGCGCGATGAGATCCGCGTCCGCAAAGGAGCGAGCGTGGCGCGAAACGAGAACCTCCTCGGGAGGCACCGCCGCTACTTTGACTTTGCCGTTCACCTGGCGATGAATGACAGAAACGTCATGTAGCATTTGCGGCTGACCTGTTTGCGAATCGACCTGGTCGTTGCTCGCGCTGCTGGAAAGCATTCTGACTTCGATGTTGGGATCTGCGTTCAGTGCCGCGAGCGCCTGATCATCGAGTCGTTTTAGTTCGTATGTTTTTACTTCTTCGATCTCGTCCCAGTAATACTTCAGGAATCCACTGCCCTTGACGAGCGCGTCTTTAAACGTCTGGTACATTATCGAAACAAAAGCTTCGTCCTGATCTTGGTTCAGAACGTAGTTGACGTAGTCGGTCGCCTGCTTTGCGATCTCAACGTCCTCTGGCCCGGTTGGCGCGTACTCGACAACGTGATCGCTGCCGCAAAAGACGCGCATCAAACTCGGGAGCATGGCCTGCACGGTATCGCGCACGTCCATCGTCATCGCAGTTGAGCGGCCTTCTTGCTCGTTGCCGAATGGTTCGCCGTTGTAATACTCGGCGGCTTCAGCCCGGCCAGGGCTTACCGTGTTGTCAATGAAATCGACAGCGTCTTCAATCGCTAGACGCGCGATCGCGTTGATCTGCTCTTCATCCATCTCCGGGTTTTCTTCGACGTACTGCTCGTCGTCATCGTAATAATCTAATTCGCTCATAATGGGCTCATGTCTAATAATGATTCGCCAACGAGCTGCGCACGGCGCGGGAGCTGGCCAAAGAGTGATGTGATGGGCTCAATGATCGGCATCGCAGGCGCCAGCAATCCGGCAAGAAGCTGCATTCCGTCATCGCTCAATTGCTGACCGATTTGAGTTCGAGGTTGGTAATCCATAGCTGCTAATCGAGCTTGGCTTGCTTGGTCAATCTGACTAGTCGGTCTACTGCTGGTCAGCGATTGAATAAGTGTGTGGGGCGCATTAGCGATCGGTGCAATAATCGCAGAGCCAGCGTTTGCTGCGGCGTCGAGGATGCCGGCTCCGTAATCGGCGAGCGTGGGCTCGGCTTGTGACGGCTCTTTAATCGCGGCAGCGCCTAGCAATCCAGCACCGCCTGCTGCGGTCATTGCTGCGGGGGTTGCGGAGCCGTCTTGCTTGTTTTGCCTCAAATAGTTATCGACACCCTCAGCCCATTGCTCGTTGAACGGCTGATAGAGTTTGGGATTCATGACCAGTGAGCCGGTCTTCTGCGACTCGGTGAACGGCTGTCCTGCAACGTTGGTTGCTTTGTCTAGCTCTGCAAAAACATCTGGGTACATCACTCGAGCTGGCACACTTTGCTCGAGGCCGCCAATGTACGTGCCGGGAATGATCGTGTCATAGCTTTGATGCGGCGCATTCGGCATAGTCGGCGCGTTGGGGTCGGCAGAGAACATGCTGAACCCAGAGCTGCCGATCGGTGCGTTCGCTAACTCGGGCTGTAGAATTTCTGCGTGAGCGTCTTCTTTGACCGGAAAACCAACGTCGCGATAGCGCGACTTAGACATTTCATCAACAAAAACAGATCGAAGCTTGCCTGCGCCCTTCTGTGGATAGTCTCCGCGACCCATTAACTGGTCCATTGCGTCGGGATGGTTAAGACCCACCCACTCAGGTCGTAGCTTTCTTAGCTCGGCATCGAATTTCTTAATGTCACCCTTTTTGATTGGCAGCGAGCGAGCTTGCTGAAGCATTGACTCTGCCACCGGCGTACTAAAATTTACCGCCTCTTTGCCCATCGCCGAAAATATGCCAACGGGCTCCATGCCGGTTTCATCTGCAGCCAAAGCAAAGTTGCCCTGCTTTTTTCGAGCAGCATCTGCCATCGAAGCCCAACCATACCCTTGGTCCTGGTAGCGCAGCGGGAAGTTGCTGCCGCCCTCAACCTGAACAGGCGACTCTAGATTCACGCCGCCGATTGTCTCGATCACTTTGCCAGTGGTGCTCGTGTCGCCCGATACAGGAACGCCAACCTTGCCTACTAGGTCATCGACTGTGAGCAAGTTACGCTCACCGATATCGAGCGTTTGCGTTTTGTTCTCAACATCAGAACGGAGCTTCTCTCGAGCCCTAAAAGCTTTGCTCTCACGCATCGCTTTGTCGTATTTGGTAAGCGCCGACTTAACCGCTGTTGGGTTCTGAGCGCTTTCGACGGTGAGCATGCCGAGACGGATTAAGTTTGCTGGCGTAGTGAGGAAGCCAGCTTCAGCCTCATTCGATTGCTGCAGCATCGCTGCGGCGACCGGGATCGTGACGCCGTACTTGCGAGCGATGTCGATTAGTCGATCATCGAAAATAACGAAGTTTTTTGATTGTTGTGGATCGGGTTTATGACGAGTGAATGCGTCACCGTATTCGATACCGGGCACACCCTCGGCTTTCATAATTTCAGCGCCCAGAGGGGATATATGGAACCTGCGGAAATGGTCGTGATCAGATTCTGGATCGCCGAATATGTTTTTGCCTTTTGGAGACTTTTCGGCAAACCTAGCGTAAGCGCGCTTGACGATATCTGGCTGGTCTTCCAGCGGGCTATCGAGTTTTAAAAAGTCTTTTCGATCGGCGCGAATGTTGACTTCGTATAGCCTGCCAAGTTTTGGCCCGTAGTCTGTGATCTCTTTTGCGACCGCTTTTGCGGTACTTGCTAAATCGGGGTCGTCAGCATATCGAGCCACAAGCTCTTCGGGGCTAGCGTGCAGCATGGCGTCTTCGTACATCTGCATGCGCTCGTAATCGCCCTTACCCTCTGCTGCCTTGTACTTGCGCATCAGGAAATCTTCGTAATCAAGATCGCGCTTTGTCAGTTGATCGCGATAATTCCTGGCAACATCCTCGGACTCAGCAAAGTACAAGCCTTGCCCGTACATATTGGCGCCTTCGCCGGTCAGCGGGTAATCGGTACTAAAACGATCAAAATCATGCGGAGAGCCGTGATAGGCCCGAATTCCAGGCGAGAGCAAGCCGGCATCGAGTGCTGCCTTAGTGGCTTGCTTGGCGGCTCCGAGCAACGCCATCTATTTCTTCTTTTTGGGGCTTTTCTTTTTCTTTTTGTCAGCAATGCCCATCATGATGACGATGTCTGCTGCTGCTTCGCGGTGGCCACCGGGGCCGTTTCGGTAGGGTTTTTTCTTTCCGGTTGCTTCTAAGTATTCGGTCATCGCCATTGAGCGCTCCCCAGATATGGGCAAAAGGTACGCTCCATTGTCGCAAATCAGATCGAGTTGCGTAAGTATCTTGTGGTTACTTTTTCTATACAACAGAAAGGTTGCGTCGAATCGGCTTAGTCCAATTACTGGCCATCGATGATCCCTTGATGACCGTGGCGGCCTCAGTTGCAAAAGTAAGACATACGGCGTCTGCGCGGTCAGGGCTCGCCATTCCCCGACGCCGCATCTCGTCCTTGCTTTCGATTTGAAGCTTGCCGCTGCTCGTAAACTTATACTTAACAGCGACCAGCTCGGCCAGCAACAGATCGTCCTTTGGCAGACTCACGTCGCGCGCCTCGAGCCAGGCTTTCAGCTTGAACCAAAGCTCAGCTCGAAGGTTCGTATAAGTGGTCCTGAGCGCCGGGCTTTCAGCCGTGTTAATGCCCACGGCCGGCAGGCCCAGCTCGCGCAGGCGATCGCACACGCCACCACCAACGCCTATCGAGTCCACACAAATCTGCATCGGCTCTTGCCTCGGCTGACAGCTCTCGTATTCGGCCACCACGGCGCCTGTGAGCTGCATTAAGTCGAGCCCCCGCCAAGTCTCCATTGCTAAAATCTTTCGCCCCTGGCGCTTGCAGAGCACGCTGCTGGCGCTCCCGAATCGCGCAACGTCCAGCCCCCAGATAATCGCCTCTTCATCGCTGATCTCAATATCACGCACCTGCGCGCTTTCGACCAGCTCTAGCGGGATGACCGTGTCATCGTCGCGGGCCGGGAACTCTCCGAGCACGCGAACGCGAAACGCGTTGCTCTCCTCCCCATACCTCACCTTCATCTCTTCGATGTACTGCTCGCTCACCATCGGCGAGTCAGCGCAGCTCACCTTGCGCGTCCACCACTCGCCGGCTTGCGTGTGGTGCGTGTCGAAGAAAAACCCGCTCGATCGAGTTGGGTTGCCGAGCAGAATCGTGCAGGCGTTCTCGCCGGACATCGACCCGGCTGCGGCCTCAAACACTTGCTCAGGGATACCAGACGCCTCGTCACAAATGAGCAACACGTTATCAGCATGCACGCCCTGCAGCGCTTCTGGCGTCTCGGCACGGCTAGTTCGAGCGCTGATAAAGCATTCGCTCGGCGCCGATTTGTGCGCGATACGATCGGTCTTCACCTCGAGGATGTCCTTAAGCGCAATCGGCAGCTCATTAATCCAGCGCTTTAGCTCCGCGAACAGCGCGTCAAAAAGCTGCGCGCTGGTCGGCGCCGTCACAACGATCTTCACCGGGTATCGAGTGATGAGATACCAAAGCATCGTCCAGGCAGCGGCCGTGGATTTGCCCACGCCATGCCCCGATCGAATAGAAATCTTACGCTCGCCATCCTGAACGGCCTGCAGCAATTCTGCCTGCCATGGCTGCACTTTGATCTTGAGCACATGCTCGACAAACGCCACCGGGTCGTGTCGGTAGCGCTTCAGGAAATCGATATAAGGATTAGGGGGCAGTGCTTTGGGCATCGAGTGCTCGCTTAACTTTCATGTGGGAGGTGGGGAGCTTGTATTTCGCGGAGACAAGTTGCGCGATGTCGCGATAGCTTTTCCCCTCGTCTCGAAGCACGCGCATCATGCCGATCGCTTCGCGCCGGAAAGGCAGCTCGACTACCTTGCTCTCTTTGCCCTCGCCCTCAACCTTGCAGCCCCAGGGCGCTTCGCCGCCGATAAACCCGCCCCGCTCGCGCTTCGCGCGCCGGCCGCGCATCGTGCGCTCCTTGATCACGCGCCGCTCGTGGCCGGCGAACGCCGCCATGATCTCGAGCATGAGGCGCGCAGTCAGGTTGCCATCATCGGTCACGTCGCCATGGCCGTTCAAGAACAAACGCACGCCGCGCGCCTTGAGGTCGTGAATCGTGTTCAGGCAGTCGCGCGCGTCGCGGCTGAATCGATCGAGGGCGCTGCAGATAATGATGTCGCCCGGCTGAATATCGAGAGTCGCGACAGCCGGCCTGGCGAAGAACGGCACGCTGCCGCTCACGCCGGGGTCTTGCAAGAACGTGATGTCCGTGGGGAGTTGGTTCGCGAGAGCCACGCCCTGGATCATCGATTGTTGCGTTGCGAGGGACGTGCCCTCGGCTTGCTCTTCTGTGCTTACGCGGGTGTATCCGTAGATCATGCTGTCTCCTCCGGCCGCTTACGCGGCTTCTCCGTTTTGCTTAGCAAGTTGTTTCTCTAGCTCATCAATTCGCGCTTGCATCGCTTCCGTCCTTCGCCGAAAAATTATCTTTTGATCTGCTAAAGCCTCTAACAGCATTTCAATCTCGACCTCAAAATCTTTATTCGTTTTCATCTCTCGCTCCTTGTATTTGTCGGTTACCTTTATGTAACGGAGACATCGTATCAAAGAATGTTACATATGTGTACCATTTGTTGACATTATTTTTATTTTTTTTATCGATTAATCTAGGGGGCTTTGGAGGCCTAGATATGCAGAAATACGGACACAAGCCGCCGGTCAAGCCGCTTCAGCGGCCCTTACACTCCGGCAGCAATCAAGCAAACAAACACGCATCGATGGTGGGCGGTGTTCGAGTTGGATCGCCCAAGCCCTCGTTCCCGCCCAAGTAATGGCCGAACCAAGGAAAGGCAAAGCCCGCGTCAAGGTGACGGCGTCCGGCAAGCGGGTGTCGTATGGCCAGGCGGGGCGCGCCAGGGACGGCGGGCCGCGCGTGCGGCCGGGTACGTCAAAAGGCGACAGCTACTGCGCGCGGAGCGCTGGGCAGATGAAGCAGCACAAAAAAGCGGCGGCCAACCCGAATTCGCCTTTGCGGCTATCGAGGGCTCGCTGGAAATGCAGCGGCACTAAATCGAAAAAAAATTAAGCTGGCGAACCCCTCTCTCCTCCCCTACGCCAGCAGGCCCGCGCAAGCGGGCCTTTTTTTTTGGGCGGTGCAAAATTTTTTTTTGGTGCGTGCGGGTCTAACCCCTACTCCCCCTCCCCCGGCTCGAGCGAAGGGGGGGGGCGCGCGGCGCCTGGCTCGAGCCAGAAATCCTCCGGCAGCGTTTACACCGGCCCTTCAAACGTAGGTCGTTGTTTTATAACGCTTTTATATGTAACGCCCTGTTAACGCTGTGATTTACACCAGTTCAGGCCGCGCCGTTACGCAAGATTATGTTAAATAATTGAGTCCCGCGCGCGTGAATTCCGGGTCTCTCTCGGTGCGCGAGAGAGCGTCACTGATCGCTCACAATCGAGTCTTCAGGCTGGATCAATTCACGCAATGCGACCAGGTGTTGGTCTTGGATATTGATGCTGAGCAATGGATCTCGCCGCTCTCCCCAGTTGTCGGGATTCGCTCTCGCCGCTAGCCATTTGCGGGTATCGATCCTGAGCTTTCGGACCTGCGCATCGTGAGCATCGATTGCTCCGTCTGCGATCTCTAGCGTCTCCTCTGCTAGCGTGTCAGCCCATCGCCTTCGAGCCTCGTAATACTTCTCCTCTCGCCCCTCAACAGACCTCAGCCATTTGTAGAATACTCGCTTACTTACGCCGATCTTCTTGACCAAGGCAGTCATGGTCATGCCGCCAGCGAGCTGATCGAACAAATCCTCTCCACCCTGCTCGTCGATCTTTCTCATTGCCGCCCGCATGATTGGCCTACCGCTCATATCCATCCACTCCCATTTCTCTCAGCACATCTGACACCGCTTCCAGGTCGTCGATGACGTAGAACTCGTCGTCGTACTCGCGGTCCCTGAGCGGCTCTGCAGCCCTTCTCAGGTCGCGCACAGTCTTTGCTGGCTTTGCTGTCGATTTAATCTGTCTCTGCTGTTCACCTTTACGTTTCACATGTAACATCTCAAGCGTGTTAAACGTGTGATCACACACTTTACAGCGCCTATCCCTTAAAACGCTCTCAGAACGTCTCTGAGTGTGCGTTACCTCTGACCTACCCTGGCATATTGGACAGTTCATAAAACGCCTCACACGGCCTCTACGCGCGTCTCAGCGCACGTATTGGTCAAATACCGTCTCACTTGCTCCGCTGCGAGCCCGTTCTTCACCATATCGGACGTATAGCGCAGAACCGCATACCCGTACTCGACGGCAAGATTGTACTTCTCGCAGTCCTTGCGAAAGCCGCTGCCGCGCGTATGCCTGCCGCCCGACCACGTCCCGCCCTCGACTTCGCACACCAGCCCGGCCTGCGGGATAACGAAATCGAATCTGAACCTCCGGCCCGGCACCAGCATCTGCTCACGCTCGTACGTTATTCCGTACGCATCGAGCTGCGCAGCGAACAGCTCCTCGAGCGCGCTAGCCACGCTTGCCTCCAAACGCGAACCGCTTCACCTCCAAGCTCGCCGGCTCGTCGCCCCCGGCTTCGCCGGGCTCCTCGTCCGGCTCGCCGTCATCATCGATCTCGTACACATACTCCTCGTTATCGAGTTTGACGGTGAGCGTCATGCCCGCCTCAAAATCCGTAACCTCAATCTTCACTGTTGCCATCGCGCCCTCCTGGCCGACTTTGCGCAGATCCTAACCCCCCGCCATCGAGTTGCGAAATTCTGCTTCGCGAGCGGCTGCGCCGCCGCCAACCAATAGATATAAATGAACTCGGCGCACGTAAGTGCGCCAGTTATATATTTATATATATAGGGCAACTGACGCACTGACGCAGATTGCGTAAGCCATTGATTTAATTGAACAAATCGACAGCAAAAACAGACTGACGCAAAAACAAACTTACGCAACTGACGCAAAATCGCGTAAGCCATTGATTTTATTGGTTGCGTAAGTTGTTTTGGGTAACTGACGCACAACTGACGCACTGACGCACAGAACTGGTCAAAACTAGTCATTTTGGTGCTCCCAAATGGTCTTTATCCACCACCAGAACTCATCAATGTTGAGCGTGTGACGCATCGTATTTACCTGGTTACAGACCAATTGAACGTTGCCCCTGACGTACCCTTCGTTGTGGTTGATGCGGTCGATAGATGCGTTAAATGGCAGCTTTTTACCGCCCCTTCGATGGTGCGTCATGTTGAGATTCGAGAGTGCGCATTTGCCTTTCTGGGCGTCCCAAATCGACAGCAGGTCTTCATATTCGATCTCCCAAT
>Ga0255768_10002094_pt1 | contig 20168 bp, 25 predicted proteins | sample 071ome_33_FD_179983 | JGI IMG/M metagenome (GOLD analysis project Ga0255768, IMG submission 179983) | Coastal salt marsh microbial communities from the Groves Creek Marsh, Skidaway Island, Georgia - 071412AT metaG (version 2) | ecosystem: Environmental > Aquatic > Marine > Intertidal zone >...
TTATTAGCACTCAACTCACACAAGTTTGAACCTCAGGGTGTCACTTGTGTGGCAATGCTTGCTGAAAGTCATATCAGCATTCACACTTGGCCAGAGTTGGGCATGGCAGTGTGCGACATTTTCACCTGTGGGGACCACACAGAACCCAAGCAAGGTGTAAAATACATGAAGATGATGTTCAACGCACAGAGCATTGTCAGTAAATCTTTTAAGCGACCTTTAGAATGAATGATTTCCTTTGGGTAGAGAAGTATCGTCCTCAAAAGGTTGAGGACTGTATCCTGCCAGAATCTGTGAAAGAAACCTTCCGTGGTTTCCTTGAGCAAGGTGAGATTCCTAACCTGCTACTGTCTGGTACTGCTGGTGTTGGTAAGACCACCATTGCTAAAGCACTCTGTAAAGAACTGGGAGCAGACTGTTATGTTATTAACGGCTCGGATGAGGGACGTTTCCTGGACACTGTACGCAATCAGGCAAAGACCTTTGCGTCTACTTTGTCTCTTACTTCTACTGCTAAGCACAAGGTTCTTATCATTGATGAGGCAGATAACACGACGCCCGACGTGCAACTCCTCCTCCGTGCGTCCATCGAAGAGTTTCAAAAGAATTGCCGCTTCATCTTTACGTGCAACTTCAAGAACAAGATAATCGAACCTCTACATAGTAGGACTACTGTTATCGACTTTAATGTCCGAGGTTCAACCAAACAACAACTTGCAGCGTCTTTTTTCAAGCGTTGCCAGGACATTCTCACACGGGAGGAGGTCACCTACGATAATCGAGTTGTGGCAGAAGTCGTCCAAAAATACTTCCCCGACTTCCGACGTACCCTCAACGAGCTGCAGCGGTACAGCAGTACAGGGGGTATCGACACTGGCATTCTGGCGACGCTAGGTGATGCTAACCTAGATAGTCTTGCAGGTTACCTGAAGGCAAAGAACTTTACTGAAGTGAAGAAGTGGGTTGTGCAGAACCTTGATTCTGACCCGACTCAAATCATGCGTAAAGTTTATGATAACCTGTATGATATTCTGGACAAACCAAGTATTGCTGCTGCCGTGTTGATTATCGCTGAGTATCAATACAAGTCTGCCTTTGTTGCTGACCAGGAGATTAATCTTCTTGCCTGCCTTACCCAACTTATGATGGAGTGTAATTTCAAATGATTGACGTAAAACTGTTCCGCATTATTACTGGCGAAGAAATTATCGCTGAAGTCACTGACTTCCGAGATGGATTTATCACTATCAAGAATGCACTGGTGGTTATCCCTTCTGGACAACAGTATGGATTCGCTCCCTGGGCATCTGTAATTAGTCATGACGACCCTGACATTGTGCTGGATATGAAGCACGTTATCTATCAGGCAGAGGTTCATCCTGACGTTGTGGCAAAGTATAATGAGATGTTTGGCAGCAAATTGATTGTTCCTGAAAGTAAGAAGCTCGTGGTATGACGCAAGAGAAGCAGAACGTAAGTCATCTTGAAATCAAGTCTGAATACATTTGTGAGAATCAGCAGGGTTTTATTGATGACCTTTTGGTAACACATGAATACCTGACCACTAAACTAAAGGTAACTGATTCCACTTGGGATTACGGTCTGTACAATATTTTTGCAGCGTCTTCTCCTTCTCTACACATGTATCGTTTGTATGAGGAGATTCGTTATATTGTTCGACAACAAATCCCTGAGGGGAGACTTTGGATTCAAGCTTGGTTAAATCATCACACTGGCAATCAAACTTTGGATTGGCATCAACACACATTTCCTCTTCATGGGTATGTGTGCATTGACCCCAAGAATAGTGTGACCGAGTTTGAAGACTGGAAAGTTGAAAACGAAGTTGGTACAATTTATCTGGGTCCTGGTCACGTCAAACACCGTGTCTTACTCAATGATAAATACGAAGGTACTAGACTTACCATCGGGTATGATATTGTCACTGAAGAATCTCTTCAAGGTGATACCAACCCCAGTATGAATTTTGGAGTGATACCTTTACTATGACTTGTAAGACCTTGCAGTTCTTCCCCATCGATGTTATGATGTGGCAAGACGAGACCATTGACAACCAAGAAATTATTGATGCGATTGAAGAGATTCCTCGCACACCATATAACGTAACTAGACTGGAGACTGCTTGGCAGACAGTATTGAATGATGCCTATCTGCATAACGATGAGCGTGTAGCACCAGTCACAAAAATGATTGAGGATGCTCTAGAACAGATTCGCACCGAGAACAATTTGGATTGTGATAAACTCCAAATTACTCATATGTGGGCAAACAAAGTTGATGCTGATACACCAGCAATTATCCCCCACCACAGACATCCGTTTTCTTATCTAACTGGAATCTACTACCTTACAGAAGGGGAAACTATTTTTGAAGACCCTGTACGTGAACGTGCTTTTGGTAGTATTGCAGTTGTAGACCAAGCCGACCCCCATTTCAATATTCAGACTGCTAGTGTAGAATGTCCCCCTGGGACACTTCTCATCTTCCCCAGTTACCTCATCCATGCTGTTGACCAATATGTACGTGGTGACAGATGGACCATTGCCTTTAACATTATGCCTTCGGGCGACGTGAACAAGTCCTTTGCAACTGTAGGCGCACATTATGAAATCAGTGAATTCCCTGAAGACCCCTCTTAGGTATCCTGGAGGAAAGTCTCGTGCCATTAACAAGATGGCACAGTTTCTCCCAGACATGAGTCAGTACAAGTCCTATCGCGAACCATTCCTCGGCGGCGGTTCTATGGCGCTGTACATGACTCGCACCTATCCGCACCTTGAGGTGTGGGTAAACGACCTCTACGCCCCTCTGGTGACCTTCTGGCAGACTCTTAGGGATGAAGGAGAAGAACTTGCTGAGCATCTGGCAGACCTCAAGACACGCTATCCTAGTCCTGACAAGGCACGGGTACTGTTTGAAGAATCGAAAGAACACCTGGCTCAGACAACTACAATGAAGACCACGCCTTTCGAGAAGGCAGTGTCTTTTTACATCCTTAACAAATGTTCTTTCAGTGGTCTGACCGAATCTTCTTCGTTTAGTAAGCAGGCATCAGATTCAAACTTCTCGATGCGTGGTATCGAAAAACTTCCAGAGTATTCTAAACTAATTAAGAACTGGAACATTACCAATTACAGTTATGAAAAACTCTTCAGCGAATCCGTTTCAACATTTCTCTACCTCGACCCCCCCTACGACATTAGAGATAACCTTTATGGAAGGAAAGGCGATATGCACAAACGCTTCGACCACGATGCTTTTGCTGCCGATTGTTCTAGGAGTTCTGGTGCTCAACTCATATCTTATAATTCGTCTCAACTTGTTAAGGACAGGTTCAAAGACTGGAAGACAGGAGAGTTCATCCACACCTACACCATGAGGTCTGTGGGTGAGTACATGAAAGACCAAGAAGAACGTAGAGAGTTGTTGTTGTTTAACTATGAGACGGCGCACAAGAATATGGCGAGTGTGGGCGAAGGCACTCGGGGAGAAGCAGGGGTCAAGTGACAGAGAGGCAGATGCAGTGGCTCGCATACGGTCTTTTATATTTCTCTCTTATCTCATTACTAATTGTTTTATTATTAGCGGAGTGATTCGGCATTGGAACTGAAAGATTGGTTGAATTCTATCAACTCAAATAAGAAGAACTTGATGGAGGAAGACCCAACCTCTATCAAGTCTTACCCTCCATTTATTGTGAATAAGTGCATGGCGTATCACATGGATACCATCATGTACGCTAATGCTCTCAATGAGCATCCTCATCTTGATAAGCGTTTGCAATATGAGTTCTTTATAAATACTGTACGTCCTCGGAAGAGATTCTCTCCATGGGATAAAAAACACAAGATGAAAGAGTTGGACCTTGTTAAGCAATATTATGGGTACTCCGATGAGAAGGCTCGGCAAGCACTTAGGATTCTTACCTCAGAACAAATTGATTATATTCGCAACAAATTGAATACTGGAGGAAAAGCATGACCGAACCATTTGAAGTCTCCTGGACAAAGGAAGACATGATTGAAGTAACATTGAGTGAACCTGATGATTTTCTTAAGGTTCGTGAGACTCTGACTCGTATTGGTGTTGCTTCTAGAAAGGAAAAGAAGTTATATCAGTCTTGTCACATCTTGCACAAGAAAGGTCAATATTTTATTGTTCATTTTAAGGAACTGTTTGCACTGGATGGCAAGCGAGCAAACCTTACTAATAATGATGTACAACGTAGAAATAGAATTGTACAACTGCTCAGTGACTGGGGTCTAGTGGGTGTTGTAGTAAAAGAAAATATCGAAGATGCTGCTCCCTTGAGTCAAATTAAAGTTATTTCCTATAAAGATAAGGGGGATTGGATTCTCGAAAGCAAGTATAACATCGGCAAAAAGAAGACACCTTCAGAATCATAAATAGAGCTGCCTTATCTCTATACTAATGCTTGGCAATAAATCCAAAGCAAAGGTAGAAGAGAAAGACGACCAGCATGAAGATAAAAGTGAAGTCCTTGGTAATTTGGTGAAAGTCGTTGTACTTATTTGGTCCGCTTCTCTCCTAACTTTTAGTTACGTTCGCTTACCTAACGGGCAAAAGATTTTAGATTTTGACCCTACCTTTATTGCTTCGGTCTTTTCTGGTTCCTTAGCTGCCTTCGGTTTGTCTCCTGCTAAAGCAGGCGGTGGAAATGGCAGTGCTGCTAAACCAGTGGCAAAGAAAGAACCTGAAGTTGTTTCCGCTATCGAACCAAAGAAAGATGCAAAAACTGATTAACGTCGTAGCACTGCTGTCTGGTCTGACCTCTCTTGGTCTGATTGGTGGCAGTGCTTATGTGCTTCTGAATAAAGATGCACTTATCGAACAAGCAAAGACTGCTGCCAGCAAGGCAGCAACAGAGGCAGTCACAAGCGCCCTCCCAGGGATGCTAGATGCTGCTATGCCTAAGATGCCCGAGGTAACTGGTGGTGCCCTTCCTGCCGCTCCCGAAGTTGGTGGAGGTGCTCCTGCTGTTACTGGTCCCGCTATCCCCTTCTAACCATGGCATTCTGGACGCCTAAGGAAACACCCGTTGAGGAAACACCCGTTGAGGAAACACCAATGGAAATGCCAACGAAGAAAAAATCGCCAATAAAGATTGTTGGATTGGCATTAGGTACTCTCGTTGGTGTTGCTCACATTGGAGTCCTTGGGCATCTATTGAATGTTACAAGACCACAGTTTCCTGTTATTAATTTCCCAACAGGGAACTATGCGTCCTATAAAATGAAAGCAGATAGGGAGGGATATATTATAGAATACAAAGCAAATGACCCTGCTATCTTGAACTCCGAGAGACAACTACATCTCAATAAAAAGAACGGTGGATTGTTTGGAGGTGGCGGTGTTGAAATGCGTAGAGAGTATCGTCACGACCAATACACCATGGACGGCACTCGCAACATTGGAGGTGCAATTGATGCTGAGGGAAAGTCCCTTGCAAAAAGCGAAGAGTGCATACGGGCGGACGCTGGAGCACGGTCTCAAGGTGCCCTAGCAGGGACTAGCATCGCTGCTGGTGCTCTCGTGCCTGCCGTGGTCAATATCCCCTATATAGGGTGGTTGGCTGCTGGTTGGGTAACTCTTCTTGGTGGTAGAGTCGGTTCTGATTTAGGTAGTCAAGTTGGTTCTGTATTCAATGATTGTTAATTATGACTACTACAAGAAGGAAAAGGGACAGGGATGCTGAAGGAAAGTTTTTTCTTTATGTTGCATTCCACTCAGTATTAACTGCGATTGCGAATTTATTCAAAGACGATGACTGATGGAAATCCCTAACATTACTTCTCCCAACATCAATGTTAGGGAGATTGATATTCCACGGGTAGTTACAGACACACAAAACTACACATCAACTCCACTAGCACCTCCCGTAGTGGTAAATATTGGTGTGCCTATCGTTGACGTACCAGGATGCGTAGAAGCTCATGAGACGAATTCAAAGTCCAAAACGATTGGAGGGGATGACCCTAAGGGACTGGTTACTTACTGTGATAGTGGTGTCCCCAGTTATAATCCTATTAATTTTGAACCTGAACAGATAATTCCTACTGCTCCTGCTGGTGTTGATACACGGCAACCTAAAACTCCCGTAGCTCCCGAGTTACCAGAGACACCTAAAATTCCTCCTGCTACTGCGAAGGTAGATTGTCCCACACCAGGACAGAATGCCAAAGAACCTGTCGGAACATATGTAGAGGGTTTCCGAAAGAAGGTTGTTGAATATAAACTCATAGGTAATGAGTGTGTTCAGATAACAGAAGCAGTTCCTATTCCCCAACAGATTATTGCTGGACTTCCTTCTGGAGGACAAGTAATGCAAGTTGGTGGCGTTGCTGTCATTGCTACAGCATCAGCACTATTAGCAAAACCGTTGGCAGACATACTTTTGAAAGCAGTCAAACCAACGGTTAAGAAAGTAATGAAGAAGATTGCTACGATTAGGAAAAAACCTATTCCTGTTTTATCGTCAGGGGAGCGCCGAGCAGAGCAGCGTCAGATGAATCACGCTGTTCGGGAGTTGCGCTCTGTATTCCCGAGGAAGAAGAAACGCTAGGAATCTTGTGGACGTGTGGGTGAGTATGACCTGGAGGATTATTCACAACCACATCAGCACACACTTTATAATAAGGTGAGCGAGGGTGGAATTGAATGCCCTGCTTCATCAATTCGCCACAATTTTTTAGTCTAGCGATCTCAAAATCCAATCTCTTATTGGCAGTTTGCTGTTGCATCAGTGCGATGTTAGCAGCAGCTGCTTCTTTACATTGGTCCTGTAACTTCTTATCGAGAGGACGAGACCATGTAGCAGAGAAACCTACACCAATATTATAGTTATCCTTTTGTCCTGTCCTTACAGGAACATGATAAAGCACAGACCCAGGATTATCAGGGGCACCATCCTCATCGAGATCCCGCATATCATACACAGGATCATAATAATATGGCTCGTATGGTTTGGTAGCAGATGCACTTCCAGTTACATATGGTGTGATGTTTAGGGTTGGACCCTGACACTGGATCCCATTCCCATAGGTGTTTGTAATGTAGGGTCCTTGTAAAACTTGGATTGCCTGATTTGTAACACTGCCTGAAGAATTAGCAACGGGAGCAGCTGTAGCACTAACACCCCCGACTTCAGCGAGTGCTTGAATTGGGAAAACAAAATTAAGTCCTATTGCGAGAAGATACTTGTAGTATCTGTGATACTTGTGACCTCGGTGGTCCTTTGAATAATCGTTTGATTGCTTAAACCAGGACCTTTGTAAGTTTCTGTGAACTGAAACGCTCCCCCTGGAGTCGTCTGTGTAAAGTTTGGTCTGCTGTTGATTCCTGTCCATGATGAGGTCACACCGTCTATAGTTACATTGTTACTACCTGTTCCTGGTTGTAAGTTACCAGAGGCAGTGATTCCACTCCCAGTTACTGAATATTGGTATCCAGTGTTATAGTCCATCGAGTTGATGGTTTCTGTTATCTTCTGTGTCGTCTCAGTGTGGCTGGTCATTGACCCCTGAGTGAAGTTAGGTACAACGGGGACTGCCATTGCGGGTGTCCCCATTAAGAATGCCACTAAGAATAATCTTTTCATGATTATATAGTGTTAATCAATAACGGTAATCTCAGAGACGAACTGTCCTGTCGCAGATGAACCTGCACCACCAGCAGTCAGCGTGATAGCATGAGTTCTGTCAATCGTGCCTGCGAGTGTGCTAGCAGAACCAGCAGCATAGGAAGTAACGTTACCGAAGTTAGGAACATCACCTGTGCTAACAGCAGAGGCAGGTACAGAATCTGCTGCGTTATACGATTCAGACAATGACCAATCTTGTCCAGATGTGGTAACAGTGTATGTGCCAGCACCAGTGGAACTACCACCGATTCTTACAGCAGTAGAGCGAGCAGCATCAACAGTCAGCTGAACGCTAGAAGCATGTTTAGTAACAAGACCACCAGCGTATGCAGGTGTTGCCATCAAAATCATTACGATAGGAAGAAGTTTACGCATTTTTCCATCGATTAGGAGTCCTATCTATATGTAGGTGGGGGAAACTTTACAACTATATTCGGTTTACTTGACATTGTATTTCTAGGTATTACTATTAAATAATACGGTTGCCTTCGGGGACCACACAATCAAACTCGCTTTTAAAGGAGCATAACAAATGACTGGACTTAGAAAGTTCGGCACCAAAGATTTGGGTGCCATCGTTGACGCTGCAGAAAGATACAGCGTCGGACTGGATGACATTTTCTACAGACTACATTCTTATGGGATGGGTTCTGTTAACGAAGCATATCCTCCATACAATCTCGTGAAAGAATCTGAGGTTAAGTGGCGGATTGAAATGGCACTTGCTGGCTGGGGTAAGGACGAAATCGAAGTAAGCACAGAATCGAACGTTCTCTTGGTCAGGTCAAAGGCGGCGAAGTCGAAAGGAGAAGAAGAGTATATGCATCGTGGCGTTGCAACTCGGACATTCGCCAGAGGATTCAACTTGAGTGATGATGTTGAACTTGGAACAGTGACTTTTAATAATGGTATGCTTGTGATAGAATTACGGAAGATTATTCCTGACCACCAAAAACTTAAAATTTATGACATCCAAGATTAAACAAATCCTGCGTCATCCTGTCACTCATTTTAATGTGTTGGTGGTAGGTTTCCTTTTTATTATTCAATCTATGCATACTCACGCTCACTACACTATGAGTCTTGATGCTGATAGTTACGTTCGTAACTTCTGCAAAAAGAATCTTGAAAAGTGTGAGAGGATTATTTCCGACTTAGATTAGTGTATACATAGTGTACAACCAAAGAGACCTCCCAGCGGGGTCTCTTTTTATTGGAGGTACTCTATGCAGATGTATTATGATTGTTGCCCTCCTGGGTTTGACGGTGACAGGGACATATTGACTGTGGAACTTCCTTCTGCTATTATGGAAGAAGTTGCACAGTACGCCCGCGCCATCGCCTATGAGAAAGGTGTAAAAGAGCAACGTGTCCTTAAGGATATTGTTCGCAAATCTATTCAAACTATCGAAAATCAAAGTTATGACCGTAAGAATCGCAAGGCTAAGAAGTGGTGAGGATGTCATCGCTGATATCCGTGAGGTGACTAAGAAGGACGATGACCAAGAACGTGCGCTAGCATTTCAGTTCATCTTTCCCTACAACGTAGACATTCAGGACAAGTTTGCTTTCCTTGCTGAGGGTACAACAGAAGAGTCTGAAGCACTTGCTCAACCCTCTATCATCCTGTATCCTTGGATGCCTCTGTCCGCACAGAAAGAAATCTTTGTCCGTCTGGATGAAGTCGTCAGCATTTATGATGCTCACTCTGCAGTGACAGAGAAATACTATGAACTCCTCGAACAAGTAATTACCAAAAATGGAAAATCTGAAGGTACTGATACTGAAGAACGGACGGATGAACCAGTACCTGCTGGGGCAACTGACTGAATTGGATGAGGAACCTAGTCTCCTCGTTGAAAATTGTTATCTTATCGTGAGCGATACGGAGCTCGACCCCTTTCCGTGCTATACTGCACAGAGAGACTTGTTCCTGCCAAGCGATAGTGTCTTCACTATCCTGGACCCGTCGCCAGTCATTACCGACCTGTACAAGAAGACTATTAGTAAATGAATTTCTACACCAACGTTCAACTCCTCGGTGATACTGTTCTTCATCGTGGGTATGGTGCTAGTGGGGAGAGACTTGAGTATCGCACTCACTTCTCTCCCACTTTATTTTTGACCACTCCTAAGGAGAGTAAGTTTCGTACTCTTGATGGTAAGTATGCTAAACCCATCAAGTTTGATTCTCCTAGGGATGCCAGGGAGTTTGCTGCAAAGTACGAGCAGGTAGAGAACGTACAGGTGTGTGGATATGAACGATTCATTTACCAGTATATCGCCAAGGAGTTCCCTGGTGAGATTGACTGGGATATGTCTGTCATGAATATCTGGGCAATCGATATTGAGGTTGCTTGCGAGAACGGATTCCCCAACGTTGAGGAATCTGCTGAGGAGATTCTTTGTATTACGATGAAGAATCTGATGACGAAGAAGTGGGTTTGCTGGGCAACTAGGGAGTTCACTCCTCCAACTGATATTGATATCCAGCATAAAATCTTCTGGACTGAGCATGAGATGCTAGAAGATTTCGTTACATGGTGGACACAGAACACCCCTGATGTCATCACGGGATGGAACTGCAACCTGTACGATATCCCGTATATCTGTCGCCGTGTTAGCCGTGTCCTGGGTGATAAGTGGATGAAGTCTCTGTCCCCTTGGAATCGGGTGAACGAGCGTGAGATTGTCATCATGGGTCGCAAGAACATTGCATACGATGTTCTTGGTGTATCAATCCTAGACTACTTGGACTTGTATAAGAAGTTTACTTATACTAACCAGGAGTCCTATCGACTAGACCATATTGCCCACGTTGAACTGGGTAAGAGAAAGTTAGACCACAGTGAGTATGAGAACTTCAAGGACTTTTATACTCGCGACTGGCAAAAGTTTCTAGAGTACAACATCCAAGACGTTGAACTTATCGACCTTCTGGAAGATAAGATGAAGTTGATTGAACTTGCTTTGACCATGGCGTATGATGCTAAGGTCAATCTGGAGGATGTGTACTCTCAGGTTCGCATGTGGGATACGATGATTTATAATTATCTGCTCCCTAAGAACATCGTTGTTCCACCTCGCAAAGGTGCTAACAAAGATGAGAAGTATGCTGGTGCATATGTTAAAGAACCTAAGCCTGGGTTGTATGATTGGGTTGTGTCGTTTGACCTCAACTCTCTATACCCCCACCTCATCATGCAGTACAACATCTCCCCAGAAACTCTTGTTGAAAGGAGGCATCCTCAAGCAACCGTAGAGCGTCTGTTGAATCAGGAGATTGATATCACTGGTGAGTATTGCGTCTGTGCAAACGGTGCCCAGTACCGCAAAGATATCCACGGGTTTCTACCCGAAATGATGAAGAAGATTTACGATGAAAGAAAAATCTACAAGAAAAGGATGCTTAAATCCAAGCAGTCCCTTGAGAATGCCAAGACACCTGCAGAGACCGTGGCACTACAAAAAGATGTTGCTCGATTCAACAACATCCAAATGGCAAGAAAAATCCAACTCAACTCTGCCTATGGTGCAATCGGAAACCAATACTTCCGATACTACAATCTGGCAAATGCTGAGGCGATTACCCTCTCGGGTCAAGTCTCGATTCGTTGGATTGAAAATCAAATGAATCAGTACCTGAATAAGGTACTCAAAACTGACGGCAAAGATTATGTTATTGCTTCTGATACTGATTCTATCTACCTCAATCTTGGTCCTTTGGTACAAGGTGTATTCAAAGGACGAGAGAAGACTAATGAGAGTATTGTGTCGTTCCTTGATAAGGTGTGTTCTGTGGAACTCGAACCTTTTATTGACCGCTCTTATGAGGCCCTGGCAACGTATGTTGGGGCGTATGAACAGAAGATGCAAATGAAGCGTGAGACTATCGCCAACAAAGGTATTTGGACTGCCAAGAAGCGATACATTCTCAACGCCTGGGACATCGAAGGTGTCCGATTTGCAGAACCCAAACTGAAAATCATGGGCATCGAAGCAGTTAAGTCTTCTACTCCTGGTCCTTGCAGGCAGAAGATTAAAGATGCCCTCAAGATTATTATGAATGGAACTGAGGAAGATGTGCAAAAGTTTATTGCCAACTTCCGAGAAGAGTTTCGTAACATGCCTGTGGAGGACATTGCATTCCCTCGTGGTTGTAATGGTGTGACCAAGTGGTCTAATCCTGCCACACTTTATAGCAAGGGTACGCCCATCCATGTTCGTGGTGCTATCCTTTATAATTATTATGTCAAAAAGAACAATCTCACGAGTAAGTATCCTCTGATTCAGGACGGAGAGAAAGTTAAGTACGTTTATCTCAAGACACCGAACAAGATTAATGAGAACGTAATTTCATTCTTCCAGCAGCTGCCGAAGGAGTTTGCTCTTGACAATATGGTTGACCATGAGTTACAATTCGACAAGAGTTTTCTAGAACCCTTGAAGGTCATCCTCGACACTATCGGGTGGAAACCCGAGAAGATTAACACCCTGGAGTTTTTATTCGCATGAACTTTTTACAAGACGTAGCAAAGGAGATTGGTAATGAATATGCAAGTCTTGTCAGCGATGGTGTCGCGGCAGGAGACACTGCTGATTACATTGATACTGGTAGTTACATTTTCAATGCTTTGGTTAGCGGTTCAATCTACGGTGGAGTCCCCTCGAACAAAATCACTGCTATCGCTGGTGAGTCTTCTACTGGCAAGACTTTCTTTTGCCTTGGGATTGTCCAGCATTTTCTTGAATCAAATCCCGATGCTGGGGTAATCTATTTTGAGTCTGAGTCTGCAATCTCTAAAGATATGATTGTGGACCGTGGCATTGATGCTCAACGGATGATGATTGTACCTGTTGCAACCATCGAAGAGTTCCGTACCCAGTCTTGCCGTATCCTGGACAAGTATATGGAACAGAAGGAAGAAGACCGTCAGCCTATGCTGTTTGTTCTTGACTCTCTGGGCATGCTGTCCACGGAAAAAGAAATCAATGATATCGGTGATGGTAAGCAAGTCCGTGACATGACCAAGAGTCAACTTATTAAGGGTGCATTCCGTGTGCTGACTCTTAAGTTGGGTAAAGCAAACGTTCCTATGCTGGTTACTAACCATACATATGATGTGATTGGTTCTTACATGCCCACCAAGGAAATGGGTGGTGGCTCTGGTTTGAAGTATGCATCTTCGACCATCATTTATCTTTCTAAGAAGAAAGAGAAAGACGGTACTGAAGTTGTCGGTAACATCATCAAGTGTAAGGCACATAAGTCTCGTCTCACGAAGGAGAATTCCCAAGTTGAAACTCGTCTTTATTACGACCGTGGACTTGACCGCTATTACGGACTACTGGAACTGGGTGAGAAGCACGGAGTATTCGAGAAGCGAGGGAATCGCATCATTGTTGGTGAATCTGCTGTTTATCCTAAGTCTATTCTTGCTGACCCCGAGAAATACTTCACGCCCGAAGTGATGCAAGCATTGGACGAAGCAGCAGCAATGGAGTTTAAGTATGGCAACTGATTTAGCGGGGTATGTACGGGTCTATGAAGACCTCGTACCCAAAGGTAAGTGTAAAGAGTATGTGGACTTCTACGAGAAGTTCAAAATGTATCATGATAAGATTGAGAATCAAGGAAGACCTAACTTTACTCAACTAAATATCACGGTGCAATCGGAGAAGGCGAAGGAGTTTGAGAACGTACAGAAGGAGTTAGTTGCTTTCTTCAATGAGGGGTTGCGAAAGTATGGAGCAGATGCTCCAGTAACAGACTTTCAATTCCCACCCAGATATGCGTACGAACACATTCGTATCAAGAAATATCGGAACAATGATTTGGACTGCTTTGACCTCCATACGGATGTCGGTGACTTCAATTCTGCCCGTAGGTTTCTTGCTTTCTTTCTTTACCTCAATGATGTTGAAATCGGTGGGGAAACTAACTTCCCCGATTTGAACGTAAAGGTTGCGCCAAAGGCAGGGTCTGTGCTAATATTCCCTCCGATGTGGCCCTGGCGTCATGCTGGTTTGAAACCTGTTACTGGTCCCAAGTACATCGTCGGAAGTTATCTGCATTACCTATGACAGTCGAAACTCTAATTCTCGATAATCTTATCTACGACGAGAATTACTTTCGCAAAGCACTTCCTTTCGTCAAGGAAGAGTATTTTGAGGATGGTGGGTGCAAGATTCTTTGTACTCAGATTCAAGAGTATGCTGAGAAATACAATGAGAGGGCGTCTATCAAGGCACTTCAAATTGATGTTGCAGACCGTAATGACTTGTCTCAAGAACAGTACAAGTCTTTACATACTATCCTCGATAGTCTTTGCTATGAGAACCATGAGGAGCACGAACTCCAATGGTTGCTAGACACTACTGAGAAGTGGTGTAAGGACCGTGCGATTTATCTTGCTCTCATGGAGAGTATTAAGATTGCGGACGGTCAAGATTTCAAACAGGACCGAGGTGCTATTCCCTCCATCCTGTCAGATGCGCTGTCGGTTTCTTTCGACACGCATATTGGTCACGATTACATTCCAGATGCAGATGCCCGCTATGAGTCTTACCATAAAGTCGAATCTAAAATCCCATTCGACCTCGAATTCTTCAACAAAATTACAAAAGGTGGGTTACCTAACAAGACTCTCAATGTCGCTCTTGCTGGTACGGGTGTCGGAAAGAGTTTATTCATGTGCCACATGGCTAGTTCCTGCCTCATGCAGGGGCGCAACGTACTCTACATTACATGTGAAATGGCAGAGGAGAAGATTGCTGAGCGAATTGACGCAAACCTCCTCAACGTAAATATTCAGGATTTGACTGACCTTCCTAAGTCCTTGTTTGATAACAAGATTAAGAACCTTAGTGCTAAGACTCAGGGTAAACTTATAATTAAAGAGTACCCCACGGCATCCGCACATGTCGGTCATTTTCGGTCTCTTCTTAATGACCTTGCTCTTAAGCGGAGTTTTAGACCTGATATTATCTTCATTGATTACCTTAATATTTGTGCATCATCTCGCTACAAGGGAGCAATCGTTAACTCATACACATACATTAAAGCAATTGCAGAAGAGTTACGCGGGTTGGCGGTGGAGTGTAATGTCCCTATCGTCTCTGCTACTCAGACCACTCGTTCAGGCTATGGTAGCTCTGACGTTGACATTACTGATACTTCTGAGTCCTTTGGTCTCCCTGCTACTGCTGACCTTATGTTTGCTCTTATATCTACCGAGGAGTTGGAAGGTATGAATCAGATTATGGTCAAGCAACTTAAGAACAGGTACAACGATATCTCCACGAACAAACGATTCTGTGTAGGTATTGACAGGGCAAAGATGCGGCTGTATGATGTAGAACAGTCCGCACAAAACAACCTCCTTGACTCTGGTCAGGGAGATGACGAAGAACAAATTGACATCGTAAAACGATTCAATTCCAAGAAAACATTCGCTGAACTAAAGTATTAATTATGGCACAAGGATTCGCAGACAAAGTACAAGAACCCGAAACCTTCTCCCCCGAGTATCGTGCAGATACCTCAAAGTACATTGAGTTTGTGGACAAGGTTACTTCTAAGGAGAGTCAGAACTTCGGTGACTTCTCTACTCGTATCAAAGAACTCGATGAGCAAGGTGCTGATATCCAGCGTCTTCTGACTGCTGCTATCGGTCTGTCTGCTGAGGCAGGTGAGTTTGCAGAGATTGTCAAGAAGATTACCTTCCAAGGTAAACCCTATAACGCTGACAATATCGAGCACATGAAGATTGAACTTGGCGACTGTCTCTGGTATGTTGCTCAAGCATGCATGGCACTGGGAGTTGAGTTTGATGACCTGTTCATCCGTAACACGAACAAACTGATGAATCGATATCCTGAAGGTGAATTTTCCATCCTTCGCTCGGAAAAACGAAAGGAGGGTGACCTCTAAAATAAATAGAGGGGTAGAGCCCCTCTTTTTTTATGCCTGCTTTTAATCTAACAACAAAAAAAGAAATCAAAGATAAGGCACCAGCAGCATTAAAACCAGCGGTGGATGCAATTTTTGGTGCATTACCCAGGGGAAAGACGGGTATCTTTGCTGATAGAGATTGGAATAAATCCAAGACACGTCAGTGGGCAATTAAAGTAAACGCTGATGAGTATGAAGCGATTGCGATGCTGTATGGCGAGAAACCAAACGGTACGGCATTCAATGCTAATGTTGCTGGATACAAACTAAAGTTTCAAAAGTCGCAGAAGAAATCAGTTGGTGCTGCTGACGCAAAGACTACAAGAATGCAAGAATTGGGCTCTGCTTGGATTCTTCGTAGAGCACTGAAAGATAATAAGAAGTATGATAAATGGGAAGATATTCTTAAAGATGAGAAGTACTCTGAGTTAGTAGCAATCTATCCTGATGTTAGTCCCGAATGGTTACAGGGATACTTTGCACAGCAGAAGAAGATGCTTCAGGTTTATTCCAATCCTAAGTTTGATGAGTTCAATCGTGAGGGTGGATTCATGGGATACATCACTGAACTTATTAAAGAGAAGTTTGGAATCTCGCAGAAAGATAACTGGAACCCTGCTGACATTTGGATGATTCAGAATGAGAGAGCAGTAACTAAAATTATAAATGAGACTGTTGATGGTAATGGTTCCCAAACTATTATGGAACTCAATGCTGTACTCAGAAAACTATTCAAAGAAGAGAAAGTTGTCGGTGTATCACTGAAGAAGATTAGTGGTAGTACTGCTAGGTACGAGACATATAATGTAGATGACCTAGGTCTTACGGAAACCTATAACTACGCAGTTAAATCGTTCAAGATTGACTTGTCTCTTAAGGACGGAGAATTTGGTACACAGGATGCTAGGATTATTGTGGAAGGAAACGCAGCAGAGTTCAACTTCCAAATTAAAGGAAATGATTCTACAAAGATTTCCAACCTCAAATTTGAACCTACTGCTAAGGGTGCCGCAGCAGCCCGTGTTGGTAAGGCACCAGTCGCTATGGTTGCTGCACTACTTAAAGATAAGAAACTAGATTTCAAAAACGATAACAGCAAGTTCCCTAAGACTGCAAAGGAATTTGCAGATGTGCAAGATGATTACAAGAAGACTATCAACTTCTTGAGACAGAAGGGCGTTGATATAGAGGTAACTACTGTGGACCAGGCGCTCGCTAACATTTCAGCAGCGTTTATGGGCAAAGCACATGTTGCAAACTCTAAGTGCATGCAGTTGAAATTCCTAGAATCTGTGCTAAACTTGAAGAAGAAAGATATGGAAGAGTTTATGACTGACATGGTGTTCCTTGCAGCGAAGAAAGGTAAGCGTTTCGGTCCATTTGGTAAGTTGTATTGAGGCAATAAATAGTACTGTACTTTTGGTTACCAATGAAAAGTTTCTCGACGTTTATAACCGAAGCGAAGAAGACCACTGCTGGACAGCAAGCAGAGAAGTTGGGTCTTTCTCATGTTGGATGGGGTAAGTACGCTGACAAATCTGGCAAGGTAACACATTTTGCACAGCAAGGTGTACTGAGACCTATTTCGGTGAAGGAACCTGCTGCGCCTGCACAAGCACAGGAGGCACCCCCGAGTGAACCCGAACAGCAAGTGGACCAGCCGCTCGATAAAGGTCCAGTTACTATTACTTTTGGAAGATTTAATCCCCCTCATCTCGGGCATCTCAAACTCGTCGATAAAGTAGCGGAGGTTGCTGGTGATACGGAGTATCGTATCTACCCTTCCAGAAGTCATGATGAGAAAAAGAATCCCCTCGACCCAGAGACCAAAGTACATTACATGCATCATGTAATGAGTGACCACTCTCACGCTATTGTCAATGACGATAACATGAGAAACATTTTCCAAGTTCTCGCTGGTCTTCACGAAGAAGGTTATAGTTCTGTCAACATCGTTGTTGGTGGAGATAGAGTTAGTGAGTTTGAAAAACTCTCTAATAAGTACAACGGTAAGTTGTATAACTTTGAAGGTATCACCGTGCAGTCTGCTGGTGACCGTGACCCAGACTCTGAGGACGAAGTTGAGGGTATGTCTGCATCTAAGATGAGAGCAGCAGCTGCTGCTGATGATGTCGAAGCATTCATGAAGGGTCTCCCTGAAGGAATGGATAAGAAGCAGGCACTTGAGATGATGTCCCATGTTAAGGGATACATGAAAGTCGAAGAAGACTTTGCAATGATTAGCACTCCGATGTATGAGATTGCTCCCAAGTTAGACCCCGAGGGTCTACGTGAAACATATTTCAAGGGAGAGATTTTTGCAATCGGTTCCCTGGTTGAGAATCTGAACACAGGTGTTGTGGGTAAGGTTGTTACCAGAGGTGCAAATTATGTTATCTATGTCGATGAAAACGATGAGATGTATCGTGGTTGGTTGAAAGATTTGGTGGAGATAAACGACCTCAAAGCATTTAACTGGACACCGATGGGCGAGATTGGTACAGACAAACTCAGAGACAGGGTTATTGCGATGACCCCTGGACAGTTCCTAAAGAAGATAAATAAAAAAGACAAGGACGCTTAGTAAAATGAATCTCAACGACCTACCAGATATGTCGGAAGCACTGAGACAGGTGCAGGCATTTACTGAAAAGAAAGCAAATGATGGCAATCTTGCCAACAACGCACCTCCTTATGACAGGGTAACCCGCCGTGATGTTATCACTGGTGCTCTTGGTAAGGACGAGATGGGTGGTAAGCGTAAGAAGCATGACTGTGCTAAGAAGGTCAACTACAAGAAAGAAGAGTTTGATGTCATCCCTGAGATGCACACGATGCTTGAGGATGGCACCGTAACTCATTACGACATCACCAATGGCGAATACATCTACGAGAATGTCCCTGTCGAAGAACTTGAGATTCTGATTTCCGAGAAGCACGAGCATTTCGATAACTACGATAAGAATGCTGAAGTCCTTGGCGAGAATCGTGCTGCTGCTCGTGCTGCTGGCGGTTACAAGGATGACAGCAAGAAGCAACCTGACCCTTCTAAGGCGGGTTTCACTGGCGTCGGTAATATGAGCATCGACCAGATTCGTAAGATGTCTGCTCGTATTGAAAAAGAAAAGACTAAGAAGGAAGAGTTTGCTACTGAAGGTGTTCGCGATGAAGACCCCGAGAAGGGTACTGCTGAGCGTAAGGCACGTCTTGAGAAGAAGCGTGGCATGAAACTCGATGACCATCCTCAGTACAAGAAAGAAGACCTCGATTGGTTTGATGAACTTGCTGAAGAACTGGGTGAGAGCATCGATGCTCTGACTGATGAAGAACTGGAAGACCTGTTCATCGAAGGACTTCATGAGGTTGACCTGGAAGAACTGACTGAAACTCTGGACTTCTTTGCTGGTCTTGAGGTACTGACTGAAGCAAGCGATAAGTATTATGATTCTGCTGTTAAGTCTTCCAAGGAAGCAGCAAAGAGAAATGCTCCTTCCCGTGCTGAGCGTCTGAAGAGTGCTGCTAAGAGAGTTGGTTCTGCACTGAAGACTGGTGCTTCCAAGGTGGGTTCTGCTGTAAAGAAGACTGCTAAGGCAGCAGTCGGCGCAGGTGCTCGTGCAGCTGGTCACGCTAAGGGCGAGTTTGAAGCACAACGTATCAAGTCGAAGCGGGCAGCAATGTCCCGTCCTGATAGTAAGAAGTCCTCTGGCTCTACTTCTGCTAAGGGTGATGATGACGGTACTGGTGGTAAACTCGATGCTCTCCTCAAGAAAACTCGTGGTAGCAGCGGTAGCACTAGCAGCAGCAGTGGTGGTGGTTCAAGTTCTGGCGGTGGAAGCAGCAGTGCATCGTCTGGTGGCGGGGTAAAGAGTGGTGATAGAACGAGAGGTGAAACTCGTCGTGCTGTCGGTGGTGCTCTGAAGAAAGTTGGTAACGTAATCAAGAAGGGTGTTGGCAAGACTGCACGTCTGGTTTCCAAGGGTGCAGATAAGGTTGCTAAAAAACTCGGTGAAGAGAAGAAAAAGTGTGAAGAGTGCAACGGTAAGGGATGTGACCATTGTGATGACAAGGGTTACATGGAAGAGGGTCTGAAGAATGCACGTAAGAACATCGGCATGGACCCCAACAAACCTTCCTGCTGGAAAGGTTATGTTGCAAAGGGAACCAAGATGAAAGGCGGTAAGGAAGTTCCTAACTGTGTTCCTGCCAATGAGGAACTGGAAGCAATGGAGGCAAATCTCCTTGAGTCTGGTCTCTTCGGTGAGGATGAAGTACGCTACATCATTGGCGAGAAGTTCTCTGAACTGGAAGAACTCTACAAGGGTAAGCACGGTCAGTCTGACAAAGAGTATGCTGACTCCCGCTCGCAGGGTGGTAAGATGGTTTCTGGTGACTCCAAGCAATCGGGTGCCGAGTACACTCACGGTCGCAGAGTTAAGGCAGCAAACCCTGGTATGCAACCTGACGTAGGTGGCAAGACTAAACCCAAGTCCCAAGGTAAGATGGACCGTGGCACTCGTGCCGACCTTGAATATC
>Ga0255768_10002101_pt1 | contig 20130 bp, 17 predicted proteins | sample 071ome_33_FD_179983 | JGI IMG/M metagenome (GOLD analysis project Ga0255768, IMG submission 179983) | Coastal salt marsh microbial communities from the Groves Creek Marsh, Skidaway Island, Georgia - 071412AT metaG (version 2) | ecosystem: Environmental > Aquatic > Marine > Intertidal zone >...
AGATGGGGCGCCAGAATACCAGAATCACCACAAAGGAACAAATTAAAATCACCTAAAGAGCGTAATTTTTTAAGCCCTTTATTTCATTTTTTGTAACCTGTTTTGGAATCAACAATTTCAAAGCGAATTTATCGCTTCCAAGTGACCTTCCAACCCATTTCAATCTCACTTCCTTTAACACTGTCATCACTGGCTAAATCAGCCACTGCCAGCAATCTCTGATTGGAGTATAGCAATGGAATTTCACTACGCTGCCAAGGCGGAATATTATGGCCCTGCAACCATTTCTTCAATTCACGGGTATGGTTATCACCCTCGGGTTTAAAGGACTCGCCACCTTGACGGAATCGAACCTCAATAGAATCTTCAGGTAACGCCAAACCACACAACTCTGGAGTAAAAAGTAACTCAGCACCTGTCGGTAAAACCACCTTATGCACTTGCCCTGGTATTAAGGCCAGACGTTCCGACCAATCAGTTAACGACACCCTATCGACTTTCGCTACAACGTATAAGCGCTGTTGAAACCGTCGATATTCCACGTTTCCAATCAGTAAAACAGGTTGAGCATCAGCTTGCGCCTGCACAACTTCACTCAATAAAGTGTTCAATTGCTTATGAGTTAACGAATAACCAGATTGTTTACGAACCCAATGAGACAAGACTCCAACCTGCTCTGGCTGCGGCAATGTATTCAACTGAACTAAGTTCAGCGACACCTCGCTATCGTTCGCAGACAACCACTGATCTCTGAAATAGCTTAACGACTGATGTTCTTGAGAAACAATATCAAGTGTTCTTGAAATAGAGGTTAACGCCTTAGGCCAACGTTGAATAAGACTTGGCAAGATTTCATGACGAAGAAAATTACGATCGTACGTTAGAGATTGATTACTCTCATCCTCTACCCATTTAAGAGAAGATTGATCTGCATAATCTAGAAGTGTTTGCAGGGTTTGCGCTAATAGCGGGCGAAACAAATACCCATTACCCAGTGCCCTTCTTTTTGGGATGGATGATAAGCCCTGAATCCCTGCCCCACGCATCAATCGCTGTAAAAAAGTCTCAGCCTGATCGTTTAAATGATGCGCCATTAACAGCACATCACCCTGGCCTAATACAGATTCGAAGATTTGATAACGGGATTGCCTGGCTTGCTCCTCAAAAGATCCCTTTGCAGACACTTCAACTTGATACGCCTGAAAACCAATGTCCAATCCCGAAAATTTTGCATCATAGTGATTACAGAGAGTCTCACAGAAACCCATCCACTCATCAGCATTTTTACTAACACCATGATGAACATGAATGACTCGAATAGGGAGAGGAAAATGTTCAATAACTTGAGCTTGAATTAATAGATCTAGAAGAACTCGAGAATCGAGACCTCCACTCAAAGCCACATACCAAGCTTTAACCGGATGCGTTTGCTGAAAAGAAAGAAGTTGAGTTGAGAAAGCTTCCAAAAGTTCGGACGGTAAATCCTTACCCATATGAAAACCTTCTAATTCATTCCATAGGACATTAAGCGCTCATACCGACGATCTAAAAGCTGATCCATCGGCAACTGCTCCAACTTCTCAAGCTGCTTCACCAACACCTGCTTAAGATGCATAGCCATCTGTTGAGGATCACGATGCGCACCACCTAACGGTTCATCCAACACCTGATCCACCAGACCTAGATTCATCAAACGATCAGCTGTTACACCCATCGACTCAGCGGCTTCCGGTGCTTTTTCTGCACTTTTCCAAAGAATGGAAGCACAGCCTTCAGGGGAAATAACGGAGTAAATCGAGTATTTAAGCATTACCAGATGATCACACACACCAATGCCTAACGCACCACCCGAACCACCTTCACCAATCACACAAGAAATCACTGGCGTTTTAAGATGAGACATAACCGCTAGATTATGAGCAATCGCCTGACTCTGGCCGCGCTCTTCTGCATCAATACCCGGATAAGCACCCGGTGTATCAATGAAGGTCAGAATAGGCATTTTGAAACGTTCAGCCATTTCCATGACTCGGCAAGCCTTTCGATAACCTTCCGGTTTCGGCATACCAAAGTTTCGGCGTACCTTCTCTTTTACATTCCGCCCCTTTTGATGACCAATCACCACAACCGGGCGCCCCTCAATACGAGCAATACCACACACAATGGCGGGATCATCCGCAAAGGTACGATCACCATGCAACTCATCAAACTCATCAAAAATATGTTTGATGTAATCCAGTGTGTAAGGGCGAAGGGGATGTCGAGAAACCTGAGTTACTTGCCAAGGTGTCAACTCAGAAAAGATAGATTCGGTAAGTGCAGTGCTTTTTCCTTGAAGTCGTTGTATCTCTTCATGAATATTGAGTTCATTATCATTACCAACCAAGCGCAACTCTTCAATTTTGTCCTGAAGCTCTGCAATAGGCTGTTCAAAATCAAGATACTGTGAATTCATTCACTACACCTAAATTGTTTTTATAAGAGCAAACTCCAACCCAGACCAAACCGATGACACGTCTGAAGATCAGAGTACATTTAAACATCAAGCCCGACCTATCCCTTACCAAAGTACTGATATAAACGGTAAGAGCAGATAAAAATGAAGTTTAAGGTCGAGAATATATTTTATTCTATCTCAATTTTAGCTATATGTCAGAACTTCGATACAATATCTCTACACGTTCGTGACCAAATTCCGATCTTAAGGCGCTTACATTGGTGTCATCTGGCGTTAATTTCCAGTTATCCCCCAACTTGACGCGCCCTCGGGCATCCTCTCTTTGATAATCGATCAATAAAGGAACACCTTCTGGAGAAAAGGTCAGGCTTTGTTCACCCAAAATACTGTTAAAACGTTTAGTATCTTGTTCGTTAAGCAACTTAACACGAACGTACTTAGCGTATTTGTTTCTTGCTCGCTCAACATCGATCAGAGATTTTACCCGACAACGAATGCCACCCGAGTAATTGTCGTAACTCACTTCTGTTTCAGCGACCACAAGAACGTCCGACTTCAACCAGTCCTTGTTCTCCGCATACAAATCACCAAACAAGCCCACTTCAATACGAGCAGTCCGATCATCAAGCGCAAGAAAAGCCAGGGTATCCCCCTTCTTACTCTGCATTGTACGAACATCCATCACCAAGCCAGCAATCAAATAGGTCTTGGTGCGATCTGGTTCAAGATCCTTGAGGCGGCACGTCACAATGGACTTCACTTCCTTCTCGTACTCTTCAATAGGGTGACCCGTCAGGAACAAACCAAGCGTATCTTTTTCTTTTGCCAGCTTTTCTTTCGGTGACCATTCACGAATATGTCGATAGTCTTCATACACATCACGGTCGGTATCTTCGGCCATCAACTCCCCGAACATATCCACCATGCCAGCATCTTCATTCTTGGCACTTTGATCCGCAGCTTTTACGGCACTCGGAATGGCCGCTATCAGTGACGCACGATTAGGACCAATCTTATCAAAGGCACCACAACAGATTAGGGACTCAATGGTTCGCTTATTAACCTTCTGAGCACCTACTCGCTCACAAAAATCAAACAGATCGGTAAATGGTCCATCCTTACGTGCGGTCAGAATTGCTTCAGCCGGACCTTCACCCACGCCTTTCACAGCGCCCAGTCCGTAAACCACCTGATCCTGATCATTGACCGTAAACTTGAACTCCGCCTGGTTAATGTCCGGAAGTACAAGATCAAGTTTCATCTCCCGGCATTCTTCGATGGAGATCACCACCTTGTCGGTTTTATCCATATCGGCAGAGAGTACTGCAGCCATAAAAGCCGCAGGATAATGGGTTTTTAACCAAAGGGTTTGATAAGAAACAATCGCATAAGCAGCCGAGTGAGATTTGTTAAAGCCGTAACCTGCAAATTTCTCCACCAGATCAAAGATGTTCATTGCCAGATCAGGGTCAACATTTTGAGAAATTGCCCCCTCACGGAAGGTATCACGCTGCTTGGCCATTTCCTCAGGCTTCTTCTTACCCATGGCTCGACGAAGCATGTCTGCACCACCCAGGGTATAACCTGCCAGAGTCTGGGCAATCTGCATTACCTGTTCCTGATAAACAATAACTCCATAGGTCGGCTCAAGAATTTCTTTAAGACTGTCGTGTTGATAATCCACATGAGGATAGGCCACGTCGGCACGACCGTGTTTACGATCGATAAAGTCTTGTACCATGCCCGATTCCAGAGGCCCCGGACGGAACAGCGCCACAAGTGCGATCATATCTTCAATATTATCCGGCTGCAGTCGACGAATCAGATCCTTCATACCACGGGATTCCAGCTGGAATACAGCAGTGGTTTCGGCACGTTTTAACAGATCAAAAGACGGCTGATCATCTAGCGGAATCAAATCAATATTGACCGGTTCCAAGCCTTCTTTCTTACGACGGGCATTCACGGTTTGAAGCGCCCAATCAACGATAGTCAGCGTTCGAAGACCAAGGAAGTCAAATTTCACCAGACCGGCTTCTTCCACATCGTTCTTATCGAACTGAGTCACCACACCTGTACCATCCGGATCACAGTTCACCGGTGAAAAGTCTGTGAGCTTGGTCGGTGCGATTACCACGCCCCCGGCGTGTTTACCGGTACCACGGGTAATACCTTCGAGCTTAAGCGCCATCTCCCAGATTTCCTGGGCGTCATCATCCGTTTCAATCAGCTCTTTCAGTTCAGCAACTTCCGTGATGGCATCTTTCAACTTCATGCCCGGCGTCGGCGGGATTAGCTTGGAAAGACGATCCGCCAAACCGTAGGATTTACCTTGTACACGAGCAACATCTCGCACTACCGCCTTAGCAGCCATGGTGCCGAAAGTTACGATCTGAGAAACGGCTTCTTTACCGTAGTTCTCAGATACGTACTTGATCACCTTATCCCGATTATCCATACAGAAATCGATATCGAAGTCGGGCATGGAAACCCGTTCCGGGTTAAGGAATCGTTCGAACAGCAGATCGTATTCCAGTGGATCAAGGTCGGTAATTTTCTGGGCGTATGCAACTAACGAACCGGCACCCGAACCACGACCTGGCCCTACCGGAATATCGTGATCTTTAGCCCACTGAATGAAGTCCATTACGATCAGGAAGTAACCGGGGAAACCCATTTGAAGGATAATATCCAGCTCAAAATCCAGGCGATCGTAATATTCTTTTCTACGTTCTTGATACTCATCCGAGTCTTTATCCACATCCCGCAGAATAATTTCGAGACGCTCTTCCAGACCCTGGGCAGAAAACTCACGGAAAAACTGATCCATGGTTTTACCTTCCGGGATCGGATATTCAGGCAGGTAATATGTGCCCAGTTTGACTTCCAAACTACAACGCTTGGCAATCTCAAGGGTATTTTGTAGGGCACTTGGAATATCAGAGAACAACTCCGCCATTTCATCAGGCGTTTTCAGATATTGTTCTTCCGTATAATTTTTTGGACGGCGTGGATCCGCCAACGTATAGCCCTGGTTAATAGACACACGTGCTTCATGGGCTTCGAAGTCGGACTGTTTGATAAAGCGAACATCATTACTCGCCACCACAGGTAGACCAAGCTGTTGGGCCAGTTTCACTGAACCGTGCAAACTCTCTTCATCGCCTACTCGACCACAGCGATGCAATTCAAGATAAAAGCGCCCATCGAATAATGACGACCAATATTCCGCACGCTGTTGAGCCAGGGCCTGATTGCCTTTCAAGAGCAGCACCAATATCGCCATCCTTACCACCCGACAGCATGATCAGGCCTTCGTTCTTTTCTTCAATCCAAGCTTTCCTGGCGATAGGCACCGCATCTCGCTGCCCCTCTAAATAGGCATCAGAAATAATCTCTGTAAGATTGCGATACCCTTTTTCATTGATACTTAAAAGGCAGATTCGAAAAGGTTCATCAGGTTGATCTTCATTTTCCAACCAAACATCAGAGCCCATTATCGGCTTGATACCACTGCCCTGCGCACCTTTGTAGAATTTCACCAAACCAAATAAATTGCCCTGATCGGTCAAGGCAACAGCAGGTGCATTTTGCTCTGCAGTAGTCGCTAACAAGGGTTTGACTTTAACGATGCCATCGATCAGTGAAAATTCAGAATGGACACGCAAATGGACAAAAGGCGCGGATGACATCAGGCACTCCAGAATAAGGAAAAAGAAACGAAAAATAAGCGAATGAGGATAGCATAACCACTCATTCAGAGATAAGAGCTGCGCTTAAAAAATGATGACCTAAAACAATTCCAGATTTTTCTGAACAGGACCAAAACTCTTTCTATGATGTTTAGTCACGCCATGCTTTTCAATGGCATCCATATGCTGCTTGGTTGGATAGCCTTTATGCTTAGCAAAACCATACTCAGGAAACTCAGCATCCAAGGCAACTAGCTCGCGATCACGAGTAACCTTGGCCAAAATAGACGCTGCAGCAATGGCTGGATGACGAGCATCCCCCTTCACCACAGCTTCGGCTGGGCAAGGCAAGTCAGAAGGGATTCGATTTCCATCAATCAAAGCATGCTCCGCTGCAACTGAAAGATCATCGATGGCTCGCTTCATGGCCAGCATGGACGCATGAAGAATATTGATGGTATCAATTTCTTCCACCGTGCCACGAGCAATGGCATAGGCCAGCGCTTTCTCTTTGATCTCATCAAACAAGGCATCGCGCTTTTTCTCAGACAACTTCTTCGAGTCATCCAAACCTTCAATGGGATTATCAGGATCCAGGATCACAGCGGCGGCGACGACATCACCCGCTAATGGCCCACGCCCTGCTTCATCCGCACCCGCTAACAAAGTACCTTTGTATTCGGATACGAAGGGTTCCAGACTCTTCTTCGCCATCAACTACCGACCTATAAGATCTAAAACAGCTGTCGCGGCCTTCTTATTCCCAGCCTGCTGAAGCAACTCATGTATCTGATAAAACTCATTCACAACAGATTCATAACGATCAGGGTGGTTTAGTCGGTCCAGCACTTCTTCAGCAATACGTTCAGGCGTTGCCTCATCCTGAAGCAGCTCTGGCACCAATGGTTTATTGGCCAATAAGTTGGGAAGAGACACGTATTCCACATTAATAATGCGCTTGCCGATGGCATACGTTAATGGTGCCATCTTATAAACCACCACCATTGGGCGCTTATGAAGTGCCGCTTCAAGCGTCGCAGTTCCTGAAGCCAGAGAAATCACATCAGAAGCCGCCATAACCGTTCGGCTTTGGCCATCTACAATCCGAATACTTTTACCAATACCATGCAGTTCACGTAACGCTTCGAGCTGGGTCTTACGAATGTCATTGGCCGCAGGAAGCACCAATTGAGCATCCGGCATTTGCTGTTGAATTAAGTCAGCCGCCCTTAGCATGGTTTCACCAATGTATTTAATTTCACCGCCACGGCTGCCCGGCAAAACACCTACTACTGGACGATTCACATCCAGCCCGAGTTGATGACACGCGTCTTCGCGACTCGGCTCCATGACAATATCATCAGCTAATGGGTGACCTACAAAACACTCTTTCATGTTATGCGCTTGATAGAACTTGCTCTCAAAGGGCAATAAAGTCAGCATCAAATCTGTACTTTTCTTGATCTTGAAAATGCGTTTCTTGCGCCACGCCCATACCGAAGGACTCACATAGTGAACCGTTGGAATACCAAGATTCTTGAGTTTCTGCTCCATCCGCAATGTAAAGTCCGGGGCATCAATACCTATAAATACGTCAGGAGGGTTCTTTTTGAAATATTTATACATTTTTCGGTGAATACCGATGAGTTCTCTTAGACGGCCAAGCACCTCAACCAACCCCATGACGGACAAACGCTCCATTGGGAAGTGAGTTTTAAAGCCTTGCTCAATCATCAACGGACCACCAATACCTTCAATAACGGCATCCGGATAACGTGCTCTTAATTCTTTAACCAAGCCAGAGCCCAAGATATCGCCAGAAGCTTCACCGGCAATCACGCCTATTCGTAGAGGTTTCGTCATAATAATTTCGTCGAACAAAGAGATTTCAAAAGAGATTTACACAAAAAAGCCGTCCAAAGACGGCTTTTTTAAAGGATCATATTAACGCACAATACCGCGTGTTGATGCCGTAATTGAATCGTAGAAGACTTTAACTGCTTCAGATTCAGCAGCCATCGGCTCAATTTCTTTCATGGCATCTTCCAAACGAAGACCTTGGCGGTAAACAAGCTTGTAGCAGTTACGAAGCGACTTGATGTCTTCTTTGGAGAAACCACGACGCTTAAGACCTTCCACGTTAATGAAGGCCGGTGTCATAGGGTTACCATTACCAATCACATAAGCCGGGACGTCCTGGTTTACCGCAGAACCACCCCCAATCATGACGTGAGCACCAATCTTGGAAAACTGGTGAATACCTACACCACCACCCAAAATAGCAAAGTCACCAATATGCACGTGACCTGCAACCATAGTGTTATTAGCGATAATACAGTTATCACCAAGAATCACATCGTGAGCAATGTGCGCATTACACATCAACAAATTGCCAGAACCTACTACCGTAATACCTTCATCCTGAATCGTACCTCGGTGAATAGTCACACCTTCACGAATCACATTATTATCACCGACGATAAGCTTGGTTGGCTCACCTGCGTATTTCTTATCCTGACAGTCTTCACCTACACTGGAAAACTGAAAAATCCGGTTATTCTTACCAATCTCAGTCGGGCCTTTAATGACCACATGAGAACTGATGACAGTACCTTCACCAATTTTGACGTCCGGTCCAACTATCGTCCAAGGACCAATTTCTACGCCATCAGCAATTTCAGCGCTTGGATCAATTATCGCTCTAGGATCAATCAAGGGTTACCTGCCTTTCTACACACATAATATCCGCCACACAGGCGACTTTTTCATTAACTATGGTTCGACACTTAAACTTTAGCAGATGATGGCGCTCTTCAATGAATTCACATTCATGCTCCAATCTGTCCCCTGGAAATACAGGTTGTTTGAATCGAACCTTATCGGCACCGGCAAAATAATACAAAAAGCCTTCGGATGCCTTTTTATTTTGTAACTGATACGCAAGAATACCCGCCACTTGCGCCATGGACTCCAGAATAAGTACCCCAGGCATAATACTGTGACCGGGAAAATGCCCATCAAAGAACGGCTCATTAGCCGTTACATTTTTATACCCTTTAATGATATTTTTCTCTCGATCGATATCCGTAACACGATCAACCAATAGAAACGGATATCTGTGAGGTAAATACTTTCTGATTTCTTCGATGTCCATATCTCAAAACCTTTGGGTTTCTGGGATTACTTTTGTTCTTTCAAATCCAGCAATTCTTTTTCAAGCTTCTTAAGCTTTTTGGCCATATCGTCCAATTGACGATAACGAACCACACTCTTACGCCACTGCTTGGTTTCCTGGAACCCCGTTCCTGAGGAATACACACCCGCTTCTTTAATATTTCCGGTAATAGCTGCCATGCCGGTCATCTGTACACCATCTGCGATTTTCAAATGGCCAGAAATACATGAACCACCACCAATGATGTTGTACTTACCAATTTCAGTACTGCCCGCCACACCAGAACACGCAGCCATGGCGGTGCCATAACCGATTTTTACGTTATGCGCGATCTGTAGCTGATTATCAAGAATCACATTATCTTCGATAATGGTGTCATCAATAGCGCCACGATCAATGGTCGTATTTGCACCTATCTCAACGCGATTACCAATCTTCACACTGCCAATTTGTGCAATCTTGTGCCATTCACCACGCTCGTTGGCATACCCAAATCCGTCGCTTCCGATAATCGCGCCAGATTGAATCACCACCTGATCACCCATCTCAACCTCATGATAGACAGTCACTCTTGGAAACAAACGACAGTTCTTACCCAGCTTTACATTAGCGCCAATAACCACATGTGCCATCAATTGAGAGTTCGCCCCAATAACCGCGCCCTCTTCAATAACGACGTAAGGCCCCACATGGACACCCTCGCCTAACTGTGCTGAGTCTGCAACGACAGCAGTAGGATGAACAACAGGATCAAGTTTTGGCGCGGGATCAAAGAAATGAGAAAGCTTGGCAAAGGCTAGGTAAGGATTCTCAAGCACAAGAACAGAAAAACTTGCTGTTTCAAACTGCGCTGCTAGGGATTCTGGCAGAATAACTGCAGACGCCTGACATTCTTCCAACTGGGATAAATATTTATTATCAGACAGGAAAGTAATATCGCCTGACTTGGCTTTATCTAACGGTGCTAAATTATGGATTTGAGTGTCAGCATCCCCTCTTAGTTCTGCATTTAGAAAGTCAGCGATTTGTTGAAGGGTTCTATTCATAATTCAGTCTCTTACTTACCGTTACCAGCTCAATTACCACAAGACATACACAAAAACGCACTTGGACGTCTATGACTGGCCAAGTGCGCTTCTTAATTCAACGAAAATTACTTCTTAGCTGGTGTATTTAGCTTCTCAAGTAATTTCAAAGTAATGTCCATATCCGGGCTTACCCAAAGAGTCGCTTCACGCGTTAACAAAACGTCGATTTTTAGTTCATCTACCAACTCTTTCAATGCAGCATCAATAGTAGGCTTGTTTTGCGCAAGGAATTCTTGCTCACGCTTCTTCTGCATTCTCTGAACTTTCTGAATGATGTGCTTAGCATCCGCTTGCTTACTCTGCATTTCTTCGAACAGACGACGCTTATCATCTTCAGTCATCAACATGCCTTCTTTTTGGCCTTTTTCTTGAAGCGTTTTAATTTCCTGCTCAAGTTGAGACAACATGTTTTGTTCATTTTGAAATTCGTTTTGTAGCTCAGCTACTGCAGCACGTGCCGCTTCTGATGACATAAGTGCACGATAAATATCAACCACTGCAATTTTCGATTCCGCTGCCGCAACACCAGGCAACACAGTCATTAGGCTTAACGCCAATACTGATAATAGTTTTCTCACAATCTAGTCCTTTTTGTAGTTATATAACGAGTAAATATTTTTATTAGCTTATCCCAAATTCACTTTAGAAAGGGCGACCCAGTGCAAATTCAAAGACCTGAGTATCATCCCCTTCTTTATCATTCAGTGGGCGAGCCAAACTGAATGATAGAGGTCCGATAGCTGTAATCCAGGATAGAGAAACACCTGCAGACGCACGAATCTCACCCAACTCAAAACTGTATTCACTGCGGCTTGTATCGTAAACCTGACCCGCATCCAGGAATAGTGCTGTTCTGAAAGAGCTTTGATCATCAATAAATGGCAATGGGAAAATCAGTTCTGCCGAACCTTCCATCAATAGGTTACCACCGAATGGATCATCATCGTCGTCCTGGTTAGTTATAAAATTACCATTTTCATCAACTACATAAGCAAGTTCAGTTTCACAATCAGAATCCCTAGCGCTAGTAAAACAGTATGCTTCTGAATCTGGATTCAGAATAGTTTTAGGAGAATACCTCGACGCAGGTGTTGTTCTTGGGCCTAGCGAGTTTGAGGCATAACCTCGAACGGATCCTATACCGCCAGCAAAATAATGTTCCCAGAAAGGCATAGCACTTGCGTTGTAAGAATCACCAAAACCAACTTCCGAGCGCAAGCGGAATACAAAATCCTGCTTCTTTGTTAACGGTTTAAATAGCTGACCTTTATAAGTCAATTTATAAAATGGCACATCACTAAGTGGAGTAGATAACTCAAGAGATAAAGACTGAGAAGAGCCATTCGTTGGCATCAAGCCACGATTTAAAGTAGAACGAGTCCATGACGTAATCACAGTAAAGTCATTAAAAGTATCCCCCTCTTCATCAACAAACCCTCCAATCTCTTCAGCAGGTTCACTAAGTGAACCATCTATCAGCGAGCAATATTGATCAAACTCACAAACAGTCGTATTACCCACGATTGTAGTTTGTTCCAGATCATACAGTTCATCGACGTAATAGCCCCACCCCGTCGGATCTGGCGAGCCAGAAATTTCTTGAGCAGGCTCTGTACCTAACGTCAACTCGGTACGAGAAGCACTAAAATCAATACCAATACGTTCAACATTACTGATTGGATAACCAAAGTTAATCCCACCACCGAAGCGGTCTGTCTGATAGCTTGAGATATCCGCTTCACTGTAGTCCGTTTCCTGATAGAACATACTGAAACCACGGCTGATACCGTCTACAGTAAAGTAAGGATTGGTGTAGGAGAAGTTCAAGCTGGAACGGAAATCACTCCGGGAAATACCAAATGATACACGGTTACCTGTACCCATCCAGTTATTCTGGCTAACGCTTGCGCTCAGAATCAAACCACTGGTTTGAGAGAAACCAACACTGGCCGTCAAACTACCCGAGGATTGCTCTTCAACACTGTACACCACATCAATCTGATCAGTCGTACCAGGAACAGGCGGTGTTTCAACGTTCACCGTTTTGAAGAAACCTAAACGCTCAAGACGCGTTTTCGATTGTTCAATCTTATCGGTAGATGCCCAGCCACCTTCAATCTGACGCATTTCACGACGCAACACCTCATCTTTGGTTTTATCGTTGCCCTTGAATGAAATTCGACGAACATAAGCGCGCTTGGAAGGATCAACAAAGAAAGTCACATCAACTTTGTTTTCATCACCGACTTTTTGTGGAATACCGTTTACATTAGCAAAGGTATAACCTTCGTTCCCCAAACGTTTTGTAATGAAATCAGAACTCAAGGTTACCAATTGACGGGAGAAGGTTTGACCAGTATCAACCAGAATAAGACGACGAATCTCTTCTTCAGTAACAACAATATCACCGGCCAGATTCACTTCATTAACCGTATACTGCTCACCTTCGAATACATTAACAGTAACAAAGATTTGTGATTTATCAGGACTGATAGAAACCTGAGTCGACTCGATGCTGAAGTCGATATAGCCTCGGTCCATGTACCAGGATTTCAGTTTCTCGAGATCACCGGATAGTTGCTCACGAGAATAGTTCCCAGAACCGGTAGCCCAGGAAAGCAAACCTTTTTCGCTTAAATCAAACTGATTAAGTAGGTCACTGTCATCAAATTTTTCGTTACCCACAATATTGATGTGCGTAACTGCCGCCATTGTGCCTTCGTCAATTTCGATCTTAAGAGAGACACGGTTACGTGCTAACTCTTCAACACTAGCTTTCACATCTGCATCATAGCGACCTTGACCAATGTATTGGCGTTCAAGTTCTTGCTCAATCAAGTCAACCGTCATGCGTTTGAACAAACGACCTTCAGCCAACCCGGCTTGCTCAAGACCCTTGGTTAATTCTTCATCAGGAATGGACGAGTTACCATCGAACTCAATACCGGAAATAAATGGACGTTCTTTAACGTCGATGATCAGGATCGATCCTTCGCGACTCAGTTTAATATCATCAAACGAGCCTGTTTTATACAAGAGCTTGGTCGCGTTAGCTAAACGAGCAGCGTCAACTTCATCACCGACAGATACAGGGAAGGAAGCGAAGACACTACCTGCCGTTACCCGTTGAAGTCCATCAACGCGGATATCGGTAACGGTAAAACTCGAAGCGAATGAGGGCGCAGATATTGACGCAGAAAACAATGCAATGACAAAACTTAAATGACGAAAACTATTCTTCAGCACGCAAACAACTTCCCTGATGAAATAGGGTTAACTTCCAATAAACCAGCGGCTTATATCATTAAAAATGGCAAAAATCATGAGACTACCAATCAGAGCCACACCAAGCCTTAATCCAAGCTCCTGAGCACTCTGGGACAGAGGCTTACCACGCGCCAACTCTATTAGGTAATACACCAAATGTCCACCATCTAGCACGGGTATCGGTAATAAATTTAGAACGCCCAGACTTACGCTTACATAGGCAAGAAATGATAAGAATGGTACCAAGCCATAACTCACTGAATCCCCGGCGACCTTAGCAATCGTAATCGGCCCACTGATATTCTCAACCGAGATCAAGCCACCAATCATTTTCCAGATAGATTCCAGTGTTAACACTGACATATCCCAGGTCTTTTCAGCGCCTTTAATCAAAGAACCAAAGAAACCATACTGAACATCAACCAGGTATTCTTCCGGCCAGCTCACCGGCTTTGGTGAAACCCCCATAAAACCAACAACACGACCATCCTCAAGGGTTTTCTGGCCTGGGGTTAGCTGCTTGGTAAGAGACTGACCTTCACGCTCGATGCTCAACGTAAGCAAGATATTCGGATTAGCCTGAATAACATCAACCACATCACGCCAATCAGAAATAGATTGTGAATCAATTTCAGTGATCAAATCCCCGGAAAGAAGCCCCGCGTTAGAAGCCGCGCTGTCCGCCATAATTTGATCTAATTGAGCAGGAATAGGTAATCTAAGCGGATGAATACCCAGCGACTCAAACGGTTCCGGATCACGAACGCCTTCCTGCCAACGATCAATGACTAGAGAATGCTCCGTTGACCAATTCTGGCGAGCTTCAGCGGTAATCCGGATTTCGCCAGACTCACCAATTCGGCGCACTAACGCTAACTGAACCTGGGTCCAACTTTGAACGTCTTTACCATCCACCTGAGTAATAACCTGTTCAGGTTGCAGACCAGCCTTCTCAGCAATAGAACCAACAGTCACCTCACCAATAACAGGTTTAACAGAGGTCGACCCCAAACCAAAGACAAGCGAGTAGAGGACGATGGCTAACAGAAAATTAGCTAAAGGACCCGCAGCCACTACAGCAATCCGCTGTAGAACAGGTTTGGTATTAAAGGCTTGATCTTTGAGTTCTGCAGGAACACCCCCTTCCCGCTCATCAAGCATCTTTACATAACCACCCAATGGAATAGCAGCAATAGCAAACTCGGTACCTTGTTTATCTTTCCATTGAAGAAGCGGTTTGCCAAAGCCTATGGAAAACTTCAGAACTTTTACGCCACACTTACGGGCTACCCAGAAGTGACCAAACTCATGAAAGGTAATCAACACCCCTAATGTAATCAGGGTCGCAAAGAGCATTTGTAGCATATTAAGAAACACCAAATCGCTGAACGAGAGAAGATGCAAATTCTCGGGCTTTAGAGTCTGACTCTAAAACTTGCTCCAAAGAATCAGAAGTTTGATTACTAACGCCATTAAGAGTTCCCTCAACCACATCAGCAATATTCAGGAATGAAATCCTTTCCGACAAGAAAGCCTCAACAGCAATCTCGTTGGCTGCATTCAAGATTGCAGGCGCGCACCCACCCGTTTCAAAAGACTGTTTAGCCAAAGCCAGACATGGAAATCGTTCAGTATCCGGCCTTTCAAAATTCAACTGCGCAACCTGAAACAAATCCAGCGGCTTTACACCGGATTCAAGTCGTTCAGGCCAAGCCATCCCATAAGCGATAGGCGTACGCATATCCGGATTGCCCATTTGCGCGATCACCGAACCATCGACATAAGAGACCATTGAATGGATAACACTTTCCGGATGGACAACCACTTCTACCTGATCCGCTGAACAATTAAATAACCAGCAAGCCTCAATAAATTCCAGGCCTTTATTCATCAGAGAGGCAGAATCAACAGAAATCTTTTGTCCCATTGACCAATTTGGATGAGCGACCGCCTGAGCTGGAGTGACGGTTTTTAATTGTTCATAACTAAACGAACGGAAGGGACCACCGGACGCAGTCAACAAAATCTTTTCAACACCAGAATCTTGTTTGAACTGACCGTTAGGCAAGCACTGGAAAATGGCGTTATGTTCACTATCAATAGGAAGCAAGCTTGCGCCACTCTGAGCAATTTCACGCATGAAAAGCTCACCCGACATCACCAGCGACTCTTTATTGGCCAACAACACTTTCTTACCGGCCTTAGCCGCAGCCAAATTAGGCAGTAATCCCGCTGCACCAACAATGGCCGCCATGACCAAGTCAACGTCCTCATGAGCTGCTACAACGTTTAACGCAGAAGCACCTGAAAGCACTTCGACATTCAAACCTGCAACCAACTCTTTAAGACGAGCCTCATGGACATCAGAAGAAACTACAACAAATCTGGGAAGAAATTCACGACACAAACCAGCCAATTCATCCACTCGGGAATGGCCAGTTAAAGCAAAGACTTGATATCGATCTGGATGACGTCTTATGACGTCCAGGGTACTAAGGCCAATACTCCCGGTTGCACCAAGAATAGTAACCTGCTGAATCGTATCCGACATAACTTAAAAACGAATACCAGTTAATAACAACAACAAAGCAAAAACAGGAACAGCAGCAGTTAAGCTATCAATACGGTCGAGAATACCGCCATGCCCCGGAAGCAATTGACTGCTGTCTTTTATGCCGCGGAAGCGCTTAAACATACTCTCAGTCAAATCACCCAATACCGAAACCGCTACAGTCACAGCACTAACAGCCATCAGCAGCATTAGTTGCTCGGTTGCCATATCCAAATACACGCCGACAGCCAAACCGATCAATAAAGCACTTGCCATTCCACCCCAAAAGCCAGCCCACGATTTACCAGGGCTTACTTTAGGCGCTAATTTTCTCACACCCCACTTGCGACCTGCAAAGTAGGCACCCACATCTGCCCCCCAAACCATAAGACAGATGTATAACAACACTATTTCGCTATTTGCTTGCTGTTTTAGTAGCAACAAACCTTTCCAGCAAGGAATCAAAATTAAGAAACCAATAAGGATACGAATGCCTTTTGATGCCCAGAGGTTGTTGAGCCCAGGATAAGAAAGAACCAATACCAGAGCCAATACCCACCAGACCAACCCAACCATCAGCACGCCCTCAGAGGGTAACTGATAGATACCAAACATACTTAAGCCAACCAAGGCCGAAAATCCTACACGCACGCCAGTCTGCTCAAAGCCCGAAAGATTTGCCCACTCCCACGCACCTAACATGACAATACCGGCAGTAAACAAAGCAAAGTATTCAAACGGCAAAAAGAAAATCCCGCCTATTGCCAAAGGCATCAACCACAGAGCCGTAATGATTCGCTGCTTTAACATATAAAACCCTTATAAAATCCTAAATCCAATCCCTTGTTAACTGGCCTCGACCTGTTCACTGGTCATTCCATAACGTCGCTGTCTTCGGCCAAAATCTGCAATGGCACCCAGAAGCGCTTCTTCTTTAAAATCAGGCCAATACAATTCACTAAAATACAGTTCAGAGTAAGCAGCTTGCCACAGCATAAAATTACTCACTCTGGTTTCTCCACCCGTGCGAATATAAAGGTCTGGCGCGGAAACGCCAGGCAAACCAATATATTGTTCAAAATAATCGCGGGTAATGTCTTCTGGAGATAACTTACCTTGACGTACCTGCTCAGCACACTGTTGTGCAGCATTTACGATATCCCACTCACCACCATAATTGGCAGCAATCACCAAGGTCATGGCATCGTTATTTTTAGTCTTCTCTTCCGCCTCATGAATGTGGTTTTGCAAGACTTCACTAAAGCGTGTCTTATCCCCCATCACTCTCAGACGAATATTATTTTTATGAAGCTTACGCACTTCGTTTTTTAACGCCATCAGGAATAAAGACATCAAGCCTTTAACTTCATCCTCGGGCCGGTTCCAGTTCTCGCTACTGAAAGCAAATAGAGTCAGAACTTCAACCTTCTTATTCAGACACACTTCGACAATATTCCTGACCGCATCCAAGCCAGCTTTATGGCCTGCCAACTTAGGCAGGTGTCGCTGCTTAGCCCAGCGATTATTACCATCCATAATAATGGCAATGTGCTTGGGAATAAGTGTCGAATTACCAGATTCTGAAGTCATAACCAATTAGAACCTTAACTACTTCTTACTATTACTCGGTTTATCTGTACTTATACTCGGTTTATCTGTACTTACACTGTTCCAGATAAAAAACTGCAGGTGCAGATCAGCTCGATAAAAGCACAACCAGACACCTGCAATTGTATATTCAACACAGAAATATCACGACAAAAACATCATGATACCTCTGCAATATGGAAATTAGATTTCCATTAGATCTTTTTCTTTCTTCGCCAAGTCAGCATCAACTTGAGCAATGAACTTATCTGTAATTTTCTGGATATCACTCTCACCACCGCGAGCATCATCTTCAGTGATCTCTTTTTCTTTTAAAAGATCCTTAATATCAGAGTTTGCATCACGGCGAATATTTCTTACAGAAACACGACCTGTTTCTGCTTCAGCACGAGCCTGCTTAATGTAGTTTTTGCGTGTTTCCTCAGTCAAAGGAGGCATAGGCACACGAATAACTTCACCAGAAGTCGTTGGGTTCAACCCCAGATCCGCCTTCATAATCGCTTTTTCAATTTCAGGTACCATCGGCTTTTCCCAAGGAACTACCGCAAGCGTACGTGCATCTTCAACGTTTACGTTAGCTACCTGACGCAACGGCGTTGGATTTCCATAATAAGACACCATCACAGTATCCAGAATGCTTGGGTGCGCACGACCAGTACGAATTTTCGCAAACGCATGCGATAAAGCTTCCAGAGACTTAGTCATTCGAGCTTCAGCGTCCTGCTTAATTTCATTAATCATATCAACCTCTTTAAATCAGTCTCTTCAATTTCAAATTCATCGTATTAGCGCAGCTCAAACTACGCATGTTAAATCAGGCTTCATCAAGCGATTTAACAATAACTGTGCCTTCGTCGCCACCAGTAACAGCATCAACCAAAGCACCCGGCTTGTTCATATCAAGCACGCGAATCGGCATATTATGATCATCACACAGACAAATTGCAGTTAGATCCATTACACCCAGCTTACGCTCCAGGACCTCATCAAAGGTCAAAATATCATATTTAGTAGCGTCAGGATTTTTCACTGGATCATCGGTATAAACACCATCAACCTTAGTTGCCTTGATGACTACATCCGCTTCGATTTCAATACCGCGTAGACACGCAGCAGAGTCAGTAGTAAAGAAAGGATTACCCGTACCGGCAGAGAAAATCACCACATCACCCATATTAAGATGACGCATTGCTTTTCTTCGATCGTAATGCTCAACCACGCCACTCATAGGAATAGCAGACATTACCAACGAGGTAATATTTGAACGCTCAAGAGCATCTCGCATCGCAAGGCCATTCATCACGGTTGCCAGCATGCCCATGTGATCACCTGTCACACGATCCAATCCAGCTTCGCTCAGTGCAGCACCACGATAGATATTACCGCCACCAATAACCAAGCCCACTTGCACGCCGATACCAACCAGCTGCCCTACTACCAAGGCCATTTCATCCAGCACCTTAGGATCGATCCCAAAGTCGCCATCACCCATCAGGGCTTCACCACTCAATTTAAGAAGAATACGTTTGTATTTTGCTTGATTGTCTTTGACTGGCATAAACCTAATTCTCGTAGTTTTTAAATCACGCGCAAGTATACACGATTTCAAAAAAAAAGCGCCCTAAGGCGCTTTCTTTAAAACAGCTTATTGGCAAGTATAAATTACTTACCAGCCAACTGCTCTGCAACTTCTTGTGCGAAGTCTTTCTTCTCAACTTCGATACCTTCACCCACTTCGAAACGAGTGAAAGAAACAACCTCAGCACCTGCCTGTTGAGCTAGTTTACCAACAGTCAATTCTGGGTTCTTAACGAAAGCTTGCTCAACAAGGCTATTCTCTTTCAAGAACTTCTTGATACGGCCGCCCATCATTTTCTCAACGATTTCAGCTGGCTTGCCTTCCATATCAGGCTGAGCCTTGATGATTTCTTTCTCTTTCTCAACTGCTTCAGCTGGCATATCTTCGCCCTTAACAACGCGAGGATTTACCGCAGTAATGTGCATAGAGATGTCTTTAGCCAACTCTGCTTCACCAGCAGTCAATGAAACAACAGAAGCAATACGGTTGTTAGAGTGAACATAACCATCAACCATTGCACCTTCAACGATAACCGCACGACGAACTGTCATGTTTTCACCGATTTTCTGTACAAGCGCCTGACGAACTTCTTCCAACTCACCCGCCATGATAGCTTCGATGTCAGTTGTCTTATCAGCAAATGCTTTATCAAGAACTTTATTAGTCAACGCAAGGAACGCTTCGTCACGAGCAACGAAGTCAGTTTCACAGT
>Ga0255768_10002102_pt1 | contig 20127 bp, 23 predicted proteins | sample 071ome_33_FD_179983 | JGI IMG/M metagenome (GOLD analysis project Ga0255768, IMG submission 179983) | Coastal salt marsh microbial communities from the Groves Creek Marsh, Skidaway Island, Georgia - 071412AT metaG (version 2) | ecosystem: Environmental > Aquatic > Marine > Intertidal zone >...
GTAGTAGTCGGCGGCGAGGAAGCAACCGGCGAGGGCGTCGGAACCCTCCGGAATGTTGGCGGTAGTCGGGGCGGTCATGGCGTTTGGCCTTTCTGTTGGGGTTGGGGTGGGGGTCACGGGCGGGGGGCGGTAACAATTTGGGCGAGCACGTCGCCCCCGGCGCCCTTAGCCTTAATCGTTCGGATGTCGGGAACGTCGCGCCAGTCCGTGCTCACGGCGTAGAGGTCCAGCACCGGAAACATATCTCGGAGGCAATCCAGCACCCCCGCGTCAGTCAGCATCTCCAACTCGTGACGGGCGAGGCTTACGTCGTAGTAAGGGTGGGACTGTTGCGGGGTGAGGCCGTGGCGTCCGTAGGTGTAGGGGGTGCGGGTGGTCATTTTGGGGTTCCTAACTGCTGGGTTGGGGTTGGGGTAGGTCGTCGAATATGGGTCAGGCGTCAATCTCGGCCACGTCACGGAGCATGGCGGCGCCGACATGCGATTCGTCAATCCGCCAGAATGAACCGATGTCGCGCAGGGCGCCTAGTGCGAACTCACGGGCGGGCGGGTAGCCGCTATCCGCTTCCTCATTAATCGCATCACGGATGGCGGCGACGACGTGCTCGCCGACGTAGGAAGGGAACGGGTCCACGCAGTTCGCAAGCACGGCGCGGGTGGTGCGGTGGGCGAGGTTTTGCAGGTACTCATCATTTGCGACGTGCAAGTGGAACATGTAGGTCTCACGGTTGGGGTGGCCGTTATAGGTGTCATCGGTCATGGCGGGGCCTTTCTGTTGGGTTGGGTTGGGGATCAAATGAGCCGGAACGATTCGGTCAGCATGGCGTGCACGGTGAGGGCGGCGAGAATGCCGACGGCGAGAATGACGGGGGCGTAGCTCTCGGCGAACCGTTCCACCGTGCGGTCAAACTTGCGGGCGATGCGGTCAAACATTTTGGGGCTTCCTATCTCCGGGGGTCACTCGCCCCCGGCACACATAGCTAAGCATAACGCCATGCATGCGTCAAGCATTTATTTTCAGATTCCCCGTTTGCCTTACAAATAAAGGGAAAACTCACCGTCGACGATCCCCGCCAAACGGTAGAGGCTTGCCCCGGATGGCGTAGCGTCTCGCCCCGTCGCACCCCCTCGCCTCGCCCCCTCAGGTCACCGCCACGCCCCCCGCCCGTATCGGCGCCCGCAACGGGTACCCGGCAGGGGGTAGGGGTGTCCCGCACGTCCGGCGCAACGCCCCGGACATATGTACGAACAAACGAACAATGCCGGGAGGGTGTACGCTTGTCCGGACAATAGGCGGAACCGGGGACATGCCGGGCACCGGGGGTGCTGGGTACCTACGTCTAGCGCAAATTATTTCACCAAGTAATATGGAACCATCATGGTTACCCCGGCCCAACTCAAAGTGTTCTGGAAGTGCGTCGATGAAGGCGCCTCAATCGCACATGCATGCAGGACAGCAGGATTCTCCCGACCGACTGGCGACAAGATTCTCAAGGAGGAGCGTGGGCGTGAGCTAGTGAAGCCCAAGAACCCCGAGAAGCATTGGTCGCAGCGGTCAGGTCTCAACAAGGACCCTCGGACGCAGGGGCAGCAGGAGGCGCACCTGCCCGAACCCGTGCAGTACGACGGACTGTCGGAAGAAGCCGCTCACGCCCTGGACGACTTCCACTATTTCAGCGAGCGCTACTTCGGCAGGGTGGCTACGCCGTGGCGCAAGGAAGCAGCCGACATTGTTCTGAAGCTGTACGAGGATGAGGAGAAGCGGTTTGCGGTCGTGAACTGCCCGCCCGGTTCGGGCAAGACGGCCCTGTTTGCTCATGACATTCCGGCGTGGTTGACGATGCGGGACCGTCGAATCCGTGGCGTGTTGGGTTCGTGGGGTATGACGACTGCCGGTTCGTACACCCGTCGGCTTCGCACGTCGTTTGAGCGCACGGCGTTGGTGCCGGTGTCGGATGATTTGGTTGCGAAGGGGATGGAGGCGGACCCGTCTGGCGTGTTGGCTGTCGATTACGGTCGGATCAAGCCGTTGGGCCAGTCGGATTTCTGGACGGCGAATTCGTTTACGGTTGAGCAGTTGGATGGGCGTGCGCCTGCGGATAAGGAGCCGACGTGGACGGCGTTCGGTAACGGCGAGATCATCGGCTGGCGTGTTGACTTCCTGATCTTTGATGACCTTGTGACGGTGAGGAAGATGGATTCGGAGGCGGAGCAGCAGCGCACGAGGACGTGGTGGGATGCTGAGGTTGAGAAGCGTCTTGAGCCGGGTGGTTTGTTGATTCTTGAGGGTCAGCGGTTGGGGCCGAATGAGCATTACCGGTATTGCTTGGACAAGTTGGACATTGACGAGGACGACATTGTTGAGCTTGAGGGTGTCGATCCGGATATGGATGACACGCATCGCCGCAAGTATCACCACATCGTGTTTAGGGCGCATTATCCGGAGAAGTGTGAGGGGGGCACGTCGAAGGAGCCGCATCATCATCCGAAGACGGCGTTGCCGTATCCGGATGGGTGTTTGCTTGATCCTCGCCGGTTGACGTATCGGGATTTGTTGCGTGAGCAGGCGGAGAATCCGTTGCGGTTTGAGACGGTGTTTCAGCAGAACGACACGTCGCCTGACACGGTGTTGGTTCCGAAGCATTGGATTGATGGTGACGACGATCATCCGGGGTGTTGGGATCGTGACCGTGATGCTTGGGAGCTGCCTGAGTTGGATGGTGAGTTGATTACGGTTGTGTCGGTTGATCCGTCACCGACGAAGAATTGGGCGGTGCAGGCGTGGGCGTATCATCCGTCGTCTGAGTCGTATTTCTTGTTGGATTTGTTTCGTGGGGCGATGACGCAGCCGGAGTTTTTGTATGGCGAGGGCGATTCGTATTCGGGCGTGTTGGAGGAGATGCGTCTGGATTTTGAGGCGATTGGGTTGCCGTTGCGGAATGTGATCTTTGAGAAGAATGTGGCGCAGCGGTGGTTTTTGCAGCAGCCGTATGTCGATAGGTGGAAGCGGAAGCATCACATCCGTATCCACGATCATGAGACGCATCATAAGAACAAGGCGGACCCGAAGTATGGGGTGACGATGTTGCGTCCGTTGTTTGAGGAGGGCAATATTCGTTTGCCGGGTTTGCAGACTCCGTCGGGTGCGTCTCCGAGAGACTTTACTGGTAGGCGTAACGCCATTAAGCTAGTTAATGAGGTGACTCGGTATTCGTTGCAGCATGGCGCTTCGGGTACTGACGATCAGATCATGGCTTGCTGGATGATGGCAAACAAAGTCCGCGTACTGAAGGCTCCGGACCCTTCTAGGATGCCTAGGTTGAATTCGCATTTGGCGAGTTGGCTTGGCGGAAGGTCTAGGGTTGATGCCTAGTGATGGTGCGTTTGGGACTATCCCTGAGGGTGCGACGTTGTTGGGTGGCATTTCCATCTTTTCGTTTTTGGACGATCAGGCGGAGGAGATGTGGTGCTACATGGCGGATGGTGTGACGCCGACGAAGGCGGTTGGTTTGTTGGAGCAGGTGAAGCTGGTGATTGCTCACGACGCTTGCAAGGAGTTGTTCGATGATTAGTGCTGATGAGGTCGTTGAGCTTTACAACTCTCGGGTGTATGACGAGGGTTCTACGAAGCAGGTGATGCGGGAGATCGCTGATTTGTATGACGGCGACATTATTGTGCCGTTGCCTGAGTTTCAGTCTGATGAGCGTCCTGCGATTGCGAACATTGCTCGCCAGGGGATTAATCAGACGGCGCAGCGGATTGCGTCGGTGTTTCCTGAGATTGAGGCGTTGCCGGCGGCGGCGTCGAAGCGTGAGTTGGATAAGGCTCGTTCTCGCCGGCGTGCGTTTTATGCGTTTCATGAGATGAATAAGTCGCAGCGGAAGTTGCGTCGTGCGGCCCGGTATTTGGTCGGGTATGCGTCGGCTCCGTTGCGGGTGCGTCCGAATATGAGTGGCGAGTTCCCGCAGTTTGATGTGCGGTCGCCGTTGGCGACGTATGCGTGTCCGACGGGTGATCCGGATGACATGCTGCCGCCTGATTGTATTTTTGCGAATCGGCAGACGTTGGGTTGGTTGCGGCGTTCACATCCGGAGGCGGCTGCTCGTTTGGGCGTGAAGAAGGGTGATACGTCTGATACGGCGATTGACGTTTTGGAGTATGTCGATTCGGATGTGATTTGGTTGATTGCTGCTCGCCGCCAGGGTGAGGGCAGCGACGATTTTGATTTCAACGATTCGTTGTCATCGAATGAGATTCATTTGGCTGCGGATTGGGCGCCTATTGCGATGGTGCCGAATCGTACGGGTATGCCGTTGGTGGTGATGCCGGGTGAGATTTCGTTGTCGCAGCAGAAGTCGGGGTATCACCAGATCATTGGCATGTATCAGCGTGCGGCTGAGATGGATGCGTTGGCGTACATTGCGACTCGTCAGGGGATTCTTGGTGAGACGTGGGTGATTGCGAATCCGTCTGAGGAGCCGGAGTTGCGTCAGGCGCCGAATCCGTTTGATGGCATTCCGGGCATTGTGAAGGGTGGTTCGATTCAGTATCGGAATACGCCTCCGCAGTTTATGGAGCGGACTGCTGTTGGTGATTTGGAGCGGGCGCAGCGTTTGACGGCGGGGTTGCCGTCTGAGTTGGGTGGTGAGGCTGCGTCGAATGTGCGGACTGGTCGGCGTGCGGATCAGTTGTTGGCTGCGGTGTTGGATTTCCCGGTGCAGGAAGCGCATCAGTTGTTTGAGGAGTCGCTTGAGCATGTGAACGAGGCGATGGCTCGTATTGACCATGCGTATTTCCCTGAGTCGCAGAAGGTGTATGCGGTCCGGTTTGGGGCTGAGCATGGGGATTTGTCGTACAAGCCGGGCGATTTGTGGGTGGATAACGCTGGTTTTGTGTCGGCTAGGTCGAAGGTTTCGTATTTTGCGGCTGGTTTGGATGCGGGTGACCGGATTGTTGCGTTGGGTCAGCGTCTTGGGATGGGGACGATTTCTCAGGAGACGGTGATGCGGCATGATCCGCTGGTTGATGATGTTGAGGGCGAGAAGTCTCGTTCTACGGCGGAGTCGATTGAGCGGGCGATTTTGACGCAGGTGCAGACGTTGGCTGCGTCGCCTGAGTCGCCGTTCTCGGTTCGGGATTTTTCGTCGTTGATTAAGAAGGTTCGTTCGGGGATGCGGATTGATCTGGCGTGGGATGAGGTTGAGACGGAGATTGAGGAGCGTCGTCAGGCTGAGTTGGCGGCGCAGCAGCAGCAGGTTCCTGCGGGTGCTGCGTTGATGGGGGGTCCTCCGATGGGGGCTGGTCCTGAGGCTGAGGTTGCGGGGGCTATCGCGCCTCCGCCTGAGGATTTGCGTAATCTGTCGTCAATGTTGACTGCCGCTCGTTCGCCTGCTGCGTTCGTCGGCCCGCAGGGTTAGGAGCTTTTGTGCGTAATGCTGAGTTGAAGATTCCGGTTGTTGTCGTTGAGGAGTCCGATCTTGCGGGCGTCAGCGATGAGGCTCGGGTGAATGGCGAGATGGAGTCGGTGCGGCAGGGTATTGCTGCGAATTTTGATCGTTCGGTGACGGTGCAGGTCGGCATGGCTGCTGATCCTCGTAAGGGGTCGGTGCCGTGGGTGTCGATTGGTGGGGTGCGTTTGTTTGCCGGTGAAGCTGTTGCGTTTTTCCCGTCTGGGGCGATGAAGGTGGATGCACCTGAAACGCCGAAGCCGGTGAAGAAGGCTGCGAAGAAGGCTACGAGGAAGTCTGAGGAGGACTGATGCCAAGTAAGGGAAGAAAGCCGTACAACATGAAGGGTTACAAGGCGGCTGCTAAGAAGAAGCCGTCGGCTCGTAAGGCTGCCGCACCCAAGAAGGCTGCGGCTCGTAAGGCTCCGGCTCGTAAGGCTCCGGCTAAGAAGACCGCGGCTCGTAAGGCTCCGGCTAAGAAGACCGCAACTCGTAAGGCTCCGGCTCGTAGGACAGCTAAACGGGCATCAAACGCTACAGCTAATCGTTCTAACGACAACTACAGCTTTAGCTATTACCCCGGTCAGAGCAGTAACCGCGATATCCCGGTTCGAGCTTATGAGAACCGGGATAATCGCACGGGAAATGTGACGACTTACAACACGCCTCGTACCCCATACGTTTACGCAACCCCCTACACGCCAGTCGACCAGAGTGGCCGTGCTGAAAACCAAAACCGTTACAACCGGTTCATGTACGGTTTCACCCCTGACCAACGTACTCACGTTATGCGGGAGCAGGGCGTCCCTGGCTTGAATAAGCGGCGGGGACCCCGCAGGAAGAAGAAGTAACAGCGAGAGGATGCCGATGCCTGCTAAGAAGGCGGCGAAAAAGAAGGGCTTGTACGCGAATATTCACGCGAAACGGAAGCGGATTGCTGCTGGTTCGGGTGAGAAGATGCGGAAGCCTGGGTCGAAGGGTGCTCCTACGGCTGCGGCGTTTAGGCGTTCGGCTAAGACTGCGAAGAAGAGGAAGTGACGTGGCGTCAAAACCTGATCCTCGTCTGAAGCGTGCTGGCGTTTCGGGCTACAACAAGCCGAAGCGCACTCCGAATCATCCGACGAAGAGCCATGTTGTTGTGGCGAAGGAGGGTGATCGTGTTAAGACGATTCGATTCGGCCAGCAGGGCGTGTCTGGTGCAGGCAAGAATCCGAAGACGGCGAAGGAGAAGGCTCGTCGCAAGTCGTTTAAGGCTCGTCATGGCAAGAACATTGCGAAGGGCAAAATGTCTGCTGCGTATTGGGCAAACAGGGTGAAGTGGTAATGGCTGCTCAATTCAACCGTACTGATTTGATGGATACTTCTCGGCTGCCGGGTGAGGCTGCGGCTGAGACGCAGGGTGAGGCGTCAAGGCGCGCTGGGGTGGTTTCTGAGACGCCTTCGCCTCGCCCTGCTCGTCCTCCGGTGGTTCGACGGTCGGAGCGTCCGGATGAGCCGGTGCAGGCTGGGTTGCCGATGGGTCCGGGTCCGGGTCGTCGGGCTATGCCGCAGTCTCGCAGTCAAATGTTTTTTGATGACATGCGGGAAATTCTTCGCCGCACGAAAGACCCGCAGTTGGCAGTTTTGTTGGGCCGGATGATGGAGCGCCGCTGATGGGAGGCTTTTCGCCTGAGCTTGCTCGGATGCCTGTTCGACCGTTTCAGCAGCGCGACTCTGATCTTGAACTTCAGATGATTGCAGACGAGCAGGAGCGTATTGACGCTGCTACTGCTCGGATTGCTCATTACGACGCTGCTTCGTTGCAGTACATCGCTGACCAGATTCAGAATTGGGCGACTGCGTATCCGACGATGGACCCGATTGTGGCTTACGAGTCAATAACGCTGGGGATTCCGTTTGATTCAGAAATCGGTATGGAGATTGCCCGTGAGTCAACTGCGTTTATTGAGGAGCAGCGTCAGGGTGCGTTGCCTTTCATTGGCGACCGCATTTTGGAGGCTTCAGGCGAAGCGTTGTTTAGCGACGCTGGCCAGTTCATTGGCTATTCGGAGCTTGACGATGAAGAGAACGACATGGTTGTTCGGTTTATCGCCAATCAAGAGCAAGGTCCAGATGGGGCTATTTACGACGCTGCGATTAGGAACGGCACGTTTAACGCCGGGGATTTGATTCGGGAAACTCGTGCGATTTATGCGCCGTACTCCGAGTTGATCGGGAAGGTTAGTCCAGACCTTCGGACGTACAATCAGTTCGTTGAGGACGTTTACTTGATGCCTTCAACGGTTGTTGCGGAGTTAAACAAAGAGTTTGGCGAAGGCGCCATTTTCAACAGCGACATGGTTGCTCACCGTGTGCGTGAGTTGCACGAGAACAACGATAATTGGCGTGAGGCCAATATTCGGATGACGGATGAGGAGCAGGAATCTTTCGATCAGATTAATGCTCGTATTGAGTCTGCCCGTGAGGGGCGTGAGGGCGACGACGGTTTCTTGGGGGGGCTGAAGTCGGTTACTCAGCCGATTGTTGCTGCGGCGATTAGCCCTGGTCAGTATTTCTTGAACAAGGCCCGTTCGTACATCAATACGGCTCAGAACGCTGCTCAGGGAATGGTGGGGCAAGCTGCGTTTGGCCCAACTGGTGAGGGGGTTTTGACGGATTCACCGACCATTATGAATCCGACTGGTTTGACGACGCAGGCTCAGCTTCCAAATGTGTTTTTGGGCAACCTTGCTAAGGCGGGGTTTGAGACTGCTCGTTTTGGTTCGGCGTTTACGCCGATTGGTCGCGCAGCAGGGGTTGGGACTTTAGGGGCGATGGGCTTGCGGGCTGGCATTGCTCTTGGTCCGGAAGCTGCTGAGCTTATTGCAAATAGTGGACCGAGTGCTGTGCAGCGTCAGGCGGCTGATGCGACCGATCTTGGCGTTTTTATGGATGACCCGAGTTTGGCTGGTGACGGCTGGCTGTTGGGTGACGATTTGATTCGTGAGCGACAGCGTCGGGAGGCGGAGTTTACGCCGGTCCTTGCGAATGGCGACTATTTTACTTTTGGCCGTGGCATTGCTCGGGGTGTTGGGTTTGAGCTTGATTCAACGGGGTACAACGTTTTGTCGGGCACGGTTGATGCGTTTCTTGCTTTCCGTGGGCCGGGTGAGGTCATTCCTGACGCTGCGGCGGAGATTGGACTGAAGGCAAGGTATTTGCCTGGGGTGCGGCAGGTGCCGTTGATTGGCAGAAGCGATCCGTTGATTAACGCTGGCGGTATTAGGATTCGGAATCGCCCTTCGATTTTGCGTCCGACGACTGAAGAGTGGTTGTCGTCGTGGCGGGGCAGGCTTGTTTCTCAGAGGCTTGCCGAGATCGACAACGTGTATGACGTTATGTCGGCGGCAAAGAACAAGATGGACGTGTTTACGGCTCGCAACATTGCTCGTGCGACGACTGCTGACGAAGTTGCGGACATTTTGCGAGCGTCGATGGGTATTGGCGTTCAGAACACTCCACGCTTGTCGTATCGGGGTTCGTTGAAGTATGTGAAACGCCCGTTGGACTGGGACAACTGGTTGTCTCGGTTTGCGACCCGGTTGGGTGCGAGAATTCCCCCGACGACGGGTCAGCTAGTGTTGGCTGATGCAGATGCCGTCTACAGGTACATGGACGACCTTGCGAAAAATGTTTCGATGAAGCCTGATGTTCGTAAGGCTTATCTGAATCGGATTGCTGACGCGCCGTGGCAGGCACGATTTGACGTTCTTCTTGATATGGAAGATTTCATCAAGGCGCAGTCGGCAGCGCGCATTGCGAATCGTCGGGCTAAGAGCATTACTGGCAGGCTTGAAAGTGCTGCGATTGCGGCTGGTCAGAAGATTACGGGCAAGCCCGGTTATCTCGCTGCGAGAAAAGCGAGGATTGAACAGCACGCTCAAGACGAAATGAAGAAGATCACTCAGCATTTCAAGAATTCTTCTTCGACAATGACGCTTTACAACATTGACCAAGTTGGCGACATTGTGGCTAGCCCGCTTGGTAGGGCGCCCGCTTACGCTGGTGAGGTTGTTAATGCTCCTCAGCTTGACATTGAGCTAGCAACGCAAGTGCCATTCTTGGGCATTACCGACATTCGCAAGTTGCGTAAGATCAACAAGCCAGCGTATGACCTTTTGTCGAACCTTCCGCTGTATCGGGAGTTTGACCAGTTTGCCATGCCCGTTCCGAGGGCGGTACTTGAGTTTTTGACAGTTTCAATATTCAAGACTGCTGCGGTTCTTCGGCCTGCCTACCTTACGCGTGTGATTCCCGAAGAGCAGTTCCGTATTGCTGCTATGGGTGGCGATGCGTTCTTCAACAATCCAATGGCGTTCTTTGCGTGGGTGACGGGTCGGGGTGGGCGTGACCTAGACCTCAACATGAATGCTCTTTCGGAATCGGCGGAAGCTGCCGGGGTCAGGATTACGAGAGGGCCGCGTGATGAGGCGCGCGTTATCCAATCGAATTATTTGCGTGCGCGTAAAGGCGAAGATGCGTTTGCTGAAGGTTGGGGTGGTGAACTGGCGCAGCTTTCAGCTTCACCTATTGGCAGATATGTAGCCGCCAACCCAATGGCTCCTATTCCGGGCAAAGTTCCGGCAGGTCAGCCGCAACGCTACTCGTACACCAGCGCGCAACTAGACGCTGCTATGGACGAGTTTGATGAGACGTGGCGTGCGTTTGCCGAAGGCGACCCCACGTCGGATTTTCGTCAGCTTTGGGATGCGGGCGATCAGCGTGGGGCGGTTCACAATTTCCTTGAAACGGTTGAGCAGCGTATTGCTGTTAAGACTGGCGGTAGCGGTTCGCTGCGTGAGGCGATTGCTATCGGCAAGCTGGATGTAGGCGGCGGCAAGTCTGTCCCGGTTCAGGGAAGTGGCCGTTCGGTGCTGCAAGCCAACAAGCAATTTATTGATGCGCTAGGCGACGATGCGTTGGACTTGATGAAGTATGCGCCTGATGAACTGAAGGTTCTGAAGCAGACTACGGAGGGGCCTGACAGGGTTTCTATGGCTAGGGATTTCCTTGACGCTATGGGCGCCGCAATTCTTGAGAAACCCACTACTTTGCTTTCAAGGGAACCTACGTTTGCTCAGAATTACTGGTCTGGCGTTGCGGAACATGGTCGTCATTTGAGCGCAGCGGGGGCTGCTGAGCTTCGACAGAACATTGCGAACTTGAAGCTCGGTACGGAAATCCGTAAAGCGGTTGACAAGGTGGGCAACAAGGGAGGAAAAATCCGCTTGAGTCCACAAGCAGCAAAACTTGCAGGGCTGAAGCTGGCACAAGACGGGACAGTTAACGTAAGCGCCAAGACGGTAAGTCGCCTGAAGAACAAGTTTGAGAACATTAAGCTCGCTCGTGAAATTGAAGAGTCGGTGGAGAAGGCTCTTGATGCAGCCGACGGTTCGATGCGTCTGAAGGATTTTGACCTGCTTATGAAGGGGCAGGCGATGGACAAGACGAACGACTTGCTGTTCTCTATGGCTACTCGCCAGCAATGGCAGGATGCCGTTCGCATTGCTCAGCCGTTTGCTGCCGCTTGGCAGGAGGTTCTTACGACTTGGACCAAGATTGCTCTTGATGATCCGTTTAAGTTGGGTCGCATTGAGCAGGCTGAGCGCGTGTTGGGCGACCCGGACTTTAGTGCCGTAGTTGATCGGTTCCCTCTGCTGTTTGACACGCTTGACGGTCGGGGCATGATTTACACGGACGATTTTGACCAAAAGCGCATCATCGTGCCGTTTGCGGGCATCTATCGTGGCGCTGCTAGGAAAATTGGTCTTAAGGGTGCTCCGGGGCTTTCGGGCGCTTACGGCGATTCGATTGCGCTTCAGTCGCTAAATGTTGGTGCAGGTTTCTTGCCCGGGTTGGGTCCGGCTGCGTCGTTCGGGGTGTCGGAAATCTTTAACGAGCTACAGCAGCGGGCTGGCATAGATTTGCGCCAAGCAGAAACTCCGCTTGGCAGGATCGAAGAGTTGCTGTTCCCGTTTGGGGAGACAAAGCTGGAAGTCTTTAATCCTGAGACTTGGTTGAATTTGGGGCTTCCTTCTTGGGGCAGGTACGCGCTTCTTCTCGGCGGCGGTTTGACCGACGATATGAGCGGTTTGGATGAGGACAACTACAACGGGCGTGTCATTGCGACGATGCAATGGCTGATGATGAACGACCCTCAAAAGTACGATTTGGGCGTTCTGGAAAAGCGTGACCGTCTGATAGCGGATGCGACCGATCAGGTGTTGCAAGATGCGTTTGTGGCGTTTATTTCTGCTTTCCTTGGCCCGGGTCCGGTTAGGCGTGAGTCGTTTATTCTTGACGAGAACGGTCAAGTGCAGCTCAATATTGACGGCAACAGCGACTCAACGTTTATGACGTATTTGAGCACGGCTTCTCTGTATCGCTCGTTCTTGGATGAGGCGACGGAGTTGGGTTTGCCGTATGCCGAGGCTGAGGCGATTGCGTGGGCACGCACTACCGAGTTGTCTGGCAGCACCGGCTTTATTGCTAAGGGTAAAACGCGTTCTATGTTGATGGGCAGCGTGCCTGTTACACGGGAGGCGTACAACTGGTTGCAGGACAACCCTGATGTGCGGACGTATGCGAAGGACACTTGGCAGTTCTTCGCCCCGTATGTGCCTAACGGCGAGCTTTACATGCCGATGTATCTTGAGTCGATTGACCAGGGTGATCGTGAGCGGTTGACGCCTGAGGAGTGGCTTGAGTTTGCTCAGGACATTACGGCGCAGCTTCTGTACGACAACCATGTGAGGTCGCTCGGCAACCTTGGCGATTACGCTCCGGACGTTTACCGAGCCGAGATTCGTGAATACTCGGACATTCTTCAGAAGGCGTATCCGGATTGGCGCAACACCGACCAGCAGGGCACGGCAGCCGACTTTGCTCAGGTTCAGACCGAGTTGGGTGTTCTGACTGCTGAGGGTGGTCAGTTTGAGGACCATGAGATTGCTCCTGCGGTGCAGGAGGCGTTGCGTTTGCGTGAGGAGGCGCAGCAGCGTGCTGAAGATATTGATTTGGCGAGTTTCTTGGATGCAAAGGGCGCTGCGTGGATCAGGTCGATTTACGACATGCAGTTGACGGATTTGGCTTTGACGTATCCGGAAGCAAACTTTGTTATTGAGCGTGCTTTCCGTGGCGAGATTCGCAACAAGCTGTTTGAGGATTTGGAGGACTGATGAGCAACGGCGGCGAGACGAAATACATCACCCAGTACCAGTTTGATGCTTGGCTTAATGATGAAATCGTTCCGGATTGGCTAACTGGCGTCACTCTTGAGTATTGGCAGGGTCTCGGGCCGGATGGCAGGTTGAGTGCTGTTCAGGGCTACATGAATTCCGAAAATCTCAAGATCGCGGGCGAAGAAGAGGAGGAGCCGACGTATCTAGGCGGCTACGTCGCTCCCGTGCAGACGCTTGATCCGTTCCGCTTCGGCACACCGTCTCGCACCGACGCATACATGGCAGGTGACGAATACAACCTGTTCGTCAACCGAAGTTCTACCTTCATCGCCAACCTGCAAGACCGGATGATTAACGCCGGTCTTATTAGCGAGGACGCAATCTACCGATTCGGTCAATGGACTTCGTATGAAGCCAAAGCGATGCGTGGCGTCCTGGCTCTGGCAAACGAAACGGGCACGTTGTGGAGTGAAGTTGTCAACAACCTTAGGGACAGGCAGGCCGAGTCGGATGGCGGCACGGGCGGCGGGTTGCCGGTCAAGGTGTTGGAGAACGAGGACGAGTTGACTGCCCGTTTGCAGGCTTCGTTGCCGGGACTGTTGGGCGGCAACTTCCTGCCCGAGTCGGACGCTCGGGCGATTGCCCGTGCGTATCGGGATTACGCCAGCGGCAAAGCAGACGAAGCTGCCCGAGGCGGAACGGTTGAGAAAGCCATGTCGTTCAACACGTTTGTTGAGCAGCAAGAAGGCATCGAAGAAGGCGCTACAGCCAACAGGTTCTCCCTGTTGGCGAGTGCTTTGGGCCAGTTGGTTAGGTAGGACTTATGGCTGATTTGAGCGCATTTGAGGGCTGGACCCAAGAAGAGCTAGACGCATTCAACGAGGTTGACTGGGAAGCGGTCACGTCTGTTGACGAGTGGAAAACGATTGTTCGTGAGCGTTTCCCTGGCTGGGCGTGGGCGTTGGATCATGAAGAGTTGGGTCCGCTGCTTGAGGAAGCGGCGGAGTCTGAGTTCACTCTTGAGACGTTGCAGGCCCAGTTCCGTGCGACTGAATGGTTTACGTCTCGGTCTGCTGCTGAGCGCGAGTGGGACATTTTCTCTACCGATCCGGCTAACGCTGAGGAGCTTGAGCGTCGGGTTGAGGTCCAGCGTGGGGAACTGTCTGATCTTGTGTCGCAGTTGGGTTCGGACTTGTCGGATGAGGCTTTGGATGCGTTGGCGCTTGACGTTCTTCGACGTGGGCTGAGCGAGGATGAGATTGTCGGGCAGATTCTTGCCGGTACAAAGGCGTACACGGCAGGTTCAATCCTTGCCGCTGAGGAGTCGATTCGTGGTTTGGCTGCAAGCAATCTGATTACGATTGATCCGGACACGCAGCGGTCGTTGTCTGCGAAGCTTGCTACCGGCGAGATGAACAGCGACGGTCTGAACTCGTACATCAGTTCCGTGGCGAAGAATCAGTACCCGCAGTTTGCTGACTTGATTGACCAGGGTGTGAGCGTTTCGGAATACATGGCTCCGCAGAAGCAGTTGATTGCGAACATGCTGGGCAAGAACATGCAGGACGTGGACTTCACGAAGCAGTATCGGGATGTGTTGTCGATTGGTGACGGTAATCAGGTTCGGGCAATGTCGTTGTCGGAGACTGAGCGGTACATCCGTTCGCAGGATGATTACTGGCGAGGCAAGCAGGGGCAGGACGAGCTTTTCTCGGTTGTGAATGGTTTGACGAGGGCGATGGGAATGCGTCGATGAAGGGACGAGTTTGATGCCTGTGAATGTTGATTCGCTGAACGATGCTGTTTCGGATGCGCTGGCATCTTCGATTGAGGCGTTGCTTGCGAGTTATGGCTTGGAGGATTTGACGGGATGGGCGACTGGTTTGTTGTCTTCTGGTGCTTCGGCAGACCGGGTTGAGCTTGAGTTGGAGCAGCAGCCTGCGTTCCAGCGTCGGTTCCGTGCCGTGTTTTCTCGCCGGGAGCAGAACCTTCCGCCGGTGTCGCCTGCCGAGATTTTGGCGTATGAGCGGCAGGTTGCCGAGTTGGAGTCGTTTTACGGGTTGCCTGAGGGGACAATTGATGCTCAGGAAGCGATGATTAACGATCAGGGCTACAACGAGTTGCAGGCTGCGGTGGCGCAGGAGGTTGCGTTCCGTCAGGCCGACCCTGAGACGCAGGCGATTGCTCGTGAGTTTTATGGCATGGGCGGCACGCAGGGCGAGTTGCTTGGTGCGTTGTTGAACGAGTCGGTTGGTTTGCCGGTGGTGCAGCAGCGTATTCAGGCGGCGCAGGTTGCAAGTCAGGCTCGGGTGCAGGGCTTTGGCGAGTTGACCCGTCAGGAGGCTGAGCAGTTGGCGGGGCGGGGCGTCGATGTTGATGTGGCTCGCCAGACGTTTGGTTTGCTGTCCCGGTCGGAGCAGTTGACGCGTGACTTTACTCGTGCCGAGTTGTTGTCGTTGGCGGCGGGTGAGGCGCCTGCGACGCAGCGTTTGGAAGAGGCACGCCAGGAAGCGCAGGCTGCGTTTACTGGTGGCGGCGGGTTTGCCGGTGGCGTCGCCGGTCTGGGTGTGGCAGAGTAGCCCGATGCCTTTCATTGTGTTTGCCGTGGGTCTAATTGTGTCGGCTGCTTTGGTCGGGTTGGCGCTTTATGACTCCTGAACCTCGCAGCCTTATGGACCTGCATGAAGCTGGCGAGTTGGGTGAAATTGGCTCGCTAGAAATTGATTGGGGCGAGAACGCCGATGAGGTTATTGAGCCGTCGTGTGACTTGGAAAATCCCGAGTCGTGCGAGTCGTGCCAGTAATACTTGCCGCTAAGTGTTTTATTCGGCATACTTGTGGGTACCGGGCGAAGAGCCTGCGTAAATCAACAACCCATATCTGTCTTTCCCCGCAATCCCTCCTTGGGAAAGACACGAGGGTAGGAGGCGAAAGCACATGGCCGATATTGAGGAACTGAAAGCTCTCGTTGAGCTTGCGGAGGATAGCGACCACGAACTCATTACGAGATTGCGTGGGGCACTCAAATCCAAGATCGACGGAGTGGATTCTGCTCGGGTTTCCGAGTTGGAGTCCAAAGTTGCCCGGTATGAGCGCGAGGCTTTGTTTGACGAGGCTGGCATTGGGGATTCCCCTACAGCCAAGTTGCTCCGCAAGGCGCTTGCCGGTGAGGAAGACCTCACCATTGAGCGCATTCAAGCGGAGGCCAAGGAGTATGGGTTGATTTCGGAACCTACGAATCCCGTCACCGATGATGAGGTTCAGGGTTTGGCAGCGATTGAAAGCGTTGCTGGTGAAGCTCCCGCTATTCCGCCGGACATTGCTACTCGCATGGCGAACGCTTCTTCCCTCGCAGAACTTGAGGCTTTGGAAGCTGAAGCTGGACTCATGGTTGAGGGTGGCTTTGGAGCCAGTTACTAAATAGCGCCGTGTGGAACCGCCCGATACCTTCGGGCGGAAGGATCATCTTCCAGGGCTAGGAGGCCCTTCCGCTATGGCTTACACTCAAGTTTCCAGCCTGAACACGGCTGGTACCACCGCTTTCGACAAGCGCATGTATTTTGCGCTTCGTCCTCAGCTTCATCACGATCAGGTCGCCACCGTGCGTCCGGTCGCTACCCATCAGGGTGGTTCGGTCAATTTCACGCTTCGTAGTGACCTTGCCGCTGCTACCTCCGAACTGACCGAGACCAGCGATGTGACTGCTGTCGCCATGAGCGATTCGCAGGTCACCGTGACTCTCCGTGAGTACGGCAACACGATCAACACCACGGCGAAGGCTCGGGGCACCGACTACACCGCCGTTGATGCTGACGCTGCGAACCTGATCGGCTTCAACGCCGGTATCTCGCTTGACACCCTTGCCCGTGACGTTCTTGTCGGCGGCACCAACGTCAAGTTTGAGGGTCAGGCTACCCAGGCTGCAATCACCGCTTCGGACACCTACAGCGCTGCTTCGATCCGTGAGGTTGTTGCTGGTCTGCGTGGCGACAACGTGATGCCGTTCGTTGGCACCACCTACATCGGCATGATCCACCCGGATCAGTCGGTTGACCTTCGTGCCGAGACCGGCGCTGCTGGCTGGGCTGAGCCGGTCAACAACACCGGCGGCGAGGACTACCGCCGCTGGCAGGGCATCGTCGGCGTGTTTGAGGGCGTTAGCTGGATCGAAACCCCGCGTGTGAACATCGTCGCTGACGGCGGCGCTTCCACCGTGGACGTTTACCAGTCCCTCATTCTCGGTCAGGAATGTCTGGCGAAGGCGTTCAGTTCGTCGGAATCGGCGGCGGTCCCGCAGGTCCGTCGTGGTCCGGTGACCGATTCGCTGATGCGTTTCCACCCGATCGGCTGGTACTGGCTGGGCGGTTACGCCCGGTTCCGTGAGGCTGCGATCCGTCGCTACGAGACGGCCAGCTCCATCGGCGCCAACTGATAGAGGTTGAAGGGGCGGGGGTCTCCATCTTCCCCCGCCCCTTTCTCTCTTTAGATGGAGGTACAGATGGGTAAGTATTCTTCGGTCGGGTTCATCATGCCTGACTCTAAGAAGAAGGTTCGTCGCACTCGGGTTGAGCGTGAGGACCGTCCCGGTACTGCCGGGTATCAGACCGAACATTGGAGTGGCCGGGTTGATGCGGTCGCTACCCCCGACGCTGCTCGTGGCGTCGGTAACGCTCAGGAGTAGCTATGGCTGTCACCGCATCCGGTGTCTTTCTTCCGACCTTTCGTGACGTTCTTGATGCGTCCCAGCTTGCGGTGAACGTCGATAGTGACACGTTCGACATCCGTCTCGTTGACAACACGATCACGCCCGACTTTGACACTCATGACCTTTGGGCTGACTTGTCGTCTGGCGAGGTGTCCGGCACCGGCTACACGGCTGACGGCAACGCTTTGTCGGGTTTCAGCATGGCGATCAGTTCGGGTTCGTTGAACTTTGATGCGACTGATGCTGCTTGGACTTCTTCGACTATTACGGCCCGGGCTGCGGTGATTGTGGATGATACGCTCGCCGGGGACCCGCTGTTCTGCCTGTTGGATTTCGGGTCGGACATTTCGTCATCAAACGGAACCTTTACTGTGCAGTTTGCTGCGGGCGGGTTCTTGCAGATTGACCTGACCCCGTAGGAGTAAAGATGGAAGTGACCGCCGAGGAAGTGGTGCGAGTAATTCGGGAGCGGTTCCCCCTGCACTTTGAGATCGCCGTTCAAGCGGTGCAGATTGCGAAGTTGTCGCAGCCGCAGGAGGCTGCTGAGGAAGACTGATGGCTACGAACTACCCAGGATCGTTGGATACCGGCACGGAGCAGCCGTCGCCGTTGTCTACGACGGAGATGGACGATGCTGGGTTCGAGCATGATGTTGTCCATACGAATCATTCCGAAGCGATTATTGCGTTGGAAACGAAGGTTGGTACTGGGTCTTCGACTGCTGTTGCTGATTCGGTGTTGGCTGGAACGGGTTCAGGTACGTCTGGTTGGTCGACTGCTCCGTCGCTTGCTGGGTTGACGGTTGATACAAGCACGTTGCATGTGGATGCAACGAATGATCGGGTCGGTGTCGGCACTACGTCGCCTAGCAAAGCGCTGCACGTTAACGGAGGCACCGTCAACGCTGTGGCGTTGTTTGAGTCCACGGACGCTACCGTCTTAATTAATTTGCAAGACAGCGACAGCACAGACGCTAATCAGGTGTTTGTTAAAGGTTCTGGCAATGATCTTCGTCTTGGGGCTGGCGGTTCTGATCTGATCCATCTTGATGGTGCGGATCAGCGTGTCGGGATCGGTACGACCGTTCCCGAGAAGCAGCTTCATGTAGTGGGCGACGTTTTGTTTGAGGATGCATCGCCGTTGCTGGTTCTGCGTGACAGCAACAGCACTACCAACATCGCAGGCAACATCCAGTTCAAAGATCAGGCCGACACGTTGATCGGTCAGATTTTTATGGGTAGCTCGGACGATCTTCGGATTCAGTCGTCACAAGTTTTTTATGTGTCCGCTCAGGGCACTTACCGACTGCGTGTAGACAGCACAGGTTTGCGCCCGTATGCCGATAACACTTACGACTGCGGCACCGCAACCCTTCGCTGGGACGATGTGTTTGCCACAAACGGCACCATCCAAACATCCGACCAGCGAGACAAGACAAGCATCACTGACCTTGACCTCGGCCTAGATTTCATCAACGACCTGCGACCCGTTTCGTTTGTGTGGAACGACCGTGGCGGCTACACCGGCACCCGTGAACACATGGGCTTCATCGCACAAGAAGTTGCTTCGACGCTGGGCGACCAGGCTTCTGACCGTGCGGTGTGGATCAACTCGCCAGCCGAGTCCGTCAAGATGGAAGACGGCACTTTCGAGGATATTCCTGATCGTCAGGGTATTCGTTACGAAGAGTTGATTGCTCCGTTGGTGAAGGCTGTGCAGCAGTTGTCGGCTCGGGTTGCTGCGCTAGAGGCGGCATAGCCCCATGACCGCATACCGGTCAACAAATACTTACCGTCAAGACCTCCTCAGGTACGACGGCGGCGTCAACGTCACCGTCGCCCCTGCCGCAGTTACCGGGTCTGCGACGCTCGGGGCGACGGTTTCGATCAGCAGCACGGTTGCGCCTGCTGCTATTGCGGGTTCGGCTGCGGTTGATGCGACTGCAAGCGGCACAGCCAATGTTGCTCCCGCTGCTGTTGTCGGGTCGGCTGCTGTTGCGGCTACCGGCAGCGGAACGGCGACGGTTGCGCCTGCGGCTGTTGCCGGTTCGGGCGCTGTTGATGCGTCTGCTTCGGGCACGGCTGTTGCTGCGCCTGCTGCTGTTGACGGTACGGCTACGATCCCGCTGCCGACGGTCATCGTTGACGGCGAGGCGTTCCCGTCGGCTATCAGCGGCGCAGCCACGATCCCGACGCCGACTGTCGTGGTTAATGGCGATACTGCTCCTGCTGCGATTGCAGGGTCGGCGTCGTTGGGGGCTACGGCTTCGGGGGATGCGAACGTGACGGTGAGCGTGTCGCCTACGACTTCGATTCCGGGCGCTGACGCTGTAATCACCGAGACGTACTTCCAGTATTTCAACCCTGCCGGTCCGACGAGTAAACCGAACCGCACGTCGAAGAAGTGGGGCCAGTTGCATGTTGCTGTCCATCCGGGTTCTGGCACCGAGTTGACGGTCATTAAGAAGGACGGCGTTTACACGGCTTATGTGATCCCGACTGTTGATGACATTGTGACGGCAGATCAGGTGTTCCAGGGTGGTCGTGTCAATACGGTGACGGCGAACGATAAGGACGCTATTGAAGCTGCCGGTATTGGCGGCGAGTTCGTGTTGATTGGTTGATTCTGGACCAACGCTTTATTGGCGTTTAGAATACAGGCATCCCCAGGTGGGGAACCTTTAGCGACAGGTGAAAGAGCGCATGGATACTCCCGAAACTTTCGTCAAGTGCGACGGCTGCAAGACTGATACTTGCG
>Ga0255768_10002106_pt1 | contig 20109 bp, 17 predicted proteins | sample 071ome_33_FD_179983 | JGI IMG/M metagenome (GOLD analysis project Ga0255768, IMG submission 179983) | Coastal salt marsh microbial communities from the Groves Creek Marsh, Skidaway Island, Georgia - 071412AT metaG (version 2) | ecosystem: Environmental > Aquatic > Marine > Intertidal zone >...
CTGACACGTTAATGTCGATAACCCCATATCCAAGGTTCCGTAGACAATAATTCTTGAAGTCTGCTCTGGTAGAAGGTATTGCCATTAGAAGATTCCTTTTTTATATATTTATAACATTATGTATTGTAACGGTGAGGTTTAGGTGGTAATGCTTGATAACTGGATAACTTCGGTTTCCAAACTGGAAACTTTTGATCTGCATATGCATCATGTCTTGTTTGTGGAATACTATCTTCTGTGTAGTATTTACCGTATTTACCCTCTTTCATAATAAGATCATCAAGTTCCTCTGCACTAAAACCTTCCTTTTTCTTTTCATTATACCATTCCCGACATTTACATTTAGCACATTTTCCACATGGACAATGAGAAACCAACTTTTGTAGTTCTTGTGGTAATGTTTCCAGTGTTTGCCACCTACCCATGTTATGATTCATCAATGGCCATTCAATAGGAATATCTGTATAATCTCTAACTATAGAATAATCTATTCTGGAATATGAATTTCCTCTCCTATAAAAATTTTCAACTGGTTCTAAACTTTTAAAATACCAATTTGAAGGACTCCAGTTATATGTATTATAACCTATGCATATCAAATCTACATTATACATTTCTGATAACAGAGCAACATTATACCATTTTGACCTTACAGTTTCTAACATGACATCACTAGCACGTTCTTCAACCTCTGAAAAACCAAAATCAAAATCACGAACATTTTTTTTCAACCAATTACACACAATAGGATACTGTTCTAAATCTTGATCAGATGCATCAAGTGTAAGTACCCGTGTTATCACATCATCTTTAGTTTCAGTAAGAAGTTTATACAACATAGCTATACTATCTGAAGAAGAACTAGTTGCTGCGAAAATTTTCATAGTCTTTCCACTCATGTGGTTTGTTTAGTCGATTGGTAAAATGGACATACTTTATATCTGGATGAAATTCCCCACCCATGTATATGTAGTCATTACCTGTAAGTTGTTCATACTTCTGTGTCATCTTATAGTTCCATCGGCTAATGCTGTCAGAAACTATTTCATCACTGACAACCCATCGTGTGAACCACTCGTTTGGTAGAACCACAAGGTCTAACTGTTCTCTGACACTATCCTCTACGAAATACTGTTCTCCGTTCACTGGTCCTGTTGTCGTTCCATTCTCAATGTAGAACTTCTGCCAGTGATGAATGTCACTCATGAACTTGTCATAGATATATCGACAGTCCTTCGGGTAGTATTTGAAGAACCCACCATTGATGCGATACTCATTGACATCGTTTCTCCACCATCCCGGCATCGCAACAAACTGTCCTCGTTCAATCGGGTAGTCAAAGATTTTCTCATAGTCATTGATAAGAAGAACATCAATGTCCATCACACAGATGGGTTCGTCTGTCTCCATCTGCATACCCCACATCTTATTCCACTGTAGGGTTACCTTCTCATGGTATGGCTCTCGTATCCAAATGATGTTATACTTCGATAACTTTCTCTCTAGATATTCTTCGTACTCTGGTCCATATTTGTCACCGATACGAACACATACTATATCCATTTATCATATCTCTGTTTTGTTGGAGTCCACCCTCGTAGGTAAGCTCCGTCAGCGTGTTTCAAAACGTCTAGTAAGTTATTAAATGAATCAACCAATTCATCTAGAGTATAATATGCATGTGACATATGATAACTGAAGATATTGGTTGCGTCAAAAAATACAGTTTTCCCTTTAATTTTTTGAGAGATTCTATCATAGTCTGGTGATATCAAGTCCATCAACCAATATTCAATGTCATAATCATCATGCATTTTTTGTTCTAATTTTCTCAAATCTTCAAATGCAGGCATGTCTCTCTTTGCATTTTTAGATGAAACAGAATCAGGCATTACCATATTATGAGTGAGTCTTTTACTGTAGTAATTAATTTCCCTTAATGACATATCCATTTCTAGAATCATTTGTTTTATATCCAAATTTTCTTGACAATAATCAAACAAAACAACTTCACTACTAAACTTTAACCTGTCTACGATCAGTGCAGCACGTTGTCCTGCCGTGCTGGAAAATATAATATCAAATTTTTCTGTAGGGAGTTCTCCAACTCCCTCTGTGTTCTCTATATAAAACTGTTTCGTTATCCTTGTCATAAATCTACTAAAATAGTAATCTTTTAAATCCACATTATCAAGGTCTTTCCAAGATTCAGTTTGATGATCTCTATAATATGAGAACGCTTTTCTTGATCTTTCATCATTAGTAAAATTTGTGATAGTAGGTAATCCTTCTACATCAATCCACGGTGGGGTATAGTCGTCATGGAAATTATCAGGGGATCGTTTAATAACATCATATCTCTCCGACATGTCGGGAGCACCAATTTCTTTCCACATCTTCAAATTCAAATTCATGTGCTGGTGATGAAAATATGCTTTATGGTTTGGTCTTGCCATTATGTGGGCCTTGCAAAACTGTCCACTCTCCACAAAATCATAGAAGTCTGTTATTGATGTTTGTCTTTTCTCTGGACCACCAGATACCATATCAAATACCATACCAACTGATACAATCATAGCATGGGTATGATCACAATTTAAAAGAACATCATGAACTTCACTTCTATAGCAAAAACGAACATCGTGTCCAGTGCCCGCACCAGTTTCCCCACCAGAAACCATAAATGTTGTAGTTTGGGTTTGTTTCTCTATTCCAAAATCCCACTTTAGTTTGTCTGGATAAACCACCAGAAACAACATATCTTTAAATCTTTTGTTTATTTTTTTATTGTGTGTTTCACCTAACCACAATGTAACAAATTCATCAAAGTTATTCATAAATCTCTTTCAAGACATCTTTACCAAACTGCTTTACGATAGACTTTTTCATCAACTCTTCACGCTCTTTATTGAAACCACCGTGCATGATAAAGTGATATCTGTTCTCATTTGAACTGTTTAGTGCCTCATGTTCCACACCATTGTCAAACCAGAACCCAGTGCAATTCTCAAAGGGCAACTCCTCTTTCGTATCTGACCGTCTCAGGTAACAGTTCTCTGGTTGATAGAATGCAATATTGATTGCACCAGCAATGTTTCTAATTCTATTCTCTCTTATTCTCTGTGGACTTGCATCATTATGTGCGTCGATACCAGCACCAGGCTCTAGTAACATGAAACGCAAACGACGATAGGATTTATGCGGGAACTCCTCTAACCATCTTTTTGTCTCTGGACACACTTCGGCAATTTCTGTCCAACCCCATTCAACATCTTCCTCTCGCAATCCATGTCCTTCTGGGTTTTTGGTGTGAAACCATCCAAGAGAAATATCACTACCTTTCTCCACAAAACTATGAATAGATGCAGACTTCCAACCACCATGTCCACCATCACCAAAACGATGTTCTACAAAGAACCCTTCATCATATACTGCCTGTGCTTCTTGAATACAAACCTCTGGTATCTCTATGTCCATCTTAAGATACCAAACATCATTATCTCTGCACCAATTTACAATCTGTTTATGACTCATCTTCCTATCACCATAAACCTCTCCATACCATTGTCCAGTGTCTTTGTTCCACTATACATTACATCCACAAACTCAGCCTGTTCTGCAAGTTCTTCTGGACTACTTACACAATTAATGTGGTCTTCATATTTATCCTCGTTGGTTGATTGCAATACATAAACAACATCATTAAAGAACCCCCTATTGAGTTTCTTAAATCTAGTCATTGGAAACATGTGTTCACAAGAAGTATTGATAATCATATCAGGTTTGCTTTTGTATTTGATATTAAATACTGGTTCAAACATTACATTGGTCAAATAACATTTGTATGTGTCATCATCTTTACAAGACTTGTTAAATTTATAACTAAGTTTTTTTACATCGGGATCAAGATCGAAATTGGTGATGTAAGAAACACCATGTTGAAATAACAGAGGAGCCATAAAATTTGCATACCACCCACCAAGAAGAACAACAGACTTTGGAAACAGACTAAGTTCTGATAACTCACTTACAATCCACAATTTACTTTCTAATTGGGATCGGTTCATAGAATCCATTACTCTTTTGAAGATATATGGTTCTGGTGATGATAATGCATTCTTCCAATCGTGGGCCAACTCTGGAGTAAATTTCAAGTAGTCCATAAAGATTTTAACTCCTCAACATTATTAGTCTCTGCACTATTATTAAACAAACAAATTTTGTGGTCTTCTCTGAAAATATTCTTCTCCATATCTTCTGGAAAAACATTACCTTTATACCAAGAGTAAATATCTCCCTGTGGGAATCCTTGAACGTAACCACTATCTTCCCAAGGGTCATACCAATGGTGAGCAAAGTAGTTATCTAGACTAGGATATGTGAAGAAGATAACCTCTGCGTTATCTTTAACGTGTTGTAACACAGGTTTCATCTGTCCTCTGTTCCATCGAATGACAGAAGAATTTAGTGGTGTTGACCTATGCTTTGCATAGTTCTTCTTGACTGTTTCTATGTCATTCCACCAACCACGAACAATCCAAGGTTTGTTCATAGGCAACTCAAAGAAGTATTTTAGGTCTTGATGTATGACCACATCTAGGTCAACAAAAAGAAACTTGTCACCTTCCACATAATCATCACTGAACATATAACACTTACGCCAGGCCCAGAAGAAGTTCTTACTTGGAATATAATGGTGGTCAAGATATGTTGGAAGTTGTATATCGTATTCACGAGTCGGGTTGTCAGTAAAACAATAAAAGTTGAAATCAACTGAACAGTTTTTCTCACACTGATCTTTTAGTTTCTCCACATAACTATCGTCGTACTTATCACCCCAATTAATACACAGTATGTTGTTCATAATATGGTTTCCACTCAGGAGCAAAATCAAGTAAACTTGTACCTCTATATAGGTCACGACTCTTAACGTCTTTGAGCATCTTGTGCATCAACTCCTCATCATAAGGAACAGTCTCCAAATAGTCAACAATCTTTTTGAAATCGCTGGTGTATTCACTTTTCCAATTAGAAAAATATGAGTTGATATATTCTTCTCGTATCTCTGGTGGTACAGTTGTTATAACATACTTCTCCTCGTTTCCCCAAACAAGACTTCCAGTTGCAAACCGGAAAAACTTGCCGGGGTATTTCTCCACGAATTCATGTGATCCATGTGCAATTTCCCACAGATATCCTACATTCAATGAATTAATTGTTGATACAAACAATACTTTTGTGTTTGGAAGAGATGCATATCTTTCAACGTTCTTATAAATTACATTCCACTTAGATGGATATCTAAGATACTGGTTACGCTCTCCCCACCCTTCAATAGAAATGTTTATCTGACACTCTTTGAACTCTGTGATGTAGTCAAAAATATCCTTACCGTCAAACTTGGGAGTAAGTGTACCATTGGTAGTAATTCTGAGGTCCATGTCCTTTGCTAGTCCACGGTCAACAACACGTTTCATCAAGTCATAATTATACTTAATAGCAACTGTCTCACCACCAGTTAGTTTAAGTTCTACGAGATTGTCAATTACAAACTCATCACACTCTTGTATGAAACTCTCTGCTTTCTCATCGTTCTTGTATAGAGCGTGATTACCAAGATTTTTAGAGTTGGGGTGTCCTATGTGTTGGTTTTCTTTGGCAATACTAGATGAATTTGGAGATTGACACATATGGCAACGGAGATTGCAGAAATTAGTTGGTGCAATCCACTCCATAGTGCGAACAAAAGGAGTATCCATATCTGTTTCAAGATACTCTTCTAATTGTTTTTTAAGTTCTGGTTTGTTATACTCTAAATATCTGTTGTAAGTTCTACGATGACTCTCTGGTGAATGTTTTTCTTGTTCTATACAAATCTCACAGTTGGATTCAACTAATGGACCACCGCCCTCTAACATTTCCTTACGAAACTGTCGAAGCATATCTGATTTAGAATAGTCTTCGATTGTTAGATTTCTCTTCCACTTGTTGTTTCCTTTGATAACACAACATGGTTGTATTTTTCCAAAAACATCTGTGACAATGTTCATGAAAGGTTGTGGACAGAACCAAGGATAATCTTCAATCTTCTTCTTCATAGATGAATTTATTTCTTTTGGGTTTATGGTTTCTAAAGGTGCTTAAGAAAAGACGCACTCTATAGATAAATCTTCTGATACTCATCATATAATCTCTCTGCAATTAATGTATGTCCTGCTTCATTTGGGTGCGAATCATTTGCACTCATTGTGTATTTTGTTCCTATTCCATCCTTAAAATCAATCTCAGGTGTTAATCTCCAAAGCATTTCGTCCATAGTATCACCACCCAATTGACTCAAGACTGGCCACCCAACAAATTTTTTGTGATTGATTTCATCAAAGTAAACTGATCCAAATACAGTTTTCATAAAATCTTTCTCTTTCCACCCCCTATCATCATTCTCAAGCATATCAAAAGGTACTGGATAAACTGCCGCAGACTGAATATAATTAAGGTTTTTAGATTCCATTAATTCTTGAAAGAGATAGAAAAATCTCATCGTCCTTTCAGTACAAACCTTAGCACCATACACACCCCTTTCGTAAAAAAGGTTAGTCATATCCTTTAAAACTTTCTCCCCAAATTTAGTACGTTTCGCAAACTCACTTTTGGATGGTTCTACTTGAACGCCAGTTCTTATTGTATACCACAAGGGGCCCCCTCTAGATGGAACATTTTTTTGTATATCAATACGATTCCATTCAGACCACATCGGAATAACAAGCCCAATGTTCTTATGATGTTGAACCTCATCTATAATTGTTTGAAAAATATATTCGTTACCTCGACCACACTGACCAAGATTTATACAATCCATATCAAGTTTTTCTGCGAGGATTTCTGGCCAGACTTTTACACCATGTTCTTCAGTCCACCAGTTGTCTGTGTAACTGCATCCAGATACAATCAGTTTTTTTCTAGAAGACTTTAACATTATACTTCTCCATAAATCTAGTAGCATCACGGGGTGAGTCAACCATTGGTTCACCCTTGATATTTAGTGATGTATTCAGAAGCATCGGACAACCAGTTGCATCGTACCACTCTTCTAGAATAGGGCGAATGACAGACTTACAGTTCTTCTTTACAACCTGTACTCTCGCAGTTCCGTCAACATGAGTAACAGACTTGTAATCGTGTTTTGCGGTGGCAACAAACTGCATGTATTCGTTCATCGGTCCTTCAAAGTATTCGTCTGCATACTCCTCTAGGATTGCCGGTGCGAAAGGACGAAACCTTTGTCGTCTCTTGATGTCGTTTACTGTGTCTTTGATATCGTATCTTGGGTCGCCTAGTAGAGAACGATTACCCAAGGCTCTAGGTCCAAACTCTGCTCGACCATGTGCAATACCGCATACTCTGTTATTCAGAAGTTCTTGAATGACACCACGAACCCATATTGGACGGTCTATGTCAGTTCCAAGATATGGACCTTCCCACTGCAACTTCTTTTTTTGTACAAGTGCTGCTGCACCTAGAGCAGACCCCGCATCACCAGGCGACGGCATAATCCAAATATTCTTGCCTTGTATCTTACTATTTGCAACACAGTTCAACGCACACCCACCCATGAGAATGATATTCTTCTTGGGACACATATCAACTAGTTCTAAAAGTTTTTTCTCGTATAGAGCTTGCACAGATGCAGCAAGGTCTTTTGGTCTTGCATCTTTCCAGACATTACCAACTCCACGATGATTGTTCATCAACAGAAGGGGTTCCAAGTCATACAAAGGTTCACCAAACGCAGACATACCCATCGTGATATATTCATCCTCGTTGGGTTTCAGTCCTATACGCTGTGTGATTGCCGAGTACAGAAGTCCTAGTGAATATGGATATTTCCATGACTTCACTTTCTTCATATTATCCCAAATGGATACAGTGTCCCATTCACCGATTGCATCCACTACAATAATATTGCAGTCATCGAATGGTGCAGTGTAGTATCCTGCCGCAGCATGAGACTCGTGGTGACGAAAACTCACATCATACCTGATGCGAGGTTTCTTCCACTTTTGTCCAGCGTAGAGTCGTCTTAGATTTTTGGAAAATGGTTTCTCATAGTATGCAACTATTGCGTCACGATTGTCTCGTATCTTTGATACTTGATACCAGTGAAGGTATTTGTCACCTTTTTTTCTACTGTGTCTCTCTGCGTGAGATGCAAAAACAATCTTGTTATCATCTAGGACACAAATAGCAGCATCATGAAAACCTTCTGATATACCTATTATCATGGAAAGGGAACAAATACTCCTGTGATGTTACCCTCTTCGTCTTTATGAATCTCTGCATCTTCATTTCTAAAAAGTTGATAGAGTGCAAGAATTTCAATTGGGTTTTTTGCCTTCCTGATTGCAGTCTTTGCACTCTTTGATGTTTCAGATACATCGGCGTTTTTTACTTCATCCTTTTCAAAAATACTAAGTTTTAATGCGAACAATCTTTCTTTATCTTCTGCATTCTCAGGATCAAAATTACTAAAGAACCTAAAAAATCCTGTATTATTTTCTAATGGACCACTACCAGTATATATACCAGTGCGTTCTGCATAACGATCAAATGCATCCTTAAATTCCTGACGAACAATATCATTTGCAGCCTTAGTGCGACCTTCAATATCCTCATAAGAAGTTACTTCTAGAAGAGACTGAAACTGTTCATCTTCTTCATCCACCTTAAGATAGTGTTCACGGTAGATGTTCATATCATCTTTCCAGAGAATCTTTACAGTATCCAACTCTGGATTTGTGTAAGTAACATCTGCGATTTTGTCTTCCCAAAAATATGCCATTTTAGTATTCCTTATACCTGTGTAATTTTAAAGGTGTATGTTGAGATTGTCTGCGGTGAACCATCTGGAAATTCTTGTGCCCGATAATCATCGAGTCCAACCTGTAGAGTTTGATAGTTACCAGAACCATCAAGTCTTGTATCAACCATAGCAGAACCTCTGGAATTACCAGTTCCATCAATGTTATATGATAATTTATTCCCTGCGGTATCTTCTGCCGCATAGTGACGAATATCATTCTTTAGAATTGCATTAAAAGAACTCGTATCAGAAGTCAAGTCAACCTGATTTAAGTTACCATCTGTGTCTACAAGAAGAAGTGACTGTGATGGAAAAGACCTTGCATCACTACGTCTCTGTAAGTAATAACTCGTGATAGTAGTGGGTTGGTCAACCGTTTCTGGAATACCAGCAGCAGTATACAAAGTTGTATCTGCCCGTGTGTCAATAAAGATTGGAGTGGACGAACCAGATACTTCAGTATAGTTTGCAACTGATGCAGAGGTAGAGATTGTATATGTTCCGTTTGTATACGCACTCTCACTAGCAGAAACCATTCCAGTTAGAGTTGCATAGATAAAGGTATCTAGATAATCTGCAAGAGACATTGCACGAATATCATTACCATCATAGTATGCAGGGAATGCAACGTTGTTTGTATCAGCAGTTGCACTGAGTGCAGTGTTATATGTTGGTCCTGTAACCTTGTCGTAGTTAACAGTTACCGTTGAAGGTTCGGCAGTTGTTGCCTCATTAGGAAATGCAGATGCATTAGTTGAGTATGCACCAGCCTGTAGTCTGGTATCTGCCATTGTTGGAGATAGAGTACCACTAGAAGCAACGACACTTACCGTTACAGATGGGTCTGTGCCGTATAGATATGCAATGTACTGTTTCCACTCATTAATCTGAGTGGCATTCATCTCTTGAATATCTGTTCCATTGTAGTATATCGGAGTTCTTACTGTCATTACCCTATTCCATTAATTGTTTTCAATGTTGTCCCAGACGAGTTCTTAATTAACAGAGTTGCGGTTGCTGTTGCAGCAATTGTTCCTGTAAACGTTGCATTACCATTTGATGCAAACGTCAAAGCATTTGTTGTGGTTGCAGGACCAATCGTACCACTGTCATTAACAATCAATCCACTTACTCTAGTTGATCCAGGCGTAATTGTCAAGTTACCTGTTGATGCACCAGTTGCAGTTGTTGTACCAAAGATAACTTGGTCTGCACTTTCATCCCAACCAAGGAACACATTGTCACCAGTAGAACCACGTTCAATTACAATACCAGCATCACTAGATGCAGACGTAGTGCCTGTTCCAAGTTCAATGAGGACATCTTCAATCGTTGTATTTGTTGCACTATTTGTTACTGTTGAACCGTTAACTGTAAGATTACCTGTGATTGTAACATCGTCAGGGAGTCCGATTGTAATTGTACCAGAAGACTCTGATACCTCAACTTCGTTTGTTGTACCAGCAAAAGTAACTGTACCACCAAGTGATGCAGAGGTTGATGTTCCACCACTTGCACCAAATGTAATACCACTGTTTGTTAGAGCAGAGTTGCCGATATTGCTTAGAGTATTAGATGCACCACTGATTGTTTTGTTTGTCAATGTTGCAGTGCTATCTGAGGTAAGAACAGTACCACTAGCATCAGGTAGAGTAATAGTTCTATCGGCGGTTGGGTCTGCTGCAACAAGAGTGGTTTCGAAATCATCATCCGTCGCACCTTCAAAAACAACACCATCAGAGAAACCTAGTGATGCAAGAGTAACACTACTTACATCTGATCTAAGAGTGTTAAACTGTTCCTTGAACTGTTCAAGAGAACTATCAAGTGAAAGTTCTGTTGCTGTTACTGTTGCCATTTACTTATCCTCTACCAGTTTCAATAACATATTTTTAATTTCATGCATCTCTGATTTTAGACTATTTAGTTCTCTTGTAGTCTCACGAATTTCATCACGTTGTCTTTGAGCCTCTTCTGCACGTTTCTTTGCAATGAGGTATGCAGACTTGTTTGTGTTCACAATTGCATTTGATTTTTCATCACGAACCAAATCACTATGCCCTTCAACTTGAATTTTCATCTTACTGTCCTTATGTCAAATTTTTCACAATGCAGATACACAATTTTCGAAATGTATCATTTCATCACTCAAATCTTCTGTAAATATGTATATGAAAAAATTACTCATAATATCTATCCACTTATCTGTTTGTATGTTATTCAGATATATACCTCTTCTATGGCGACTATGCGATAAGTCAATTGAAATGTGCCCAACACCCTTAACTTTTTTTGCAATACCTTCAACCTCTTTTAAAACTCTTTCTTTAGGACAATGTTCAAGTGAAGCATATGAAATCCATTTATCTGCTAAAGGAATATCTATGTCATCACTCCAATAGTTATAGTGTGTTTCATCTACGACACTAGTATATTCTGATGTGGTATGGAAATCACTTTTCTTATAATCTATTGCAATTGTTCTATAACCATCTTCTTTTGCTTTAATAATATTATATGGAATGGATTGTAACCCTGACATATTACTGGGGGCACCAAATTCAATAAAAGTTCTCATATTATGTCGCCAGTGCTAGAATTCTAAGGTCTTTGATCCTTGGTGGTCTTGCAGAGTTTGTTGCCCGCATCACAATCTTAATCTGGAAGGCAATGAACTCATCAAGTGGTGTACCAATACCATCGTCTGTCACACCAGCAGTAAACTCATACTCATTAAACTGATTCAATCCAAGTGATGGAGACACACTTACGTCTGGTCCACCAGAGGTGGCAATAGTTCCACCATCATTGAAGAACCTAAAGTCTAGTTCATCAAAGTCATTTGCATCATCAGTTCTTAGAATTTTGTAGAGAACCTTGATGTCAGCAGTGTCTTCTCTGTTTGCATCAAAGATAACTCTGAGTGATGTTGCAGGGTTTTCTAGTGTTGCACGTTTTGTCAAATAGATTGCATCGTGGTCATCACCAGAGGGGTCTGTCATTGGATCATAGATTGATGCTGGATACACATCAGCAGATGAATCAATCTCATTGATTCTGTTTGCAATCGCCAAGAACGTCATTCTCTTCAAGTCAATAACAGGAGATACGTTACTGTTTGTTGAAGAAAGTGTCAGTGGCATAATCAAAGACTTACTACCAGACATTTCGTTTGTCTCGTTAATCTCTGAGGCAACCATATATGGTTCTTCATAATAGTAGTTATCATTCAACGGAATTGTCTCTGCATTAGCAAGAGTAGACTGTGTGAATGATGATTGAGAACCACTGGCACTTGTTGCGGTGGTAGGTCTAATCTTTGAAATAATATCACATTCTGGTGGAATGAGAGTTCCAATGATTGAACTACTCACATCATACATTGCGTTTTCTGTTGCAGTCACAGAACTTCCACCAAATGTAGAGTCACCACCACTTGCAACAACTGGTGTTGTTGAAAGAGAAACTGTGTAGTAATCCGTAGATGGGTTTGCAATTGCAGTATGCGTCTTATTAATTTCTGTAAATGGAACTTTGTGTAACATGTACAATTCTACTGTTGCACCATTTGCGTGAGCTACAGCAGTTGTTCCACCAACACCTCTTGTTGCACCAGTAATATTGTTGCCTGTAATTGAGGTGTAAGAAATAATCTCATCACCAATCTTGATGTAGTAGATACTACCAGATGCAGTTGGTGCATACTTACCTGTGGTATCATCAAAGTTTGTGCCAGAGGTTAGTGTGATTGCAGTTGCATCACTTGCAATAGCACCATTCAGTGTAGTCTCCGCACCAGATACCACACCACTAATTGTGACATTGTTTGATGTAGAGTGCATCTGGTTATCAAAGTGATTTACCTTTAGAGCAGTATTGCCATTTGTCATCACCAGTGGATTCTTACCAAGAGTAAGTGTTGGTAAGGTATCGTTAGTAAGTGTGACCGCACCATCAGCAGTTGTATCAAACTCTGCAGCTCGTAATGTAAACTTCATATCTTGCGAAGGTGCCGGTGCCCAAGTTCTATTATTGTGACCCTTGAAGAGAACACCAACATGGGGTTGCTCTGAAACAAGGTTACCATCACTATCTTCTTCTCCCAAATCAGAAATCCATGCAAGATAATCTGTTGTTGTTGCCGAAACAACAAAACAATATTCAGCCATAGATTGGAGATATACTGGAGATGGGAAAGTAAATGTTGTTGCGGTCTTACCATCAGCAGAAGTATTAACTTGAGATGGTTGTAACGTAACTCTACTAAATGGCACAACTCTTGGGCCCGGATAACCATTTACAACGTTTCTAATTTCAACCGTAATTGGTAATGTTTCTGATTTTGCAGAAAAGAATAGGTCAATAGATGTAACAAATCTACCAGCATCTTCATCTGATCCAGTGGGATTAGCATCAAATTGTTTATCCTCATCTGCGATAATAAATGTTTGTGCAAGAGGATCATCGAAATCATCGCCATCGCCGGTATCCGCCGCCTCATGAGGACGATTAATTGCTCTTGATTGATTTACACTTTCTTCTGCAAGTCTACCGTTACGAGTTGCGACGATAGTTTCTTGATTTGTTTCAAGAATACCTTCAGCAAAATAATAAGCTACAGCAGTTGTATCAGCAGCAGCACCTCTTTCATTCGTTGAACTTGATGTCAACCTAAACTGAAGTGTGCCAGTTGGGAATCGTGGATTACCAGAAATTGTTGGGTCTGGAATAGCAAAAGTACCACCACACTGACTGTTTGATTTTACAATCAACGGACTTCCCGCAGCAGGTGTTGAGTCTGTGGTTGAATCTGCATCTGGTGTGATGTATGAACTTATTGCTATACCATCAAAAAACGCATATAACCTACTAAAAGGTTTCACTCCCAAAGCGTCGAAACGAATATTTCTTGCACGAACAATAGGAATTGCAACTCTAGAAATTGTTCTGAAACCCAGACTTTCTCTTTCAATTTCTTCTTCAACAAACGTTCTTGTTCCACTTCTTCGTGAAGTGCCAGTTTCTACTGTGCGCTGAACCCTCGCGAAACCGGCATCCCAGCCTTTATCGCCATCCTGCCAAACTGTGTCCCAGGCAGTTCCAATTCGACCACTCCATGTGTCCTGCCATGCGTTCCAAACAGTTCCTAACTGGTTTCTGTTTGCAGCTTCGACAGCATCAAAATTACCCTCAACATTGATAACAATTTCTGGTGCAATCTCTGTTTCGAACCAAGAGTCCTGATCTGGATCAAGTTCTACCTTACCATGCCACGTAGCAGTTAGAAATGGTGTAACCCTCTCAACACTTGTTGCAAAAGGTTGCTCTGTGAGAACTACCTCTGTATAAGGAAGTGTAAGTAGATCGCCTGTCTTCTGATAACCAGCCGTAGTTCTTGCACTATCCGTGGTTGCCTGTTCTAGAAGATCAATACCCTTTGTCTTATGAACTGGACGTAGCTCACCAATCTTCATGTCCATAGAATTTCTATAATCTGGATGTCGAGTATCACCAACAGAATGACCACGGAATGGGTCAACGATGAAACCAGACTTAAATCTATTTAATCCGTTTGCGTCAGTGACCTCAAAGGACTGTGCATCTTTTTCAAGCAGTGAAAGTGTGGTAACCCTCTCAACATTGGTAAGTCTTTGTTCAATTCTACCAATGTCTCGCATTGTAAATCTTTGAGTTCTTTCTCTTTCTATAGTTACATCCTGTGGTTTAAATGTAAATGCGGGTAAAGAAAGGTCTGCAAGTTTCATTGCATTATCAATAGGTGCTGGTAACCGAGGTCTTTCAGAAGATGCTCCCTCCCTTACAACAATATTACCCCTATCGTCTAAAAAGATAGATGCACGTTTTGGCAAATAGTACTCAAGGTCTGACTGAACGTTAGAAGCTGGTTTACCAAAGTTAGAATAAGATGAACCTGTACCAGTGTAAACTCTAGAGGTAAAGTCGAAAGAGTTTCCAGTGATTTCATCTACTGTTGAAAGTGTTGCACTTGCACCAGCAATGTCAGCAACTCTTGGTCTAAAGTCGTATGTTTCATATAATGGAAACAGACCTGTGGGTTCTGGATCATCTGGATCAACTCTTGTAGCACTATATGATGGAATGTCTTCGTAATCCATCTGGTTTGCAACATCAGTATATGAGTCAACTGTCATTACATCACCAGTACCATGTTCCATATAGTCATAAACTACAAGGAGTCTACCCTGTGGTATGGGAACACTTGGTTTTCTGTTGATACGAGAAATGTCATAGAAGTTATCACGTTGTCCTGTATCAAGAAGGAAGTCTGAGGTAATAACAACATCACCAGCCGTCACTGCACTTACTGTTGCAGTTGCGCCAGAGGATTCACCTGTAATAACATCACCCACAGTAAAGTCTGTTGCTGATGTCAGAACATAACTAAATGGTGATGCAGTATCAATAATTCTACCTGTTGCACCACTTGTTCCACCAGTAATCTTTTCACCTCTGGTAAATGTACCAGTAATTGCACCTGTGGTTAGTTCTGGTGCGACAGCATCTGTTGATGTGTCTTCTGAGTCAAACACCGCAACAAGTTTAAATGCATCTGCACGGCCAAGAGAAATATCTCTATCAGTTGGGCGTGTACCATATGCATCAGTTGTGCCTGGTGTTACCTTTACCTGTTTCATCAACTGAACAGTTTTATTCTTTTGTGTAACAGAAGTCTTCGTTGTGGTTGCAAGAAGTTTTACTTTTGATGCATTGAAGTTGGAGTCAGTAATTGTAATTGTACCAGAGCCAGTTCCAGTAATATTACCGTCAATGCTTACAATGTCACCAGTTGCGTGAGTAGCACCACTACCGATATCAAGAACAGATAATGTGTAGTCAGCTTCTGAGAAACCATTGAATGTTTCGTTTGTACCAGCAGTAAATGATACCACACCAGATGCATCTGTTGTACCGACGAACTGTCTGCGAATAGTGAATTGTGTATCACTTGCACCACCGTTAGCCTCTGTCAAGTGAGTTTTTACAACTCTATGTGATGGTTTAAATAGTGCAATATTCTTTTCTGGGTCTTTCAACTGAGCACGTTTACGAATAACGTTTGCAGTTGTAATTGCGTCAGTTGAGGGGGCGGCAGTAAATGAGATTGCAGTTGAGGTAATACCGTCAACAACTCTTTCTTCAGTTGCACCGGCAGTACCAGTTGGAATTTCTAGAACGTCACCAACCTTGACCTCACTAGTGTCATAACCAGACACACCAATAAGGTTGTCTGTACCAGTTGTCTCTGTACGATATGTACCACTAAGTGTCAGTTGATTATCAAGAACAATATCAGCAGTAAAGTCTTGGTTAGCATCTGCATCATTCATGAAGATTTGTTTGAAGTCTTGGAATGAATATGTTGTGATTGATGAGATTGTAATGTCTACATTACCAGATGTCTCAACAATACTATCCGTTTCAGATGAATCTGAAGCAGTAATCTTTTCACCAGCAGAGAACGTTCCGATAACATTTGTTAGGTTGACGTTAGTTGTTGATGTACCTTCACCAAATACAAGACCAGTTGCACCACTTGTCACACCTGTAACAAGAACACCATCAGTGTGGTTTGCGGTGAGTGTTGGACTTGGTGTACCACTTAGAGTTAGAACTGTAAATGGTCTTAAGTCAAACAAGAACAACTTGTACTGTGAGGTTGTGTTAGAAGAAGTTGCACCCGCCGTGCCACTATGATATGACATAGAACGAGAACGTCCTACACCAACCAGTGTTCCGTTTGCAGTGCCACGAGATGAGTTTCGTGTATCATAGAACTGACACTCTTTGAAAGGCGTTGCCTCACTGGTTACTTCTGAGATGTCTGGTGAGTTGTAAATATTTGTGATAAGTGCATAGTTACCAGTATCAAAAACTGTGATGTCAGCATTCTTAGTTTCAAAATCACGAGCCTTATTGATGTCCTTGAATGATGGAGCATTTTTTAGTATTTCAAATCCTTTAACATACGCTTTGCCAGGAGAAACCCTAATTGAAAGTAAATCTGAACTTGCAGTATTTCCATCGTCTGTGGTTGCACCAAGAGCATATCTACCAGTATTCTCATTTACTGTTACAGATTCTTCAACCTTAAATTGAAATGGTTTAACAGTGTAATTACCAGACTCATCAAATGTGCGTCTTGCAAACTCTTGAGAAAGAACAGAATACTCTGTCTCTCTACCCATTGCAACAATCGCACCATTCTTAATCTGTGCAAGTTGAACGAAGTCTGTATTAGTTGCAGTTGTTTTCTGAACAAGAGTAAGAGAAATCTGAAGACGATGAGCACCCTTTGCAGCAAAGTTTGAAGAACCCTGTGCGTTGTCTAGAAGTGATGATTCATCCTCTGGGGTAACTAGTGTCTCTGTGATGTCAAAACCAACAAATCCACTAAAGTTAGTACTATATGAATTAAGTGTTAGTTCCTGACTTCCGGCAGCAACAAAAAACCCTCTTACATAATAAACACCCGCACGAACATAATAAGCAATACCTGCAGCAGATGCAGGGCCCTGAGCACTTGTCGCATCTGTAGATGTTGCAGTAAAAGTAGTTGCAGATGCGACATCAGCACTATAAGAAGTTGCACTGTGTTGAATTGCAACATCAGCAGAAATATTCTCGCCATCTGCAAATACCGCAGTCGTGTTATCTGTTCCTGCTCTTAAATAGTTAATATAAAGAAGAGGTTGCTCTGTCGTAGTTCCAGCCTTAAATCCAATAACCTCTGCTTGAATACCAGTTGTTGCACCAGTAATGATAACTCTTGTGTTTGCATTAAAATACTTTGATGGGTCTACGTTTTCCCCACCAAATTGTGTTGCAAGTTTTAGTGAGTATTGTCTATTAACACCAGACTGGCCGGGAACAACCGCAGCACCTTCTTTGAAAATGTGACTACCGTGTGCCTCAATCTGATACTGCAACTGACTCTGTAACTGAGTAAGTTCTCTTGCCTGAACTGCGAAACCAGGCCGAAAGAGTGTGCGAACATAATTTTTGTCCTTATCGAAGTCGTCGTAATAGGGTGCAGCGTTAAGATTTGTTTTTTGTGTCATATTAGAATTCCACTATGATCTTGATGTCTTCGGTCTGATCAGTTGCTCTTGAGATAGGTGACCTGTTCTCATTATATATGATGTCTCCACTATCGGGTTGTAGTTCTGGATTTGCGTATCCGTTTGTGAAGGTAATTGTTTGCCCACCAGATAGTGTTACTGCACTATCTGCGTCAGCATCTGGTGTTCCTGTTGCGGATGAGTCTGCACCAGTTACAGCATTTGCACCAGAGAATGCAACGAATGCACCAGTGGTTGAGTTTGTGCCATAATCACCAAAACGTTCCTGTTGGTAATACAGAATACTTAAATCTGAATCCCACTCTACAACTTTACCAACAGCACCAGTTGATGTCTGAGTAATCTTTTCGTCAGCAGTAAATGTTCCACTTACACCTGTAAGTTTAAGTGCAGAGGTCTGACGAATTGTACTATCTGTTGCAACTGTAGAAGTTCCATACGTTGTTGGGTCAACCACGATTGCAATGTTTCTGAAATCGTTACCTGTGAGAAGGTCATCACGTTCTGCACCGATAAAGAGTGTGTTCAACATAACATAGTGACCACCAAGTTGGTCAACTGCATTTTCACCGTGACCACCCTTTGGACTAATCACAACACGAATAGAACCACCAGAACCACCGATTGCAGATGCACTTGTCAAGGCTGCATCTGAGAATGTAAATCCTGATGCAAGATTTACAGTTCCATATGTATATCCAGAACCACCCGCATAAACAGTTGTATCTGTTCCATCTGTTAGACCAAATGCATTTAGAACACCGTCTGAGTCAACAACAATCTTTACAATTGCACCAGAGGCAGTGCCTTGGTTTGCACCGTCACCATAAACTGCGGCATAGTAAGTTCCCTGTGTATAACCAGAACCACCAGTAACAACAAGTGATTCGATTTTGCCATCAGTTGCGGCAGAAGAAACAGTTGAGTCTGTACGAACAGGCATAAAGTCCGTTGTTAGAAACTTAACTTGGTCAGATGCACTAATGGTATACATGTACTTAAGAATGTATCCACCAGAAGCAAAGGGCGTATTTGCTTCGGAAGTAGGTTCTGTACCAGAATATGCAGCACCAGCATTATTGTCTAGAACCATGTATACTCTGTTATCTGATGTTCTAAAGAAAAATGTTGAGTCATACAGATTTGTTGCACCAGATGTAGAAGTATTTGATGCACTAACAGTATCGTCATACATATCATATGTCGTTGCGTTTGCCCAATCTCTACGGGGAATAACATACTGAACATCAGTAGTTGCAATATTCTTACCAGCAATAGTCTGGTCCCAAACATAGAACTCACTGGACACATCATCAACAGGAGTTGGTGGTGCAGAGTCAGTTCCACCGCTAGTTCCAGCAGTGAATGGAGTTGCCTTACCAATCAACATATAATATGTTGACTTTGCAGTTTCAGAGAATGACTCATAAAACTGTTCGGCGTTATGTTGTCTGAATTTTTGTGTGATGATTGCAGTCATTTGTTATTCCTTTAACCCTACAGTTATTTATGCGAAACTCTTAACGGTTTTTAGTGTTGTTCCCGTTGAATCTTTAATTAAAAAGTTTACTGTTCCTGTGGCAGCAACTGTTCCAGAAAACGTAACGTTACCATTTGCGGCGATTGTCATTGCTGCGGGAGTTGTTGCAGTACCAAAAGTTCCCCCATCTTTAATAACAATATCATCTACAAAAGTAACAATACCTGTCGATGCAATTGTCATTGCAGATGTTGAAGAAGCAGAACCAATTGTACCACCATCAGCAATTTCAAGACCACTGTTAGTAACTTTAAATCTTTGTGTTCCGCCCGTGGTAATTGCAACCTCATCTGCTGCACTAAAGAAGACACCCGTATTTGAATCACCAGTTTTTGTAATTGAAGGGGCAGCAGCAGAACCAGCAGCAAAAGAAGCAACACCAGTAACAGTAGGACCAGCAAGAGTTACGACAGAAGAAGTTGCACTAAGCCCAGATGTTAATGCAGTTCCAGTTCCTAGAAGAGTGTAAATCTCATTGAAGTTGTCATTTATCTTATCGCCGCCGGTGCGGATAGGATCACCTGTACCATCATTTACTGTTGTGCCTATGTTAACTGTTTGTTTTGCCATAATAGTTCCTTGTTACC
>Ga0255768_10002112_pt1 | contig 20076 bp, 10 predicted proteins | sample 071ome_33_FD_179983 | JGI IMG/M metagenome (GOLD analysis project Ga0255768, IMG submission 179983) | Coastal salt marsh microbial communities from the Groves Creek Marsh, Skidaway Island, Georgia - 071412AT metaG (version 2) | ecosystem: Environmental > Aquatic > Marine > Intertidal zone >...
TCTTGTCAAACAATCGCCGCGCTCTTCCTGCGCGGATGGTTGCCGCGGGTTGCCAACAATAACAATGCTCGAAGATGGTGCTCGCGCTCTCCGTGCGCGACGCGCCATAAATAGTATTAACATTTCCCGACGCGAGACCGACCACGACGACGAGAAGAAGAAAGAGAACAAACGAAGAAATCACCGACTGACGCGCGCACTCTCTCCTTTCTCCCCATTCAAACCAACAGATGAAGTACAAGTACGGCTTTCAGTTCTCCACCAAGCTCTAGAAATTCTCCAAACGAGCCGACCCGGGGAACCGATCGCCGCGTAACAACAGAGCACCAGAGCGAGACTTTTGCGCTTCGTAGATCCACTAGCATTCCGCGCCGGGCGATGGAAAGTTCGTCGTCGGTCGTCGACGACGACTTCATTCCACCTAAGCCTCGGAAGTCGCGAGAGTTTTATATCCAGGTAAACACACACACACACACACACACACACACACGCACACGCATCAACATCCATCCGAGGGTGGGTGGCGCCCGTCCGTCCCAACACCCCATAATCTCACCTAAACGACGAATGATGACTCGTCAAAAAACCCCATCCCGAGGAACGGACGAGAGACGCGCGCGTCGGATGCGTTTCGCGCGACAGATTGGTGACACTCGACGACGCGTCGACGTCGTCGCGGACGGCCCTTCGACGCCATGGCGGTTCCCGCGGGACACGGAAACAGACAATTCGTCGATGACGCGCAGGTGCGTGCGAAACGCGACACGCGACACGCGACACGCGACGAGGACGACGACGAGGATGAAAAATGGATGGAATTCGCGTTGAGAGTGAGACTGACGGATCGATCTCGGAAATGATGGTTGCGAACGCGACGGACGTAGATTGCGGAAGAACAGCGCGAACTCGATACGAAGCTTCGATCGAACGCGACGAGGGATAAACTGGACGCGCTGAAGAAACTGATCGCGATGATGGCGATCGGAAGGGACGTGAGCGCGTTTTTCCCGAGCGTCGTGGTGAACATCGTGAGCGAATCCTTTGAAGTGAAGGTGCTGGTGTACATGTTCTTGGTGCGCACGGCGGATCAGAAACCGGAGGAAGCGCTGCTGTCGATCAATAGTTTCCAAAAGGATTTGGCGCATCCGAACCCGCGGGTTCGGGCGCTGGCGCTGCGGGTGATGTCGAGCATTCGGATCCAGGTGATCGTTCCGGTGGTGATTTTGGCGGCGCGAAAGTGCGCGGTGGACCCGAGCCCGTACGTGAGGAAGGCTGCGGCGCACGCGATTCCGAAGATTTATAGAATGGATAACACGCGGCAAGACGAGCTGATCGAGATTATCGAAACTATGCTTCGCGATAGCACTCCGTTTGTGTTGTCGTCGGCAGTCGCGGCGTTTACCGAAGTTTGCCCGGATCGATTCGATCTCTTGCACAGACACTACCGCAAGATTTGCAGAATGTTGGTGGACATGGATGAGTGGGGTCAAATTCTTCTGAGCGAATTGTTGCTGCGCTACGCGCGCACGCAGTTTCTCGCCCCGGATGAGCACGCCCGCGAGCTCGGCGTGGCGGCGGGCGTGGCTGATAAGAAGCTTGAACTCGCACTTCCGTCCAGCGAGGCGTCGTATCACGATAACAGCAATGCCGGCATTCAATCCATCGTCGCGAGCGGTGCAGGGTTCTATTCCGATTCCTCGGACGAAGATTCCGACGACTCGGACGACTCGGATGGCGAGAAGCCTTCGAAGAAGTCTGGACGCGGCGGCGCCACGGCGGCGTCTCGGGGCGCGGGCTGGATGGATGAGGATCATCGACTTTTGTTGCGATGCACCAGGCCCTTGTTGCAGTCCCAAAACTCTGGAGTTGTCATGGCTGTCGCTGCGTTGCACTTTTACTTGAGCCCGGCTTCTGATCTCCCCAAGGTGGTGCGCGCGTTGGTTTTCAGCGCTCACAGCAAGCCGGAGGTGCAGCACGTCATCATGAAGAACATTTGCACGATGGTGTCGACGCAACCGACGCTGTTCCAGCCGCACTTTAACGCCTTTTTCATCTTCCCGCGCGATCCGTTGGATGTTCGCGCGCTCAAGCTCGAAATTCTGACGCACATCGTCACGTCTGAAAACGCGCCCACGTTGTTGCGCGAATTGCAAGCGTACTTGCGCTCTTCCAACCACGATTTTGTGGCGCTCACCATTCGAGCGATCGGGCGTTGCGCGGCGATGATGCCGCAGATTGCATCTGTGTGCATCCGCTCGTTGCTCGAACTTTCCCTTCACCCGACGCCCAAGGTGGCTTCTGAAGCCGTCGTCGTCATTCGAGCGCTCGTGCAACAAAATCCAAAGGAGCACACGCTCGTCGTCATGCGACTCATGCGACGCTTGGATCAACTCATCGCCCCCGAGGCTAGAGCTGCCGTGATCTGGCTGGCGGGTGGAGAAATCTTTGACGCCGAAGCGGAGAACATCAAGGCGGCGGATAAGGAGATGCGAGAAAAGTTTTTCGAGCTCGCGGTGCAAATGCTCAGTCGCACCGTCAAGTCGTTTGCGGATGAGCACGAAACGACCAAGCAACAAATCATCAACACTTGCTGCAAGATGTACGTTCAAGACCCGATGCGCATCGCACCGATGCTCAAGGTGCTCTTTGCGCTCGGTGCGTCGGATCCATCCGTCGACATGCGCGACCGCATCCGCGTCTTCAGAGCGCTCTTCCCGGTGGACGGCAAGCCGAGCGCCGTCAAGCAACACGGCGACGCCATTTTGCTGTGCGAAAAGCCCGAACCAAAGTTGCCTTCTCCGGCGCCTCAGTCTTGCGAGCACGCGCTCGGGTCTCTCTCGCACTTTGTCGAGCACGTCGCACCCGGGTACGCCCCGCTTCCCAAGCACCCGACCGTACAACCGCCGACGAATGTCCGCGAGCAGTACTACGCCGGATCATCTGGTCGCGACAGTACGGCGCTCGTGACGCACGTCGGCGGCAAAATCAACGGTCTCGGTACGAGCGGATTTTACAGTTCTAGCGACGACAGCGAAGATAGCGACAGCGACTCGAGCAGCTACACCGGTAGCGACGATTCCGACGACGATTCTGACGATTCCAACTCTGACGACTCTGACGAATCCGACGAATCCGACGAGTCTTCGGATGACTCTTCGGACGACTCTTCGGATTGAAGACGCGGAAGTAGCATCGACGTGTATTATTAACACCTATGAATGTCTAGTAACGAACCTGAGCCCCCCGCGCGCGCACTATAAACGAGCCCTGACCTATGCAACACCTCAAAGATCCCGACCAGTCGCCCTCGCGTTGGCGAGCCAACGCGCTTGCTCGACTTCGTCCAGCGCGTCAAACATGAAGATTGATTTATCCCCGACGTCATCTTTAAGCTCTTGCGAAAACTTTCTCCCGGCGAAAACGACGAGAAGCGAGACGAACACGCCCACAGCGATGGTCTGCGTCTCCTCGGACGCCCCGAAGAGGTGCGTCAAACACATCGTCGGCGCGGCGAAGAACAACGCCGCCGCTTCAAATTTCCCGTAACACATCCCCTCCTTGAACGCCAACCCGGTGAGCGCCGCGAACGCCGGACCGACGGCTAAAATCGTCCAAGGATGGTCCGCGACGTACAACGGCAACGGCTCGGCGTGTGTCACCGCCAACACGCCGCTTCCAACCATCCCGACGGCGTACAACGTCTGCATGACGCGCTTGATAAAACCGACGTACATGTGCACCAAGTACAACGAGCACCCCAACCCGGCGCCGCCGACGAAATACCACGTCTGCGCGTTGACGTAATCCCCGCTCGCGCACCTCACCGCGCACTCCACCGCGGCACCGGCGAGAACGACGAGCCCGGCTCTGTACGCCCAAACCTCTAAAACATCCGCGCCAGTCATTTTCCAGTCGCAATACAACCCGCGGTGCACGCGTTCGTCCTCCGCTTGCTCGGACGCCCAACGCGTCGCCCGCGCGCCCAAACCACTAAAGATCCCACCATCCCCACGCGTCGACGACGACGACGCGCTCGCCGAAGCCGGTGCATTCGCATCGACGTTTCGTCCTTCCCGCGCCGGTTCCCCCGGCGGGGGCGTTCCGATCGCCGACGCGACGCACCCTTTCCTCCCGCACTGCCGCTGCCGAGGATGATGATGACGACGATTCTGACGACGCACCGCTCGCGATCCGCGCGCGCTCGCGCCTCGCGCGCGAACCCCGCATCGCATCGACGACGACGACGTCGTCGACGAAACCATCCGAACCTCTCGCATCGCTCGCGTCGCGCGATGTCGAGCGATGGATCGCGCGTCATTCATTCATTGTTCATCATTCATTCATCTCTTCCAAGTGATACTTAGTACTTAAAGGCACGCACATACAGGCTGTATGTATGCATCCATCCATCGTATTTTAATGAATAGTGACCCAATCGATGTATAACTAACAATTAGGGTTTAGGGTTTAGGGTATTGTGGGCGAATGGAATGAATTCTCAGATCGATCGATCGATCGCGTCGACCGCGTCGGCACACGACGACGACGCGCGCGCCCGTTGGAACGTCGCCCGTTGGAACGAACACCGAGTGAAGAAGACGCGCGTCTTCCGTCTCGACCCGAGTTCGAAAACCGACGAAGGAAGGAAACCAGCGACGAGAAGAAGAAGCGAAGAAACAGCGAATCACCATGGGGAAATGGATGGATGACGACGGCGCGCAGCCCGCAGCCGGGGCTGGGTACGCCCCGTACGCGGGCGGTGCGGCCGCGGCTGGGGCGTGCAGAAACTGCGGGGAGCTCGGACACTACGCGCGAAACTGCCCGCAACGCCAGGCGGGTCGCGGAGCGGACCGGTGTAACCGGTGTGGACAGATTGGACACTGGGCGAGCGAGTGCGCGTTGCCCGACGCGCGAGGCGGCGGAGGGTTCCGGGGCGGGGCGAGACCCACGGATCGGTGCTCGCGATGCGGAGGTTTTGGACACTACCAAAGAGATTGTCCGAGCCCGTTCGCCGCGAACGCTGGCGTCGGTGGCCCGGGACGCGATGGATCGTGCCGAATTTGTGGACGGTTCGGACACTTTGCGCGCGACTGTCGCGAAGCCGGACGCGGCGCCTCGCGAGGGTACGGCGCCGACGGACCGAGAGGACGAAACAATGAACGACGGGAAAAGAAACAACCCGGCCCGGAGGACGTGTGTAACCGATGCGGTGAAAAGGGTCACTGGGCGTCGCAGTGTTCGCAACCGGATAACAGACCGGAGGGCGAACGAGGCGGGGCCAAGGCGTCGGATAAGTGCCGTCGATGCGGCGAAGCCGGGCACTTTGCGCGCGACTGTCCGCAACCGCCGGATAACACGTGCCGAATCTGTAAGCAAGAGGGGCACTTTGCCCGGGATTGTCCGAACAAGGAAGAAGCGGCCAAGGACCAAGCCGCGAACATGGATGCCGATCTCGACAACTACATGAAGGAGGGCGCCAAGGCGAAGGAGGATGGCGAAGCGTAAGCGAGCGTTTCCCGTCTTCTCGAAGACATCTTGGAAGATTAAATCTAATAACGGCTTCTCAGCTTTTGTCGATAGATAGACATCATCATCGCCATCATCGCCATCATCGCCATCAATCAATCAATCATCTCAGTGTTGTTTGTAACGTTCACTCGACGACTCCCGCTCTCCTCGCTCGACACGCCTCACTCGACGCCTCTCTCTCTCTGGACCCATCGAAACGAAACGAAAAAATGCCGACGAAAAAGTTTCTTAACGCCCCCGACGACGCCGTGGCGGAGATGCTCGACGGGGTGTGCCTCTCCGCCCCTAACATCGCCCGCATCGCCGGTCAAAACGTCCTCGTGTACGACGATGAATCGTCGCCCAATCGAGTCGCAGTCATCTCTGGTGGTGGTTCAGGGCACGAACCAGCCATGGGGGGGTACCTCGGCGACGGTATGCTCACCGCGGCGGTGTGTGGAAACGTCTACGCGAGTCCATCCGTGGAGGCGGTGCTGAGCGCGATTCGAGCGACGGCGGGAAGCGCGGGAGCGGTGTTGATCGTCATGAATTACACGGGCGATAGGCTCAACTTTGGCTTGGCATCGGAGCGGGCGAAACTGGAAGGCTTCGAGGTTGAGATGGTGATTGTCGGTGACGATTGCGCGATGGCGGAAGAAGAGGTCGGGATCGCGGGACGGCGTGGGTTGGCGGGAACGTTGTTCGTGCATAAAGTGGCGGGGGCGGCGGCGAAAGCGGGGAAGAGTTTGCGAGAGGTGGCGGAGGAGGCGCGCGCGTGCGCGGAACGCGTCGGTACGATGGGTGTCGCGCTCGAGGCGTGCACCTTGCCCGGGTCTTCGGGTGTGGCGAGGGAGATTCCTGAAGGGACGATGGAGCTCGGATTGGGGATTCACGGTGAACCAGGGGCGAGAACGGCGAAGGTAGCGAGTTGCGACGAAGTGGTGGAGACGTTGTTGACCAGCGTGTTTGAGCGAAACGAAAAGCTTGGTAAGCTCGGGGAGAACTCCAAGGTGGCGTTGATGGTGAATTCTCTCGGTGCGACACCGCTCATGGAGTTGTACGTCGCGGCGCGAGCGGCATTCGCGTGGCTGGCGTGTAAGAAGAAGATTCGCGTGACGCACGCGTACGTCGGAACGTTCATGTCCGCCATCGATATGAATGGATTTAGCGTCACTGTGTGCGCGTTGGACGACGACGTGCGCGTGAGTCGTTTGGAGGCTCCGTGTTCGTGCTCCGCGTGGCCGAAGAATGCGCGTTTGACGAACGCCAAGCTTCTCTTTATCGAGGGACCAAAGGGTTCGGAGGCGTCGACAACGGTTCGCGCTGAAGAAGCTCCAAAGACTCCAGAAGGCGTTTTGGCGCTCAAGGTGATTCGTAAGATTGCGGATGACCTCATAGCCGTCGAAGCTGATCTCACAAAGTACGATCAAGCGGTCGGTGACGGTGACTGCGGCACGACGGTTCGCAAAGGTGCTGAGGCTTTGAAGAAGGACGCCGACGGTTATCCGTGCGACGACGTCGCGTCGCTCGCTCGCGCGATCGGAAACACGATTAGAAAAAGCATGGGAGGTACGAGCGGCGTCTTGTACGACATATTCTTCACCGCAGCTGCGGACAAGTTGAACAAGTTGGCAAAAGATAAACCACCTTCGGCTGAGGTGGTTTTGGTTGGATTTTCCGCCGGCGTGCACGCGATGATGCAATACGGAGGCGCAAGAGCCGGCGACCGCACAATGTTGGACGCACTCGTTCCTGCATTGTCCATGGCGGGGATAGCGCAGCTTGGTAAAAAGCCGACGACGGAGGTTGCGTCTGAAGCGGCAAAGGCGGCCAAGGCGGGCGCTATGGACACAAAGAACATGACAGCTCGCGCGGGAAGATCAAGCTACGTTAACAAGGACGTGCTGAAGGAGACGCCTGATCCAGGCGCTATCGCCGCGGCAACGTGGATTCAATCCATCGCCGACGTTGTCAACGGCAAGTAAACACGCGTATGGATTCGTTAAACTCTGTTTTTCTTCTAAATAAAATCTAGTAGCTCTAATTATCTACGTTTGGTGGTTTTCTAAAGTCTCGAGGTAATCGCATCACCCCATAGCTCGGCGCAGTGAATGTTGGCCTTTCATTAAGCGTGTCAATTTTCACCTCCCTTTGCGTTTCCCTGGCGGAAGAACTTCTCGGTTTTCGTTTAAACTCATCGGATCCGTACCATCTCTCCGTGCAAGCGTCGCGCTTCGCGAGGCGATCTGCTCTTCTCGCACTTCGCGCCAGACGATGGCGTTCGATGGCTGGCTTTGGCGCGTCTGGAGGAGGGTGACGAATGAACGTGACGTCAGAACTCTCTGTACGTCTATAACCCGTCGCAGTCTTTACCAGGGGGACTTTCCCGCCGAGCGTCTTGTTAATTGACTCTGCTGTAGCGTCTTCGTTGACTATTCGTTCCACTTTGCCGCCTTGCGTCGAGTGCGGACGAGACTCGCTCGATTCAAATTTCTTTTCGCGCCAAAACTCATTTAGTCGAATTTTCGCGCCTGTTTCGTCTGCATCGCGTCGCTTTTGGACCGCGTCGTGTAACTGAGAGGTGACGTCGCGCATCGTTTCGCGGGACGGCGCACCCAAACCTCTAGCGTCTTGAACCTGTCTGTCGTACAGCGTAACGGATGACGCACCCAATTCATCGCCCAGGAGACGCTTCATGTCATCGAGCGCGTTCTCAGCCGCGGAACGAACGCGATCGTTATCGTCCGTATCGATCACCTTTAAGTAAACGGCGATGAGTTTGTCCGCATCCCTCTTATCAGACGCCAATACTTCCACGCGTCTCAGCTTGCGAGATAAACGCGAAGCCATCAGTGCGCCCCCCGGTAGACGCCTTTCCCGTTCGTCCACGAATTTGCGGAACGCAGCGTCGACGTAGGGAGTCGTTTTGAGCGGCTGGAATATGTAGTACGTCCCTTGCGCGCCGCGAGTGTAAAGAGAGACGAGGTCCGCCAAGGCGCCGACGGCGATTTCGCGGATTTCAGGCATTGTATCGACGAGCATGCTGTACAAAGCATCGTGGGCTAACTGTGCCGCATGTGGCGACATATTTGCGACGTACGGCGTGTGCTTTCCGCGATCGTCGCGCACAACCATTGCCCGTTGCACTGCGCTGAGCTCGAGTTTGATGACTTGATGCATGAGCTCGCTCGAATGCAGCTTGATAGTTCCGTCGCTCGCGCTCAAGCTTGTAATCATCCCCGCGAGAGCCTTGAGCAGATCTGATCGAGTGGCCACGTCATGTATCAGCGCATGCATGATGTCGGCTACAAAAGTGGCGTTCGATGTGCCAGAATGACGAACCATGCACTCAAAAATTCCTTGTAATCCGTCAATCTCAAAGACGCTCGCCGTCGCCCCTCCCACTCGCACGAGCGTGGCAACCGTACGAATGGCATAAAACGCAATCTGCTGATCGATGCTCAGCGTCGCCTTTAACAGCGTGCTCATGAAATCATTCGCCATTTCAGTTCGTTCTTCATCGGCTTCTTGTCGAAGCTTGGTAACCGTAGCGTGATATCCCATTTTAGTAAATGCCGTATACTCAGGCGCTTCGTCGTCATCCTGTTCCACCCGCAGCCAGCTTTGGGCCACATACAAAACGCGTTCCGATCGATCAAGCGCGCGCAGCTCGTCAGTGTCTGGATTGCGAATATGCGTCACCGGCTGGCTCACTTTGGTGGCCAATTTCGGTGAAGTGATGGCGAAAGCATCGTCAATGATGAGTCGGAGCGTCTTGAAGGACATGTCAAACTCCCCGTCAGTCTCGTCCAAGTCAATGTCATGCGCGTTAAATAAAAGCGTCGCCATGACGTTTGCGAACTCAACCGTTTGGACGCACTCCATCGTCACGCTCGCCACCACTGACAGGAGTGTCTTTGACTCTGCGTCTTTGATGCACTTTGTAATCACGCCTACAAGACGCTGCACGCCTCCCCAAGCCAAGGAGTCGCTCTCGTCATTGCACCACAAAGTGATTTCCACGACAGCTTTCACGAATGGATCTATGATTTCACGGTACAGTTCTTCTCCGCTTCTGGCTAGAAAAGACGCATCGAAATCCTCCGTGCAGCAGTGCAGCAGTGCGCTGAGTTCGTCAAATGCGTCGGTGGCGTTTTCCCAATCTTCCTCGGGAGTTTCAGATTTCTTCTTCATTTTGGTCTTTTTCAACAGCGATGACACGAGCTTTGTGCGCTGCTCGACGTCGAGAAGATCATAAAACGCGAGCAGAGCGACAACGCGATCACGACGATGATCCGATTCAACCTGCGCCTCGACGAACTCTGGTGAAAGCACTTCATCAGCCTTTTCCGCTTGCTCCGGGTCCCGCAGCTTTCGCACCTCATCATTGATGCATATAAAGTCTCGTTGGTGATTGAGCACTCGAGCCACAATCATCGCTATGATTGTGACCACGATGCCAACGACTGTTCCGGGTCGACTCCACGAAGACTGCGCTTCGACCCCGTGCGCCTGCCACGGTGGGTCATTGAAAGTGCGAGCGGCGAATGTAACAATGGCAAACAACGTAGCTCCAGCGAAAGATCCGGCGCGCGTCTCGTTCCATCGCTGACCAAACCCTCGCAACGATTGCTTCTGCACGTGCAACACCAGCAATACGACGCAAACGAGTATCAACAGGAAGTCACGACCCGTATTCAGAGAACGTATGCGCGCGTCGGCTGACGCCGCCGGAAAACCGGCGGCGGGTAGTTCAGCCTCAACATAAGCCGCAAATGTCGCCATCAAAAGCTTGAGAAAGACGTTCACGAGCTCGAACGATGGCAGCGGTCGCAAGTTTGCCGAAACGCACTCTGTGTCTATCGCAGTTTTCATGGAGATGAATGTTCCACCGAACCCGACGAACAGAGCGTTGACCATGTTGGCGCCGAACGCCGCGTCTCTCTTCTTTGACAAGTGCACCCAAGGCGTTGGAGTAAACGAGGTGGTCACCATGAGAAATCCAAGGGATGAACAAATGATTGGTACGAACGTGACGCGAAGTATGATGACTCGCAACACGATGGCTACAGAAGTCAAGCGTGCCTGCAAGCTTGCCGCCGTCTGCGAGCGACGCCTGCACAACAAAGCAGACTTTGCCATTTTTTCCATTCTGTGCGCCGCTTTGCGCGGAATGTATCGCGCATTCGCCGGCGAAGCCGTTTCGACGCGAACCGTCCGCATGACGCGAGCATCGCTCGCTCTTTCCCACTCAACGTCACGCACAATTCGCGTGCGTTGTTTCTCACCGTCGCGAACCGGCTCAAAGTCATTTGCTCTCGGACGGGGCTGACACAAAATGGTGCGCACGATGGAATGGAATCTGTTTCGTACTTTGTCGAGTATCCCTGAGCCGCCTTCTAGTATCGCATCGCTGTCTTCATCTTCATCGTCGCCCTCTCCCCCGTCGTCACCGAGACCGGTGTAGTATTCCAAGCTCAGATCGCCGCCGAGCTCAACGAGCTCGGCGTACAGCCACATTGTGTCGTTCAAGTGATTCGCAACCTTTTCGCAAAACTTTGCCAACAGTGGGAGCACGACGGCTGCGAAGAGCATCAACACGAACATGTTCGAAAGAGTCGACGCGGCCGCTTGAGGTGCTAGGTCTGGGCCGAACAAGTTGGACCAAAACACGATTCCCGCGAAACCGTCCCTATACATTTCGTTGGAGTGAGCCGTGCGTCTCCACGCAAACGCGGTGAATGCGAAAAACTCAACGCACAACTGGAAACGGAGCAGCTGCTGACACCAATAATCCCTGTTCAGCATTTGTGACACTGCATGATCTAATTTCATCTTGAAGACTGTCATTCGGAGCGATGCGTGATACTTGACGGCGGCGTATCGCCTTGCGATGGCGGACATCGCATTGTCCTTCAACGCCGCTCGCGATCGATCCGCGAGTTCCTGTTCGTACAACCGTTTTTGGTAGGCTTCTTCCTCCGGCGTCCAGAGACCCTTTTGTTTCGCAGCTTTCTCGCGCGCGATACGGCTCCGCTCAATCGTCGCATTCTTCACGTCGGCTTCTAAATCGAGCTTTGTAATGTACGTAAGGTACTCCGTCTTGATATACGTCATCGTCTCCTGCAACTCTTGCTCAAACTCCTCTTCTCTCTCCGCCTTTTCCTCTCCCCTTCCAATCATGTCGTACGACGCCCCGACGTCGAGCAGCACGTTGCGTTCGTCGTTAAAGTCTGACGCCGGAAGACTTCTCCCAAACCAATACAAACACAATGCACCAAATCCGATAAACGCCAGCGCGATGGACGTGTTTGATCCCGGTTCACACGTCCAAACCGCCTCCACTCGCACGCTCTCGCTCGCCACGCAATCATTCGCATCCACTACCACCGCCGTGTAATTCCCTTCGACATCCGGCCTCAGTATCGCGCTCAAGCTCCCGTCGGCGACAAATGTCGCATTGGCGTACGAAGTTGAGTTACTCAATGCGCTCGCCGTCGGCCAACCCGTCAACATCCACCTAAACCCTGACGACGACGAGGCATCATCGCTTTCGAACACAAACGTATCGAAACACCTCTTGAACGACGCGTCGACCGCCTGCGCGTCGTATTCAGCACCACCATCGCCTTTGAGCTCGGCACGAGTCGTGTACGACATCAGCTCTGCACGTGCCAAAACCGTCCTCCCACCGACGCCCCCGGGCGTGACGCACGCCGACGCGCCGATCCGCCCCGCGAGCGCGATAACAACGACCACGACTGATGTCATCGTCGCCCGAGCTCGCGCCCATCGCGCGCGTCGGTCGCGTCGCATCGCGATGCTACCCCGCGGCTCGCGGTTTCGTCTCGAAGCCTCGCTAGACGCGCTCGACGTCGACGTCGACGCGGCGAGCGACGAAGACGACGAAGACGACGAAGACGACGAAGACGCAACGTCGCGCATCGATCGTTTCGCGCGCGCGTCGTTCGTCCGTCCGTCCGTCTGTCTGGTCGGTACGAACGCGTGCGAGTGCCGAACTAACGCACTAACGGTCGTCACTCGACGACTCCTCGCGACACGGACCAAACCGTTCGTCGGTGCGCGCGCGCACCGGCAATCGGTTGAGAGGGGCAAAAACAAAGAAGAAAGAACCCGCGATCGATCGATCGTGCGTGCGATCACGGTGCGAGGCGGGAAAGAGAGGAAGGATGACGCCGGCACATCACGTTGACGAATCTGGGCACCTGATGGACGAGGAACGCGACGATGAACACGCTGGCGCGCTGACGCGCGCGAAACCGACGACCTCGTACGCGTCGGCGCGAGACGTTCCTTTTCGCGCGTTGTGTCGAACGTTCGAGCGCGTGCAGAGAGAGCGAGGACGGGGTAAGGCGGATGCGAGACGTAGGTATCGCGCGTTGGACGCGTTTCACGACGGGTATCTACAGTCGAGGAGAGACGGCGCGCGCGTCGATGCGTTCGATGCGTACCGGTTGTTACTGCCGACATTGGATAAGGAGAGGGTGGCGTATCGGTTGAAGCACGACGCGTTGGCAAAGGTGGTGATTGCGGCGTTTGATATGTCTAGGGCGAGCGCCGACGCGAAACGGTTGGAGGAGTGGAAGCAACAGGGTGCTGGGAATTTACCAAAGGTGATTGAAGACGTGCTGGCGGCGGGGCACCTTGCAGGGCGGGAGAACGACGAGGACGTTGGGATCGTGACGATTGGAGAGGTGAACGAGTCGTTGGATGGGTTGGCGGCGAGCGGGAATAAGGAGGAGAGAGCGGCGATTTTGAGGAAGCTCTTTTCGAGAATGGATGCGACGCAAGTCAAGTGGGTCTGCGCGGTGATTCTGAAAGAAACAAAGATTAGAATGGGGGATAAGAGCATTTTGAGACATTTCCATCGCGACGCGGAGGACCTGTTTGATTGGACGTGCGATTTGCGACGCGTATGTGAGGATTTGCCCAGGAGGGATGTGCGGCTCAAGCGAGAAGACATCGAAGTCGGTCAAGGTTTGATCAATCCTCAGCTGGCCAAGCGACAGAACTCGGTCGCGTCGCTCTTCAAATCACTCAAGGGAAATAAATTTGTCATTGAAACGAAATTCGACGGCGAGAGAATACAGATTCACAAGGATGGTGAGCGAATCAATTACTGGACGAGAAACATGAACGATTTCGGGCCGCGAGGCTACGATGTGATGAATGGTTTGTTTAGGCATCTTCCCAAGAGATGCATCTTAGACGGCGAACTGCTCGTTTGGAACAAGCTTCGGGAGCAGTGGTACCCATTCGGAGCGATAAAGAACTTGGTCAAGGCGGCGAACATGCGGAAACCAAAGAATGAGCCCTTTCCGCTGACGGGACATCTGGAAGATAGAGGCGGAGAAGAAGAAGAAGAAGGTGCGGATGATTTCCATAGTTCCAAATACGCTTGGTACGCTGAGAACGTCAAACAAATCACCTATGGCGATTTAGAACTTGTGTACGTTCCCTTTGACATTCTCTACGTCGGTGACGAGAGCATTAGGCACCTCAAGCTCTCCGAGCGTCACGAAAAGCTCAGAGAGCACGTTCAAGAAGTCTCCGTCGCGTGCGGCAACATCAAAGCGAGAATAGTCCTCGCGCTCCCTGAGTCTGAGTATTGCTGGTACGGCTCGTCAAAGATGGACGTTGAACGCGCGCTGTTAGACGCCGTGGAACGGGGAGAAGAAGGATTGGTGGTGAAGGATCTCGAAGGAGAGTGGATCCCCGGAGACCGTAGCTCAAATTGGATGAAGATAAAACCGGATTACCTAAAGACGGAGGATCTTGACGTTCTTCTGATTGGGGGTTATTACGGCGCGGGCGAGCTGCGCGGTGGAAAGATTTCACAATTCCTCGTCGGTATCATCGAGTCCACGAATGCGTCGCCATTGACGGCCGGGATTAAGATCATGAGTTTCTGTAAAGTTGGTACTGGGATTAGCGGCGCCGAGCTGGACGACTTGCGCAACAGATTGGGCGATTGCATGCATCGCGAGAAACCGAAAGACTGCAACTACACGGTGACTGATGCATACAGCGAAAAGCCTGACGTTTGGATATGGCCGCCACAGCGATCCGTCGTGGTTCGAATCAAGGGTGACATTCGGTTGATTCGCACTAGAACTTTCGCCTCTGGATACAGCTTGCGATTCCCGCGCGTCACCGGTTTACGCTACGACAAGCTCTGGTCCGACATCATGACGTATGACGAACTCAAGCAAACGATTGAAGAAGACAGACCAAACATTGGTGTCGATATCGATGACGAACGCGGTGGTAGTCACACGAGGCAGCAGAAACGATCTCGTACTGCGGCGACGCTGCTTCCGTCGCACCTGATGCCCGTCAACGTTTCCTCAGTCGTCAAGGAATCAGACATTTTCAAAGGACTTGACATTCACGTCGTTAATGCGGAAAGTCGCGATCAAAAACAGCAACTTTTCCATCAGGTGATCGCGCGAGGCGGCGCTACGAGCGAATTTTGGCACGAGAGCGTGACGCACTCCATCGCCGCAAATGCGCAAGGGCAAAAATATGATGCTGCGTGCGCCAAGGGTGATGTGTACACGATCGCGTGGCTCAAAGAGTGCATCCGAGAGGGACGAGTTATAGATATACGTCCTCGCCACCGTTTGCACTTGGCAGCGGCGACTTGGTTTGGTAGTGAAACCATGGACCGTTACGGTGACAATCACCTTGTACCGTGCAACGAAGAGGACGTTCACGCGCTTCTCAATCACGTCGGAGACCAGTCAAAGCGTTGGGAGACCGCCGAACGCCCCGCCATCGTGGAGCTCGAACACAAGTACCCATCTCTGTTTACAAATGATAAGTACATGACATTTCACGGATTTGTGTTTGAAATTGACGATTCAGGAAGTCGCGTTCACGACAACGACGACATTTCTCGCGCAATTCTCACGTGCGAACGAGAGAACATGGAGCAGCTCTTGAAAATCCACGGTGGTTCGATCGCCAGTGATGGCGAACGACCCACACACGTCGTAAGGCTTTACGATGACTCCGTCTCGAGGAGTTTTAAAGCGGATACAGAGATTTTTTCTAGTGGATGGGTTAACCAACAAACGATGTGCCAAATTTAGACGGACGCCGTAGAGAAAGAGAGAGAGAACACTGTTGTAATAGAACTGACTAGCTTTACAACGTGGCGCCGATAACGATGATGGCTTGATTGCTTCAGCGACACAGTCGATGACTGACTTCTCCATCTCACGCGCAATCGCGCAGAACGAAAGCGAAGACATCTCAGGCGCTCACGCAGCGGTGATGCTCGTCGACATGAAGAACTTTGTGCGTATGATGAACACAACACTTGACAACGATCCATCGACGCGTCAACGGCGAGAGAGCGTTCGCAAACGAAACAGTTGCGAAAGAAGATATAACCGCGTTAGAATCATATTGAACGAGTACTTCTCCTCGATGGCAAACATTGTCGACGCATACGACGGTACTGTCTGGGCCTTCATGGGAGACGCCATGTTGGCGGTATGGATGACGGACGATTGTCGTCGTCGTTCCTCGCAGTATAGACACATCATCACGCGCGCCGCATGTTGCGCGCAAGGTATACTCCAACACGTCCACGGGCGACGTTTATGCGAGTCGTTCGAGGTTGAATTGAAAGCAGTCGTCTCCGCCGGAAGCGTCTGCGTGTATCGAAACGTTGGTGAGAGTCTGTGTGGCGGTAGCATTCTGTCGGGCGATGCAATCAGCGACATGCAAGTTCTCAAGCGCGTGATGAAGCCTGGGAAAGTCGTCTTCAGCGCGGCGTGTCGCGAGTTTCTCGCCGAGTCTGTCGGGGCTGGCTCTCTCTGTCGAACGACCGCGCTCAGAGAGTTTGGCGCCCGAGCCTCAATCGCGCAAATAGGAGACAGCCATCCTCACACGAAAGACTGCACCGTGACGTTTTTATCGTTTGATTGTCACGACGACTTGATCAGGTCTCTCGAGACTGTGAAACGGAACTTGGCACGCGGTGAGGGAATACTGCTGCAGGCAGTGATTGACGAAAACGGTCCCTCATGCTTGTGCGCATTCATAATCGAGAGTGCGCTTGACACGAGACGCGCCGTTGACGTGATACGCGCAATGATGGAGAACATATTTTCATTGACGCGACACCCGCCTTCGTGCGGCGTGTCAAGCGGAGCGGTCAACATTGGATCGGTGTGCAATACGAATTGCGTCATACGCCATCATCACAGCGTCGTCGGCTTGCCCGTCGTGCTCTCGGCTCGGTTCGCACATCAAGCCGAGCGAGGTCAGATTATCATGGACGAGGCCACGAGAGAAGGTGCGAATCTTTCGGGAGTGACAGTTGTCGTACGTAAGCTCGCGCTTAAAGGTTTCCGACGCGACGTTGCCGCATTTCTAATTGACGCGCGTGAGAATTACAAGCTGCAGCATTCTATCGTCTAATAATGTTTCCCACACGTCGTCTCTGCTAACTTTTGAGGTTGCAAGTATCCCCACTCGCAAGAGCACGTCATTGGCGACTTCAAAATTTCACTCACAACCCCTTTGGTGGCGGCGCGTCTCTGCATCTTTTCGGGCACGCCGCAGTGGCGCTCTACGACGCGCGGCTCCCATTCCGTTCCTTGGCCTCTCGGTCGCCCTTGCGCGCGCCACGGCTCCTCAAAGCAAAAGTACTGATCTGCGAACAACGCGTAGTGCGCCACGGAATCGAATTTCGTATCCTCCATTGCGTCGCCGAATCCACAAAATGTACCCTCGCCCAACTTGTCCACAACGATGACGGATGCGCCACTGTGTTTCGCGAGCGCCTTGACGGCTTGTTTACCTGTGAATCCTGGACGCAACAACACTTCATCGCCCGAACCGGAAGTCGAATGTCGAGGAGGAGTGTCATCAATCTTTACGCGGACGACGTCGTCTTTCACGCGTAACGGAACCCGATCGTCTTCGAGGAAACCCGCCGGTCGAAAATCGACGTTGTACTTGAACCAGTGCTCGACCGAGTAAATGTGGTCCATCGGACATTCGAACGGCAAGTGCGCGGTTTCCGCACCCAGAGCGCGACAGCCTTTGAGCGTGTTCCAAATCTTATCGCAAAAGCACCTTGCTGGTGGCAAGACAAACGTGCGTCCTAGCGCTTTGGCGAGGGCTAAACCGTTCCGAATGGATACGCGCCGCAATTTGTCCTCTTCAAAGTGCCGCGTTATGGCCAACTTGTAGTCCTCGGCACCGGTCCCGACAACCTCGCTACCGTTGAAACGCACCTGCACTCCCTCGGTAGAAATTGTCAGGTATTTACCAGACTCCCAGTACGCGTTTTCGTCCACGAACCACAGACCGTGTTGGCGCAACCTTTGACGCTTGCCGTATGCGTACTCGTGCGAGTCGCCGTATTGGTACGTCGTGTGTACAGAGTAAGGGGCGCCATCCTCGGGATGGTGCACGTGATGCTGTTGCACGAAGAATGTGTGTCCATTTGCGAATGCCGCAACGGGGAGAACACCCAACCTCAGCGTGTTGTTAGCCGCGTACACGACGGATCGATACCCGGGCCGACCGCGCTTGTCATCGGGAACACGCACAGCCGGCGACAACGCCGGTGCACCTTCTCGAACGAGCAAATTGAGCGCGGGCTGATCCCGCATCCACGCAATCGTGCTCATCGCTACTTTATCCTTCCATTTCCGCACAAACTCTTTCGCCCCGGGCGTGGGACGGATGTGTAAGACGCCCGTGTTGAAATTGACGTGGTCGCATCCGCCCTGATCCTCTCTGTCGGCAACGACGTCAACGCAATCGCTCGAAATCAATAAATCCGCATACTTGTACGTCCCAGCGTTGAAATACTCCCGAGGATCTCTCATCCACACCACATCGGCGTCCGAAAGAATCGGCGCGACGTCTAATTCGAGTAGATCTTCTATAAACTTGGTCTTCACCGTTCCCATCTTCTTAAACGCCTCGCTCTTCGCCGTGATGAACGTCTCGTCTCTCTGTTCCAACACCGAACGCCCCGTGAGCAACATGGATGGAATCCTCGCTTCAACGCACGCCTCGTACATCTTCTCATCCAACGCCCCGACGAATATCGGTTCCAATTTCAATCTCTTCGTCGCCTCGATCCAGTTGAAGACGAAATCCTTGACGCTGTGCGTACCAAACGTCACGAACATTTCCTGACCGGGTTTCAACGCCATCTCTCGCAAAACCTCCGGCACGACATCCATCTTCTTTTGTAGCTCGTCCCGAGCGCTTTCGTCTAGATTTTTCACGCTCTCTCTCCACATTTTCGCCATCCAAGGTGGGAAATCCGCCGAAGTCGCGACATGCGACGTCAAAGAAGCCGTCGGTTTCGGCGGGTCCAACAACTCAAAGTCATCAACGGCGACGACCTCCTCCTTCTCCTCCTCCTCTAGGGGCGGTGGCTGCGAAAACGACGGCGACGGCATCGTCGTCGTCGTCGTCGTCGTCGTCGTCGTCGTCATCGCCACAATCTCTTCCCGATCATCCACGCTCGTCTGCGTCATCATCGTTTTCCTACGCTCCAACATCGTCATCGACGTCGCCGTCTCATCGCCCCGTCCTCGCCCCGCCCGCGGGACCCCGACGGAGGTCGCGGCGACACAGACGACCGCGGCGATGAACGCCCACCGCGCGCGTCGCGTTCGACGCGCCATGGCCTCGCGGGCGGGGGCTACGTCTATCTGTAAACGAGTGAGTGGTGAGGCACACACTGAGGGTCGTTGGAACGAGATTCGGTTCAGTGTGCTCACACACGACACTGCCCGCCTCGGTGGACGTCGACGACGACGACGACGACGACGAAAAAACAAACCGACGCGAACGAGCAGTGAGGAAACGCATCCGCGTCTGCGCCAACCATGGATGCGGTGCGTGTTTCGTGTTTCGGCGCGAACGAACGAACGAGTTGGAAGACGCAAAGAAGAAGAGGAGGATCGAGTGGATTTGATTTGATTTGGATGAACGCGCGACTGACGAGCGACGACGCGACGAACGCAGGCGATCACGAAATGGTGCGAGGAAATGGGAACGAGCCCGGATAAGGTGGTGACGATGTACCTCGACTCGAAATTCAAGTCGGCGACGATCGACGGGGACTTGTTGGGACGATGCGTCAACTTGCAGACGCTGTCGTGCGCGTCGTGCGGGCTCACCTCGCTCGCGGGGTTCCCCGAGCTCCCGAAGCTGAAAGATCTGAGTTTGAACGATAATCGAATCGCGAGTGGACTCGGGGATTTGGTTGGGTGTAAAGAACTCGTGTCGTTGTCGCTGGCGAATAATAAAATTGCGTCGGTGGAGGATTTGCAACCGCTGGCGGACGAACTCACGCTGGCGGTGCTCGAATTGGAAGCGAACCCGTTGGCGGATGATGAGGAGTATCACGAAAAGGTTATGACGATGATGCCGACGTTGAATTCTCTCGATGGTCGGGATGAGTTTGGAAACGAAATCGACGACGATGATGACGACGATGAGGAGGATGACGACGACGAAGATGACGACGACGACGAAGACGACGACGATGACAACGATGAC
>Ga0255768_10002117_pt1 | contig 20058 bp, 14 predicted proteins | sample 071ome_33_FD_179983 | JGI IMG/M metagenome (GOLD analysis project Ga0255768, IMG submission 179983) | Coastal salt marsh microbial communities from the Groves Creek Marsh, Skidaway Island, Georgia - 071412AT metaG (version 2) | ecosystem: Environmental > Aquatic > Marine > Intertidal zone >...
AAGAAATCCACTTTTCAAGGAAGACCTTCTACAGGCGGTCGAATACCATAACTTGCAACGAGAAGGACTTGGGAATGAATTGAGTGATGAAGTCGAACTTGTCATCAGAAAAATTACCTGTCGTTGTATTATTCTGCATCCTTGTTCGGATCAAGATTTCCCGCCGAAACGGGGTTGGGACGAGCCACGGCACCCCCATCAAATCTTACCACGTAAGTGCCCCATTCGGTGCGAGGTGCCGGATAATCCGTGCTGATGAACTGAGCTCCGCTTAAGAAGGCTTTCGTACGTTGGGATGCATCATTGATGCGAGCCTGAACCGTGCCCGCATCCGCACGCGTACGAACCATGAAGCCCTGCCGAACCAGCGACTGAATCCGGTCGAAGTGGCGAACAGGATCGTTAATTTTGAACCAAGCCGCAGCCGGATGATCCTCGTCCACACTGGTGAATAATAAACGGCCTTCAAGGCTGCGATTGCCTTCCAAATAGAGATCCCTTTTGGTATCCGTGTTGTCGAGGGCAAACATCACACGGCCACGGACCTCATCCAGCAGGGGCCATCCGTCGGTTAGAATGGCTTCGCGCAGATTGGCATGTTTTTTTCTGATGTCGTCAGGGACGATCAAGTCTTTTACCTCAAAGACCGATTGAATCTCCGCCTCGAGGTTCATCAACAACGTGCGATCAAAGGGAATGGGTTGCGTGTAATTAGGGCCGATAGGACTGTCTTTGAGTTCAACCATCACAAGAATGGGGACGTGTCTTGAATGCTTATTGGACCAGTCTCGAACCTCCCGCAGGGCTTTCACGAAAGTCAGCACGGTGGACTGATAGTCGATATCGGGCACATGAAGGACCTTAAATCCAGCTTTCTCAAGAAGACCTTGCGGATCGTGGTCCGGGACCGATGGCAGTCCGAGTCCCTCTGCAATCCGGGGCCCAAGCGGATGGGCAAAAAGTCCGCCTTTCGGATCCGCATAGACGTCCAATTCGATTTTTCTGATACCATATTCGGAAAACTGCCTTGCTAAGGCGACATGCGCATAGTCCAGCGAACGCGCTGTTTCTTCGCTCTTTTGGCGGAGCGCCTCCATCACAGATGGATGGATATCCATTTTGTAGGAATTATGCGTCCCAATGACCTGAATTTGGTTCAACCTCAATGAATCCTCCGCATTCGCCCAAATAGATAGGCAAAGGCTGATGATGCTGGCCATGACGATCCGGTGTTTGAGTGTTGTCTTAATTCTCATATAAGGGTGTCTTTTGCGGTGGTAAATTTGAATTCAAGGTTAAGACGTTGACCTGCCCTGGTGCTTTGGCAAGTGAGTATTGTGTTACGTTTTGTGAATGACGTCTAGAAATGACGTTAAAAACTCAGCTGCGCTAGTTGGGCCGCGTCCCCTAAATTCACAGTTGATGATGGAGCCACCCAAATTTAGTTCAATGACTCGGCAGGCAAGAATGATTTTGTCAGATCCACCGGCAGTTGGCTATAATCGCGTCATGTTGATTAGTGGTCACTTAGTTAAAATATTAGCGTTGTGCGCTCTTATCATCGCTTTATCCTCCTGCTCTGAGAGTGTATCTTCGTTATAAGCCAATGCCCAGCAAGGAGATACCAAAGCCCAAGTCGAACTCGGAAACAGAGCACGCGACGATTCTCGACCGGCAGAGGCGGTCGATTGGTATCGAATGGCTGCCGATCAGGGATCTGCCGAGGGGCAGTATAGGCTGGGAGTCATGTATCTAGGCACCCAAAAGATCAAGAAGGACTTTAAGGAAGTCGCAAAGTGGGTTCGCATGGCTGCCGAACAGGACCACGCCAGGGCACAACGATTACTGGGCAGCTTTTATGAAGAAGGTTGGGGGGGATTACCGGAGAACCCCGAGGAAGCTGCACGATTGTATCGTAAGGCTTCCGAGCAAGGTTACGCGCAGGCACAATGGGATCTGGGTAAATTATATCGCGATGGTAAAGGTCTCCCTGAAGACTACATTCAGGCCTATGCTTACTTTATGGCTGCTGAAATCAATGGGCGGTCATATGCTCAATTAGATAAAAAGAAGATCGCCAAAAGGATGACCGTTGATGATATCAACAGGGCAAAGCAACTAGGGCAGGAATTGATCGATAAATACCCAGCCAAGTGAACGGCGGGAACAGTTCAATTTTTAAAAAGAACTGTAAATCTTCGGCCATGTTGCCCGAATTCACAGTTGACGGCGGATTCGCCCGAAGAGGAATCTTTGTCGGACGATTCAACGCTTCAACTCACCCTTCAATACGGCCATGGACTCGGCCTGAAGTTTCAAAACCCGGGCACGGGCGACTTGAACCTTTTCGCGTGCCAGGGAAGGATTTTTGGCAACTGATACAACCATGGGAGCGACACGCTCGAGTTGCCTTTCGTCGTCGAGATCGAACAACCAGTCGTCAAGGCCGATATCACGCCACATCGTACCCTTGCTGGTCTGTTCGGCCCAGCGACAGATGAGAGCGGGAATACCGTTACCAATGCACATGATGGCGGAATGAAGTTCGTTTCCAAAAAGACCCGCACTACGCATGTAAACACTCAAGGCCTCGTCGGTCAGCCAATAGTTCGAACGCCATACGACGCGTTTCTTCACATCTGCCGGCAAAGGATCGTATAGCATGTCGTGACCGATTTGCATTTGAGTCATGTCTTCAGGGCAAATCAGAATCTTCATATCCGTTTGTCGGACCACGCGGACAATCGCATCCCGAAGGGGCGCATGATCGTGCTCCATCATCTCCTCATTTCGAGCGGCTTTAACCGGATCCTTCCTGGAGTTTTTTCCAGCCATCAACCAACTGGGCGTGTAGCGGGCTCGCGGGATGCAGCACATGAACTTGCCGGAATGCAGTTTGTTCGCTTTCAGGAATGCGTCGGCTCTGGCTTCATTTCGCAGGTCGCATGCAAATGCGCCATCGGGACCAAAGGCCATCAAAGGGGCGCGACAGCCCATGGATTGTGCAAACCGCATGGACTGGGAATCGCGAAAGTAAACAAAGCGAGCCTGGTTCAGGATTCCGATGGAGCGGGCGGTTTGTTCGGGCGGATCAGGCGTCGTCTTCCACGATTGCTTCGGGGCAAAGCTAATGCCGTAGACACCGAAGGGTTTGCCTTTGGATTTGGGCGAGTTCAGCCATTGCACGACGTGTTGTTCAGCGACGAAGTTGGCCCCGGAACCGTGCAACAGAAAGTCACACCTGGTAAACGCTTCAGCCAGGGGCTTGTCGCCCTGAACAATCTTCAATGTGGGAAAACGCCGCAGCAAGAGCCGGTCCACGCCGTTGTCAACGCGGCTGGGCCATAAGTATATTTCAGCTTCGGGAAGGTAATCCTCCAGTAGCCTCAAAACCCCCGGCGTATGAGCGATATCCCCGATGTTGACCGTCTGCCAGGACGATCGCAGGAGAATGCGTGGCGCACGTTGCTCTTGAGCACAGACGGACGCGGCCAATGCCGTCAGACCTGTAGCCGCCAGGAAACGACGACGCGTCACAGCATCGCCCCTATTGTTCGTTGCTTTCATATTGACCTGCCCCCAACGGGTGGACACTTTTAAAAATCAAGTCCCACCAATTGGTTCGCAGTATGTCTGGATCTAGCTTCTTAAGCAATCGGAGAAAGAAAGAAAACAGGTTAGCACATTGGCATCAACACCGATCAGAACGCCGGAGCATCTTAGTTCATTCCAGAAAGGTTGGAATAGGGCAAGCGCTATTTGGAGTGCTCCGGGACATCGGAGCTTTGGATACCTCAGGACAACGCTACCGGTTTAAACGGCACAGGTGATGTCCCATTTTCCAACTGTAAAAACCGCTTGAGCAATTGGATGCTGCACAAATCATTTTTACACCATTGGGTTGGCCAACAAGTTTCCAGAGCAGTTCAAATGCATCGGAATATGCAGTCCAGAGAAGCGCCCTCAGAATCACATTAGGTTGACCTTCACCTGCGAATCTGTGAGATTCGTTCCATGAGAAACAATTTCCATTGGAGCTTCATGATCCTGCTCTGTTCTGCGGTGTTTGCTTCAGCTGAAAACAAACTTTTTGAAGTCAACCAATTCGAAACGGCATGCCGGGCTTCCTTTGATGAGCCGTGGAGAACCATCCCATGGGAAACCTCACTGATCAAAGCACAGAATATTGCCGTTCAGGAAAAGAAACCCATATTTATCTGGGCCATGGATGGTCATCCACTGACCTGCACCTGAAACAATGGTGTGCTCGACCGTGCGTCGACTTTTGCTGACAAAGGAATCATCGAATTACTGATGTCCCGTTTCGTGCCGGTTGCCATTGATCAGGCTTATCAACGGCGGCAACAGGATGCCGAGGGCGATTTCTATCGCAAGATTGCCGGGCAAAGCCCTCGCAACAATTTTGAGTCCACAACCCAGGGATTGTATACAGCCGGTCCTGACGGAAAGTTGTTCGGTTTTACAAACAATCGTGGTGCAGATCGGGTTAAAGGAATAATGACCCGGGCTTTAAACCAGTATCAACCCTCGAAAGTTGCGGCGCTTGACCGAGGTGATCCGGATGAACGTTACAATCCGGTTCCCCCTGAAGGCGGAATGGTGGTTCGCGTGCAGACCAAGGTGATCAATGGATACGAAAAAACCCAAGCCAAGTGGCGAAGAATTTTCCAACAATCCATTTCCAGAGACAATCTCTGGATGACTAAAGAAGAGCATCAGTTACTGGTCCGCGGGGAATTCCCCAGAAGTCTGCAACGCCGAATTGCACGATTCCACCTGATTGACAATACCAGGGGCGAACCACCCATGTGGCGTACAAAGGAATTACGCGAAGTGGATTTCAGACTGGATCACAACAGCGTGACGGGTCATGCAAAACTGTCCACTGAATCCGGAGATCGGACCTTCGACGTCCAACTGAGCGGAACCGTGGAAACAGACGGTAAGAAAGTGACAAGCTTTGAACTGGTTGCCCAAGGAAATTTCAAGGGAGAAGGACGTTACACACGTGGCGCACCCAAAGGAAAATTTCCCCTGGCCATATTGTTCACCCTCGCCGACGGAAGTGACATCGCGGATCAGATACCACCTCAGGGTTCACGCGGGTGGGTGCAAGGTTACTTGAACGTGGAATAGACATATGCAATCAAAACACTGAAGCCAAAAGTTTTCGCAACATTTTCAATAACGATCATGGATATACGCACCCTATTCTTGTCAGCTGTAACACTCGCCGCGAGTTCGATTTCATACCCCGTCTTTTCCCAGGAAATCATATCGGTTGAGAACTCTGAGTTACCTGAAGGATCTGGGCTGGCTTCTGACTATGTCAGGGACAAAGGAATCAACGAGGCGCCGGAGGTTATCTTTTCTGAAGACTTCGAGTCGGAGCAATACAAGAAGAACTGGGATGAAAGTCGGGACAGCGGTGGCAAGGTGCTCTCACTGGTCGGCCCGGACGAAACCAAGGGCATCGGCCAAAGCCTCAAAGTGACGGCCACGCTTGGTAAGAACACCGGAGGCGGCCTGACCAAATGGTTCGAATCGGCCGACACTCTTTTCATCAGGTTTTACACACGCTTCGACCAGGACAGTGATTACATCCACCATTTTGTCACCCTGCGGGCAAACAAAGGTCTGACGGGCAGTGACCGATGGTCCGGATTTGGCGGCGCCGGACTCAAGCCTGAAGGCGACGCAAGATTCTCGACCGCATTGGAACCCTGGGGTAACTGGGGAAGATGGGACGCTCCGGGCCGATGGAACTTCTACAGTTACTGGCATGAAATGAAAGCGAGCGGAGACGGAAAATTCTGGGGGAACAGTTTCCGTCCCGATTCACAACCAAACATCCGAAAGGACGAATGGATCTGCGCAGAGTTCATGCTGAAGCACAACACACCGGGCAAAGCGGATGGAGAGCAGGCTTTCTGGATCAATGGCGAGTTGCGAGGTCATTGGAAAGGCTTTCAATGGCGCACTTCATCGAAGCTCCGTGCCAATGCACTGACCCTTGAAAGCTACGTGACCGATCGATGGACAAAGAATCCAACCAACATTGTCTACTTCGACAATCTGGTCATTGCCTCCCGCTATATCGGCCCAGTAAACAGATAACGTACAGCTTTTGACTGACGCCAAATACGCATCAGTAGGCTGGCCGAGATTCAACAGAAAAACCTTGGAACGTTCCCTAATTCGTAACGACAACACCGGGTGTTTTAGAATGCGCCTGCTGCGGGAAGTCGAAGGTCAATACGAGGGGTTCGGTTCCTGTGTTTTCAATTTCGACACCGCCATTGTTAAGCGCGGCCTGGGTGATGAATCCAATTTCGGGATAGATTTCGCCGAGTTTCATGTCCTGGTGATAGCGCACCTCGAGTTGTCCAACGCGGCCGCTTCCGCCATTCGTGTGGAATAGCGCGGGACTTTCCGGACAGAAATTCGTCTTGGCTCCGGGCGCCACGATAAGACGAAGAATGGAACACTTCTGGTCGCCAAGGAAATCTCCATAAACAATCCATTTTGCGTCCACTCCGTCACCTGCGAATTCGTTGGCGGTGATAGCGGGGCGAGAGTTTTTCATCACAAAGTCCGGATCCTGATTCGCTTCGAAGTCGAAGGTATCCACCAGGAATTCCCAGTCTTCGTGCTTGGCCTTCGGATAGTCTTCTTCACGGCAGGCGTAAAACGCATCGGCGGCTCCGATTCGTCCATCAAGCGTCAGATCTTCGGCCAGGAAGTGCTCATCCATCGTGACGTGCAATTCGTGTGTGCAAAGGTCGGTCGGCGAGTGCAGCACTCCATTCGGCATCACGAAGCCGTTGTCAATGTGCATCATCGTGTGCGGCGACAAATGCCGGACGCCGTTATACTCACCCTGCCCGAAACGTTTCATGCAGGCGAGGAACTGGTCCTTGGTCACAAACGGGTACAGTCCCATGGCCGTGGTGTGATAATGCGAAGGGCTGACTCCGGGATTGTCGTATGAATTGATGTCGTACACTTCCCACTTTGCCCAGTGGAGGTGATGCGGAATCGGATTCAGATTGTCGAATTTCTTCGACACGATCGGCCAGGTCGGATCGCCAAACATCGATTTCGAAAATGCCGTCATTTTCTCCCCAATGACCGTTTCCGGGCTGGCGACGATCAAATCCTGCAGCGAGATGACCTGGCCATTCGGGGTGAGAACGTGCGATTCCCCTTCACGAAACGGCGCCTTGTTCGTGCGGGTGTCGATGACTCCGGTCACAATGGGCACAGTGCAGCACATCCAGAGCTCATCCAGTCCTGTCCCGCCCATGTAATCCGGGTAGTATGACTCCGCATCAAGGCGAATACGCTTCCCTGGCGTGCAAAATGTCCGGCCCGCATAACGGTGCAGAAGCTGCAATACCCCGCCGTTTTTGTTCAGGCAATCATCGAGAACCGAATCCGGTCCAACGCCGGATCCGTCGATCACATCTTGTTGAGGGTACTCGTGCAGTTTATCCGGGAGAATTGACGATGAAGCAGCCATGGGCAATGATCTTAATTGAGTTGGTAAATTTGCAATGTTTTCAATCTGTTGTAATACAACGAGGCGGGCCGAAACCCCGTAACCTCAAGCTGAGCTCAAATTCTAAAGACTAAGCAATGAACTTGGCAAGAGTGAATGGTTGGGATTTGCTGGGTTGCAAGCATCTCATTTTTCAGTCGATGGAGAGGGGGATCCCGCACACGGGACTTGCCCCCAAACTTCCCCCTCAAAAATGGGTCTGAGCAAAAGAGATGGTATCATGCAGGACGACTGAGGTTAATCGAATGACTGCTGCATTTCCATTGCAGCGTGAAAATGGTTCCAAAGTTCTGAGGTTTGAAGTGGGCGTATGACGGAGCTTACCCCTCCGATAATGGATTTCTATTTTGACCTGCGCTCCTGCAACGCTCACTGATCACTTAGTAGTTGCTCACACATTTGTTAACAGCCATGTTCCGGGTAGTGTCCGCAAACTTTTGCTCGCTTTCATCGAGGTTCTCAGCAAGATGCGAAACATCAAACCATAGGCTCCAAAAATGAATCAAACATCCGATAATCCCAATGGGCTGCCGCCCTGCCCCAGTTCACCCAATTGCGTATGCAGTGATCGGCAACATCACGGTCATTGGATTTCTCCCATTCGATTTAAAGGATCCGCAAAAGTTGCCTGGGCAAAGTGGCTGAACATCATCAAAGAAGAAAAAACGGCGACGATCATTGAAAGCAACGATGCCGCTTTGCGAGCTACGTTTCGCACTCCGCTCCTTAAATTTGTCGACGATTTCCAAAGCCGATTGGATTCATCCAATCAGTTGATACATATTCGATCAGCCTCAAGAGTAGGCTATTGGGATTTGGGAACGAACCGACGCCGGGTTGAGCGGTTGCGCAAGGCCTTCAATCGCAGCTTGGACTCAAGGGATTGAGTCCCCAGCATCCTGATGCTTGAGCATTCAAAAGTGACCCCATTCGAAATCAACAAGTCAGACTCAACAGGCAAAGGTCGTGTCATGAGATCCTTTCACCAGCTGTTTTACTTTTACGGAATCCTTCGTTCTTGCTACGAATGAACCCGTATCAGGAAAAGAAACCTATGTTGAAGAAACTGACTCTTATCGTTGGTGGCGTTCTGCTCGCGGGTGCTGCACATGCCCAGGATATTTTGAATAAAGGGTCCAATAACGTGCGCAAATCCGTGGCGAACGAGGACAATGCCGATCAATTTCCCAATTCGGCGTTTCGCGAGGTAAAGACCGACCGCAAACCCGGCCCCGTCATGGATGCAACGACCCTTCGTGAGGGGCTCAAGTCCCATGACCGTGCGCTTTACATCAAGGCCGGTTGGATTCGAGATCCTTACATCACATTGGGACCGGACGACTATTATTATCTCACCGGAACGCAACCGCGCGAAGGCGATCCACGCGAAGCCGAGAACCCCTACAATATCGGGCTGGGCGATGAAAGCATTGTAGGGCATCAGGTACGGGCCTGGCGCAGTAAAGACCTGATCGAATGGGAAAACCTCGGTCCCATCTTCACTGTGGATGACACCTTGAAAGCGAGGAACGGCCAGAAGATTGCAAAACGTCTGATCTGGGCGCCGGAAGTGCATTGGATGGGCGACCGCTGGGCGTTGGTGCATTGCCCTAGGACACACTCCAGTCTGGTGTTGAGCGCTGGAAAAGATCTCAAGGGCCCGTGGACGCATCCGATGAACGGCGGCATGAAACCCCGTCACGATCCTTCGCTCTTCACCGACGATGACGGAACAGTCTGCCTGCTTTGGGGCAACACCTATGTCGCGCCGCTGAGCCGAGATCTTTCGCGTTATACGGCAGAGCCGGTCCGCATTGATCCTTCCGGCAGTCGCCCGGGGCCGGACGGCAAACCGATCAGGCGCATCGGACACGAAGGCGCGACCATGATGAAAATCGGGGGGAAATACGTGCATCTGGGCACGGCCTGGTCCACGGATCAGGGCCGCAAAGGTTCCTACAATCTCTATTACTGCGTCGCGGACAAGATCACAGGCCCCTACGGTCCGAGGAAGTTTGCGGGTCGTTTCCTTGGTCATGGCACGCCCTTCAAGGATCGGGAAGGCCGCTGGTGGTGCACCGCTTTTTTCAACGCCAACATCCCCCCTGTCCCACTCAAGGGCATCCAGAATCGCGATCTCGGTGAAAACGCCCAAACGATCAATGAGCAGGGCGTGACCATCGTGCCTTTGGACGTGCGCATGCTCGACAACGGCGAAATCCACATCCGGGCCAAGGATCCCCATTATGCCTCGCCCGGTCTGGATGAAGCGCAAAAGGAATTCTAATACAAATCATGAAAAACAACTGGTTAAACCGTGTCACAATAGTCCTTTCAACGTTGATTGCTTCTATCCCTTTTACGCTTTCAGCGGCCAATAGTCCTGACGGTGACGCCCATGTCGACAAAGTTCGAAACCCGGATCAAGTCCGCGAGGCGGCCGCTTCACCCGGGCACCTTCCCGCACACCAGTTCGTCAATCCGATCGCAGAAGGAGCCGATCCATGGGTGGTCCGTGATCCGAACGAAGATCGCTACCTCTGGTGTCAGTCCGAGGGCAACCGCGCCATCGCCATTCATGCCGGAGAACGCCTTACGTCATTGGGCGAAAAACACACCGTCTGGACCGCGCCGGAAGAAGGCCCGTTTTCCCGCGAGGTCTGGGCGCCCGAACTGCACTTCCTCGATGGCAAATGGCACATCTACTTTGCGGCCTCCAACGGGAAAAATGCAAACCACCTTGCCTACGCTCTTGTCTCCAAAACAGCCGATCCGCTGGGAGACTACGACCTGCGTGGTCCGTTTGAAACGGGCGACCGCGCCGGGCAACCGATCTGGGCAATCGACATGACCGTGCTGGAGCACGACGGCAAACACTACGCCATTTGGTCCGGATGGGACAAACCTGGCAGCGATCGTCAGTTTCTCTACGCTGCGGCCATGAAATCGCCAACGGAAATCATCCCACCCCGAGTGCGGATTTGTTCCAACGACGACTTCCCCTGGGAATTCACACTTGATGCAGGGAACGGACGCGGCCTCAATGAAGCGCCGCAAGTTCTCAAGACAGACCGACGCCTCTTCGTCATCTATTCCTGCGGCGCGTCGTGGAAACCCACCTACAAACTCGGTCGGCTCGAATTGACCGGCAGCAATCCACTCGATCCCAAAGCCTGGGTGAAACATGACTACCCCGTCTTCACCTCAACCGACCAGACCTTCGGCGTAGGCCATTCCTGCTTTGTACCCTCTCCCGACGATTCGCAGCTCTGGCATGTTTTTCACGCCAAACGGGACCGCAACGACGGCTGGCGTCGCAGCATATTTATACAACCCATGGAAATCGGAGAAAACGGATTCCCCATGTTCTTCCGGCCGGTGGCACCGAATGTTCCATTGAATCGTCCGTCGGGAGAGAAGCTGTTTCCCAAAGCCGAACTGCCGTTTAAATCCTCAATGGATGCGGACTCCGGCACGAATTGGAGCCTCTACGGACACCACCAGCTCATCGCCTTCAGGGACGACGGGCTCCATCTCGGCCAGTCCCCGGATCATGCGATCAACATTTACCAAAGCGGCGAAAAGGTCATGCTCGACCGCACGGTGCCGGATGATCTTCGCATCGAAGTGAGCATTGGCTTTCCGGAAGGCAAGCAAAGTCGGGACGCGGGCATCCTCTTCCGAGCCACCGCTCCGGCTGTCGGTTACGACGCACAACGCGGCTACTTCGCTGGCCTGATTCCGCGAACGAACCTGATCGTCATCGGCAGAACCGATGGCCGCAATTGGACCGAACTGGCGCGCGCCAAAGCCACATTCGACACCACTCAACCACAGCGCCTCGCTGTTGAGGCGAAAGGCAACAGCTTCACCGTTTTTCACAACGGGAAACAATTCCTCACCACCGAAGACAGCCATTATCCACAAGGCCGCGTTGGCCTACGCGCCGTCAACACCCGAGCGGTCTTTCTCACATTCTCCATCCAAAAACCGGCCAAATGAAATACCTGTTCATTTCCCTATTTACAGCGAACATGCTGCTCGTTGTGAGACCAATCTACTGGTAGCACGCCCCCCCCATTCCTTTACTCCCAATATATCGAAAACTACTTCTGCATTCGATTTCCACATTCATAGGACTGGTTTCGATGCCATGGAGAGGTTAGTCTGGAGGAATGAAGGTTTTTAAGTGGTTGACGGTTGCTGTTGGCGGATGGATGTCGATGGTGCTATGTGCTGCCCAGGCATATATTTGGGTTGAAGGTGAGGCACCCACCCAATCGGAAGTTGTGCGTCACCCGTGGTATGACCAGGTCAAACCCGAACTGTTCTCCGGTGGCGATTTCCTGAGTCATTTCAACCGTGAACGTGATGGACATGCTTCTTATACATTCAATGTTTCAGAGGGTGGCAAGCGATCTTTCTGGATTCGGCTCAATCCAGTTCAGGCTGCCATGTCCTTTAAAATCAATGATGGGAAATGGCAGCATCTCAATGTCGAACAAAGCATACAAAGTGACAATGCTGCAGCGGATGGAAAGCCGGATCTACGTTTTATCGCCTGGGTCGATGGCGGTCCGCTGGACTTGGCTGCTGGACCGAACACCCTTCATTTCAGGTTTCACAGCAAAAACAGCCATCACGGATATCTTGATTGCTTCGTCATTGCCGAAATCGGATTTCGTCCACGAGGATTGGCAAAGCCCGACGAACTGGAAGAAATAATACGGCGCGAACAAGAAGCCGATGCCGGCTGGTTCGCATTTAATCCGCCCCCGGACACAGCGCCCGAAAACAGCGTCACCAACCTCCGATACCTCAACGAACGATTTGCCGGAGAAGGTGGTTACATCAAGGCCCGTAACGGGCAGTTTGTTCATGGAGAGACGGATGAGCCCGTTCGTTTCTGGGCAGTCAACGGGCCTTCCTCGGCGGCAAAGACACGCGAGGATTTACGTCGGGAAGCCCGTTTGCTGGCCGGCATGGGCGTCAACATGGTTCGCATCCATGGCAAGGTATTCAATGATCAAGGGGAGCCCGATCTGACCCGAGTGCGACATGTGATCGACATTGTGGAAACCATGAAAGAGGAAGGGATCTATAGTCATCTTTCCATCTATTTCCCTCTTTGGTTTCGCCCCAAACCGGACAACTCCTGGTTGGAAGGTTACGACGGAGACAAACATCCGTTTGCCGCTTTGATGTTCAATGAAGCCTTTCAGGAAAAATACCGGGAATGGTGGCGCGCGCTCCTTCAAACCCCGAGTCCTGAGACCGGCAGACGACTCGTTGATGAACCGGCACTCTTTGGCGCTGAAATTCAAAATGAGGATTCGTTCTTCTTCTGGACATTTGCCGAAAGAAACCTGCCGGAACCTCAACTGGCCATGCTGGAAGCACAATTTGCCCGATGGCTCATTGAACGATACGGATCCCTTGCGAACGCCGTCGAACGATGGAACGGCAGCACTCTCCCAAGAGACGATATTGGCAATGAACGCATCGCATTTCGCGGCCTCTACAATATCTTCACGGATCAAACACCTCGCGACATGGACACCGTCCGTTTTCTCCACGACACACAGCAAGGGTTTTACCGTGAACAGTCCGCCTTCTTACGCGATCTCGGATTCAAAGGACTTGTCACGACGAGCAATTGGAAAACCGCCAACGCCAAAGTGCTGGGCCCTATTGAAAACATGAGCTACACCGTCGGCGATTTCATTGATCGTCACGGATACTTTGCGGGAACGCACCAGGGAGACAACGCCGCCTGGTCCATCCGTAATGGGCACGTTTTTGCCAACAGAAGTGCCCTGCGTTTTGAAGGATCAAAACCAGGCGATCCCAAGGCGTTCGTGCATCCAGTCATGGATGTGGAATACAACGGATTGCCATCCATGATCTCGGAAACGACATGGAACCGCCCCAACCGTTTCCGCGGAGAAGCTCCGCTCTATCTGGCATGTTATGGCGCGCTACAGGAAAGCGACGCCATCGTCCATTTCGCTTTCGACGGTTCGGGATGGTCGGTGAAACCAGGATTTTGGATGCAACCCTGGACCCTCATGGCACCCACCATGGCGGGGCAGTTTCCCGCTGCTGCCTTGATTTATCGGAAGGGACTGATCGATCCCGGCAAAGTGATGGCAGAGCTTCGCTTGTCGCGTGAGGATTTGTTTTCGCTCAAAGGAACCCCACTACCACAAGACGGCTCTTTCGACGTGCTCCGTCTGCAAGACGTACCGGATGACGCCCCCATTCCGGCGGATAAGGTGATTGATCCACTGATTCATTTTGTCGGACGCACAAAAGTCGAGTTCACTGACAAGGCCGGTGAAATGCATCTTGAGGATTTGCAAGAGTACATCAAGCGACCTCAGAAAACGGTTACGTCGAGTCATCGTCAATTGGAACTCGATTACCAGAACGGTCTTCTCATGATCAACGCTGCCCGGGTCCAGGGGGCATCAGGAAATCTGGCGGCTCGTCAATCGATCAAGTTGCGCGATATCACCATAAGTTCTCCTATGGATCTCGCCCACATGGTTCTCGTTTCTCTGGACAACCGCCCGATCTCCGAAAGCAAACGCATGCTACTGCAGGTCATGAGCGAAGAAAAAGCAACCCACTTCCAAACTGAACCTGCTGAGAATGGGTTACATCGTATCACCGACATCGGCCGTGATCCGTGGCGTGTTCGGGAGTTGGAAGGATCTGTCCGGTTCCAGCAGGAAGTGAGATTCGTGCCACTCGACCTGAACGGACACACCACGGATGAAATATCAACTGGAACAACGCTCACATTGGCTCCTCGCATCATCAGCTACCTGGTGACCCGGTAGGCACACCTCGGCAACAGTAGCAAACCGACGCATGAAGACTATCATGATTTTTTTCTCGCAAAGCATGCAATTGTCGCCTTAGCTGACTCTCTGTTAGTAAAAGTGTTATGAACGAAGTCAACGCAGAGTTGCAGGCACTGAAAGAGGCAATCCGGGTTTGACCAGAAAATGGCCCGCTACGAAAACTTCTGGGGGATGCATTCCTGAAATACGGACATTTTGAGGAAGCGGTAGAAACGTACCGAGAATGTCTCAAGGCTGCCCCCCAGGATAGCGGCATTTTGCTGGCTCTGGCCAGAGCGTATGAGCGGTTTGGACGCCTGAGCGAAGCTTTTGTCATTGTCGAGCAATTTATTGATTCCCCCAACGTGCCCGCCGAGGCCTGGCATTTGCACGCTCAGCTTTTGGTCACGAGTGAAAAATTCGCTCAAGCAGCCGCTTCCTTTTCAAAAGCAAAGGCAACCAACCCTCAACTAGTCGATTCTGAATTGGAGGAAACACTCAAAGATTACCTGCGCACAGCCCCGGAGGAGGCGGAAGAATGGACAGAACCGGTCACGGGAGAAGCCAAGCCCGTTTCCAGTGACCTTCCCTTTGAAGAATCGACCATCACCTTTGCGGACGTCGGAGGCATGACGGAGGTTAAAAAACAAATCAGGCTCAAAATCATTCTGCCAATGGAGAATCCCGACATTTACAAAGCTTACGGAGCGAAGGCTGGCGGCGGGATTCTGATGTATGGCCCCCCAGGCTGCGGTAAAACCTTGTTGGCTCGCGCCACTGCGGGTGAAGTCAAAGCGCGCTTTATGGCCATCGGCATCCACGAAGTGCTCGATATGTGGATCGGTCAAAGCGAACGCAATCTTCACGAACTTTTTGAGCAAGCCCGGGCTAATCGGCCTTGCGTGCTTTTCTTCGACGAAGTGGACGCTTTGGCGGCCAGTCGAACCGATATGAAACGCAGCGCGGGTCGCCAACTCATCAATCAGTTTCTGGACGAACTGGATGGCATCAAGTCATCGAATGAAGGCTTGCTGATTCTAGCCGCGACCAACGCTCCATGGCATCTGGACTCCGCCTTTCGCCGTCCGGGCAGATTTGATCGGGTCTTGTTGGCGCCACCGCCAGACCACGAAGCCCGCAAGGCCATTTTTCAGATACAAATGAAAAACAAACCCAAGGGTGAAATCGACTGGGAAACGCTCGCAAAACGGTCCAACGAATTGTCAGGAGCCGATATTAAAGCGGTGATAGACTCAGCGGTCGAAGCACAATTGGAAAAAGCTGCAGAAACCGGGGAGATTCTTCCCATCCAAACCAAAGAACTGCTCAAGAGCCTGAAACAAGTTCATCCTTCGGTCAAAGAATGGTTTTCCACCGCCAAGAATTACGCGCTCTACTCGAACCAGGGGGGGCACTACGACGATATTCTTGATTACCTCAAAATGCGATAAAGCACACCATGTCCACACACCTCGAACACGGAAATCTTCTGATACAACAGGAACGATTTGAAATGGCGGAGCAAGCCTATCGGCAGCATCTGGCCGAAGAACCGAACGACGGGTTGGCGCACAGCCAGTTGGCGATGTCACTTCTGGGACAAAAACGCCCGGACGATGCGCTGGCAGCGGCGCGTGAAGGCGTCGGATTGCTCCCTGACTTTTCCTACTCACATTATGTTCTTGGCGAAATCCTGTTGGAACTGAAAAAGGTTAAAGAAGCCGAAGAAGCCGCCCGCGAGGCAATGAGTCTGGATCCGGAGGATCCAGACCTGCCGGCATTGCTCGCTCAAATCTTCCAGGTTCGCAGGAACTGGAAATCCGTTCTGGAATTCGCGGAACAAGGGCTGGCGTTGGACCCGGAACATATCGCCTGCAATAACTTTCGCGCCCACGCGCTCCAGATGCTCAATCGCCATGACGAAGCGGGCGTAACGCTCGAATCAACGCTGGATCATGCTCCGGAAAACCCCTGGACGCATGCCAACCAAGGATGGAACTTCCTGAGACAAGGCGATCATCAAACGGCGATTCAACACTTCAAGGAGTCATTGAGAATCGATCCCGGAAACGAATATGCGCGGCAAGGCATCATAGAGGCGCTGAAAGCCAGATCCGTCATTTATCGCCCGATCCTGGCATACTTTGTTTGGTGTAGTCGACTCTCCGAAGGAGGCAGATGGGGCGTCATTATCGGAGCATGGCTTCTCTTCAAATTCGCTCGTGGAGCCCTTGGAGGCAATGAAGCTCTCAGACCTCTGTTGATCGCCGTGATAGCGGGCTACATGCTTTTTGTCCTGACCGCCTGGGCAGGGCAGTCGATCTTCAACACGACATTGTGGTTTCACCCACTGGGTCGTCACGCACTTAACAGGGATGAGAAGAGGGCATCCATCCTTTGCTCCACCTGCCTGTTTGCCGGTTTGGCCTTTCTTGGATGTGCATTGACGAAGATTGGTTCCACAGCCTGCTATTATTGGGCTGGTCTGTTTCCATTTCTTTGCATCCCCATAGCTTCCGCCTACAACGTGGAGAAACCAAGTAAAAGACGAATTGGACTAGCCATCTTCTTCATTTTTGCAGGCCTCGCCATCCGTGGCTCCGTTTCAGACCTGCTCAACCAATCAATCGAGCCACACGGAACATTCGGAATGTGCGCGGTAGGATTGGCCATCTTTACCTGGATCAGCGCCTTCATCCTACGGGACTAAAGCCGCAGGAGGAAATCACTCAAGATTTTTTTAATTTCAATTGAATTTTCAATGGGATTAGCGGTTTTTAATGGAATGCTTGTCACCATCTCTGGATCTCTTTTGGCAACGCCTTTTGAATAATATTTATCGTAATAAACAAGCATCATCATTGCCACATCATACATTTCTCCCTGCTCCAGATGATGCAATGCGCGTTGAGTATTCAGCCCACCCAATCGGGATGAGATCCGCATGATCGAAGCTTTTAATGCCTCTTTATTGACTCCACCGTAGTCTTTAACCAGGTGCCTGGCTCTTTCCTCTCTTGGAATGTCCAGAAAGTACAAACGACATCGTCTCATATTTTCAAACAATGCCTGCGGGATCACGTTGGTTCCAACCGCGCGACTTTCATCTTCAATCCATATCGGTTGATCCAGATCCAAATCTTTCCACTCCCAGAACAAGTTGTTTTCAAATTGCTCCGTGGTGGGTTGCGGACCTTGATCGATCCCCCCAAAGGCGGACCCCCGATGATTGGCCAGGCGCTCCAGATCAATCACCTGTTGATCACTTGTATCTTTAATGTGCTTGATCAATTCGGTTTTAGCGCTCCCTGTGAAGCCCCCGATAACAACCAATTGAGCATCGTTATTGAACCCATTCAGGACTTGGGTCCGGTAGGCTTTGTAACCTTTTTCAATGACGTATACCCGCTCAAATCCATTGTCCACCAGATGCTGTGCAAAGGATTGGCTACGCATGCCACCGCGCCAGCAATGCACGACAAGCGTTTTATCCGGAGCAACGCGTCGTGCATCATTGACAAAACCTTGAAGCTTGGGCTGAACGAATTTCATTCCAATTTCGATAGCCCGCTCCCTGGATACCTGCTTGTAAGCAGTCCCGACCATCGCCCGTTCTTCATCACTGAATATTGGAATATTGACGGCATTAGGAATATGCCCCTTTTCATATTCCCCGGGAGAGCGCACGTCCACGACGGGCAAAGAGCCAAAGTCGTAGAGATATTGTTCTATATTGATTCGTCTCAGCATTTCTTAAAGCAAGATTAGTTGGGTAACTCTGGCTTGCCTGAGAAATAGATTCAAATCAAAGTTTACAGATCTGGTTCTCCTCTCGGGCGAAAATGGGTTGAGACAAACGAAGAACCTCTCAGGAGTTGAAGTAATTCAGCTCAGGGCTCACCAAAACGTCAGTCGCAAGCCCCCCTTCGACCTTGCTTCTTTTTCCATCGTTCTACTTGTAAAATTCCGGACTAATTATTTCAGAGAAACAAATTTATCTAGCCAGTATGCGGTGCGATTTAAATACCACTCGGAAGGGCGTGGAAGGTAATCTTCGTATTGGTAATCGCCTTCTTTTTTGGGAATAGCCGGTTCAATCTGAGTGCCCTCATGCCATTCGTTGAAGGAGGTGATGGCGATCAGCTCGGGATTGATCCGGATGGCAGCCTCAAACATGCGATCATAATAGGCCCCCTGCTCCCGTTGACGCGTGTTGCGCCCGTTCCAGGGTCGTATCCGTGTGTCTTTGTAGCCGGGGGCCACGCAAGGAATGAAAAGCAATTGATGTTCCAGGGCCCAGGCCTGCATGGTCGACCAATTGGACGGGGTGCTCCCATAGGTGAATCCATCCGAGGCGAAGTAAGTATAAAATCCGTCAAAGTGACCATCCAAAAAGAAGCGTTCTTCCTTTGCCTTCACCCAAAGACCGATGACAACCGTGTCGTAGGGGGTTCCCCGAATTGTGTCACTCCCGCCGGGTGCCAGAATGGTGGACCATTCGTCAGCCTTGGTGAGGTAAGAGTCATAGAGATAAATCATGGGGCGATTGCCTCGTTTCAGATCCCGGTAAAAGGCGGTTTCAGCCCCGTAACGATCAATCAGATAAACCAGCCCTTCCCGAACCAATGTCGCATTGCGTCCACCAGGACCGAGGTGGGGTTCAATATGAAAATTAATCTTGATCCCATGTTCTCCAGCTACTCTGAAGAGAAGCGGGAGGGCTTTGTCGGTGAAGGAATCCTTACCCCACCATGAAACACTGATCACCCCCACGCCAGCCTGCTTCAATTGTTTCATATGGGTGACAAGGGTGGCTTCATCATTGTTACTGTAACAACCCAGGGATGGGTAAAAGTTGGCCCCGATGTCGTGTCCCCCGGGAAAGGACCTGGGCGGACCTTGTCGAACAGCCACGGCATGGTTCCATTGGACGTAGTCACCGTCTGTTTGGGGATTGCCATACCAGGGATAGTAAAAGGCGTGAAGGTTTTGGCTTGGTTCAGGGGCAGCCTGACTTTGAGAGTCAATCCCGACCAGAGCCGCCCATACCACTCCCAGATGAGGCATTAAACGAAACAAGCGCAGAAACGATTTTTTCATAAGCACAGGAAGGATAGCAGAAACGTTCCCTGCTCTAACCCAAGTTCGTCACCAAGGACGATGAAAGTAACTTTTTTGCTCCGATTTTCGACGTAACCTGTTGCAAAATCCCGTAAATCAGCCAAAACAACCGTGTAGTCTAGAACACCCTGTTGCCAATAGGATTTCTGGCGTGCGATACTGTTGGCAATGTTCCTCAAGCGCAACAGACGAAAAGCCAAAGGCCAGACCTACGAATATTGGAATCTGGTCCAAACCTTGCGCACACCCAAGGGGCCTCGTCATCAAGTTGTCGCCTGCCTTGGAAAAGTTCCAGGACTCGATGAAGGTTGCCGCCGGGGTTGGGAAGATATCATCGATTTATTGGAGGGAAATGATCCCCAAATACGCCCTCGCCAACTCCGCTTCGGCCAGACCGCGTCCGAACTCCCGACACGCCCTCAATGGGCACAGGTGGATGTCACCGGTATGAGTGTGGAACGGATGCGCGATTTCGGGCAAGTCTACCTTGCCCTGGCGCTTTGGCGC
>Ga0255768_10002124_pt1 | contig 20020 bp, 32 predicted proteins | sample 071ome_33_FD_179983 | JGI IMG/M metagenome (GOLD analysis project Ga0255768, IMG submission 179983) | Coastal salt marsh microbial communities from the Groves Creek Marsh, Skidaway Island, Georgia - 071412AT metaG (version 2) | ecosystem: Environmental > Aquatic > Marine > Intertidal zone >...
GCCCCGTCGGTGCGGCGGTGCTCTACCTCAACGACTTCCACTTCGGCAGAAACCTCTCCGTGCTAAACCAAGCCGCTCGGCTTGTGCCTGACGACGTGAAGGGCTTTGCCTCTCTCGTGGCAAATACGCCTAACATCAGCGCAGACCAAGTACAAGACATCATCAACATGCTCGACGATTACGCAAATGACGCGGAGGACGGACGGCTCAAAAACCCAAAGGGATGAGATTCGAACACGAATTCAAGACACAAACGCCAAGAGGCAGTGTTGTGTGCGCCAAGATTTGGTTAGACCCTGACATCGGTTATGGTGGTGGGTACGAGATTTGGGACGATGCCACAGGTGGCAACCGCATCTACGTGGAGGGGGTGCTCGAAACGGAGGACTCCTCTGACGGAGACGGCAACGAAAGAGTCGTGCTCACAGGGTACGACGGATGCTACGAACTCCCTGAATATATCATCAATGCCCTCGAAGAGAAGGGCGTAATCATTGACCTATGAATCCTTACTACATATACGTTACACTCCACCTGTTGGAGTGCAGTTCAGAATCCTTCGCACAAGAAGCGTGCGACATCAAATGGGGTATCGCATCCGAGGTGTACGAAAAGTTCCTTGACTCCAAGTACAACGTCGGAACCAAGAGCGAGTACGACTGCATCGAAGAATTTATTTCAAACGAATCCATTGACCTATGAACAGCAAAGACATTTTCAACATCATCATCGAACTCTCCCGTATGCAGGAGGCAGAACTTGTCAAGCACAACAAAGCCCTTGCGGAGCAGTTGTCAAACAACACCAAACCAAACAAGCAATGAACATCTACGAGAAAGCCGTTGCAGGGTTAGCCTTGCAAGGCCATAACGCCTCCGTCATTCAGCAATCAGCCGAGGACATCGGTGTGTGGATTGAGGTGTGGAATAACGACCTGCTCGACACCCACTACTTCCGCATCCACGACGAAGAGATTACTTGGTGGGCAGAATACTACGACGAACAACAAAACGAAAAGCAATGACACAACACAATAAGTGCCACAAGTGTGGCGGCGAGGGCATCTTCCTCGGCTCACAAGAAACAGGCTTCTCCGCAGGGGGATGGGTACAGGAGTGCCACGACTTCGAGTGCGAGGACTGCCAAGCAACATGGGACGTAACCATGGAAATTACACCAACAAATAGATTCAATCACGACTGACATGAAGGACGTAAAGGAAATGACGAACGACGAGTTCATGAGCCATCTCATGACGGGGTACAACAACCACGGCCCACTCGTGCAAATGGTAGTCCTCGACTGCCTTCAACGTGGCCTCGACCACTACATCTCACACAAAGATGAAATCCTCGCCGCCGACAAGGCAGACCGAGAAGCAGGCAAGATGTCTTTCATCAACATGAAAGCATGGGTGTCATGCTGTGAAGAAACTATGCAACGAATCGAAGACAAATACTCATGAAACTACCACTGAACATCGACACCGAGGTGTTGCTCGACGTGAGCATCGCCCTCAACGAGAGAACCGCATCCAATCAAAGCGGTTACGTTAACCTCGTTAATGTGTGCAGAAAGCACGGGTTGAACTACTTCCAAATCAACGACATCATAGCGCGTGTAGAGTCAGACCTAACGGACATGATTGTTGAGTGCATCGAAGAGAACGCAGAGAATGGTTAATTGAAGTTTGACCAAGAGGGGTGGCGTGTAACGTCACGCCCCCCTCGACCCATCCCCTCTCAATCTATTTGGAACATTACCTTGTCAGGTGTGGTGGGGTAGCCAGTCATCAACGATGATTAAGTCGGGGCGATTGGGAGGGTAGTCATGTTGACCCGTTATGGCTATCAATGACTGACGGCTCGGAAAGACGAGCATCGCTTTTCAAGGGAGCGCAGTCGGTGCGTACACTCGATCGAGTGGCAGTTGTGTTCGAATCCCAACCTCCCTTCTATTAGTCGGCGGACGTTAAACGCATATTACTAAAGTGGCCTCACCCAAAAGCGCGTGGATGAGGATGAGGCCGAGATATATTCCATGCCACCCGATACCCTGTGGGCAGTTAACAATCAGGGGAGAGGATGGGCAAGGGGAGCAATGCCACTGAACGGGTGACAAATAGACGTTCAGGCCCCACCCAACCTCGACCTCCCTTCTATATAGGCAGAGAATCCCGATGGTCGGGCGGCGTTAAGCCATTCATCGCGTCGTTATTGATACGCCATGTGGCTGGCATATTGCGTATCCAACGAGGTTCGAATCCTCCTCTGCCTACTTATGTGTGAGTGTATATACACCTTCTGAGTTTACGAAGAAGGTGATATACACGAACACTTCAAATCAAATTCAAACTTCAATTCAATTCAGCATGAAACAATATGCAGTAATCCACGCCGTCGCAGGACTCTTCGAAGGGTACAGCGACACCACCTGCGAGTTCTTCCCCAAGCGGAGTTTCGCAGACAAGCACATCAATCAAATCATCAGCGACTACCGCAAGGACGAGATGTGTGTATGTATCGAGCACCAAGAGGATGGTGTCGAGGTAACCATGACCCGTGAGTACAAGGACTACCACGCTTGCGTCCCATTTGACATGGAGCACGACGATTGGGTTGCCGAGAACGGCGACGATTGTAGTGTCGAAGTGTTTCGCATCATCGAGATTGACTGCGAACGTTACGAGAACGCACCATCTACCGAGCACATGTGGCTCACGTGGGACCAACAGGATACTTGCCAAGCATGGGACTACACCCCGCTTTGTATGTCCTTGGTGGCTCGTGTATCAAGCGACGTGATGGACAACATGGTCTACGAGAGAGAGGCGCAACACAACCTCGAACAACTCACCGAGTTCATCTCGGATGTGTACTACCGCAACCATGCGTTCATCGACATGGACGACTACACCATGCACGCTTTCCGTATCCCCAAACCAAAGAACGATGAATAAATCCACAATCCAAGATTGTATATCTCGATTCAAGACGCTCGGCCTTGATGCCTGTGAGGATGATGGGTCGGTGTACCTGCGTGTCAACGATAAAATCGAAGTGCAACTATCCACGACAGAAGTAATCTTCCGTGCAGACCAACACTTGCACGCCCAAAGTGTCAAATGAAAACGCCTCAAGGTGTAAAATGAAATCACAATCTGTGATGTCAAAACCCATCATTAACCCCTAATTCGCACCATAAAGGTGGAAATAAACATCATGAACAACACAATCAACTTCAGCGACGAGCAAAAGCAAGAGCTAATCAACCGCATCAGCGATGTACTTAACGAAACAGGTGCATACTCCGCCCTGTACAAGCTACTTGTTGTCCGCGAAGAAGTTATGCTTCACTCTGACATGGAGAACCTCGCCGAAGAACTCGAAGAATTCATTTTTAACTACACACAAATCGAAGACAATGAGTAACGAAACCTTTTACGACGTGCGTGGCTACGTTAGCGACTGCTTCAACCACCGCGAATCCTTTGCCGCAGATAGCGGGTACATGCGGCTCACCAAGCTGATGCTTGACGAGTATGACCTCACGCACAACGATGTGGACTTCGTAGTGGACGAGATAGAAGAGTTAGTCGCAAAATACATCATGAAAGAATCCCCAAAATTTCAAGACAATGACTAAAGCAGAATTGATTGACGCCATGCGCGAATACCCCGACGACGCACTCGTAGTAATCGAGGTACACGACACCATGTTGTCAGAAGACCTATACGACTTCACGTTCGACGGCGTATCGTGGACTCGGTTCAATACGGACAACACGTCAGAAGAAATGCACGAACTGCGGCTCACCGCTATCAACCACAACGAAACAATTAACTGGTAATGAATATCGAAGACATCATCAAGTACGAATCGGGCGAACTCGACGACGCCCAAACCCTGTGCCTTTTCTCCAACCTCATTCGATCGGGTGCGGCGTGGAGCTTGCAGGGCCACTACGGACGAACTGCACGAGCACTCATCGACGATGGGTGGCTGGACAACTACGGAATGTTCCAAGACAAATGCTACGATAACGGAATCCTTTAACTCAAACTTCAATACAATGCAATCAGCACAAGAATCTTTGGCCGAACTCCGTGCCGCCATCCGCTACTGCGAGAACGCTATCTCTGCGGCGGAATCAACAATCGAATCAATGGACTTTCGTCAACAACTTGCAAAACAACAAGCCATGAACAAACAAGAATCAACAGGGCGTGAGGTCGCCCTCGAAGCAGAGAACGCCAAGCTCCGTGAAGACAAAGAACGACTGACTGCCTTGGAGGTTCAACTCCGAGACAAGATTCGCGAACTCAAAGAGGGCGCTCCCACTATGCCCGTCATCCCACGTGACGTAGCCATCGCTATCTTCCGTGAGGGAATCAAGCAGGGTGTTGACGACGCTTGCAATGAACTCCGAGGACAGACCATCGACATCCGCGAGAGCGACTACGTCGGTGACTTCGAAGTATCTTTCTCACGAGATGTTGAGCTCGAAGACGAGCTTGACCTCGACTGGATGCGCGACAAGGTAGGTAGCTACGATACGGAATCGGTTGAGGCAAACCTCAAAGGGTTGTGCAAGAACCTGAACTTCGAGTGCCGCATCCACGGAATCGACGACAATGACTGACGAATGGTTTGAAAATCAATGGAACAAGATTGAGGTTGCGCTCGACAAGTACGAGCGTGACCCGTCTTGGACCAACAAGACGATCGTCGAGTGCATGATGCTCGACTACGAGGCTAAACAAAAACTATACTTAAATGAGCACAAAAAGATGGAAGGCCCGTAAGCACAACGCTTTGTGCGTGGTTAAAGACAGGGCTACGAACATGAGATTTCAGACAAAACAAGTTAACATCAACCGCAATGGCAAAAAGAAAAAGATTTCAGGTGAGGTTTCACCTCGGGAAGGGGCCTAACTTTATGTGTTGGCAAGTAACAGATAGGGTGAACGAACACATCGACTATTACCCTCCGTCAATCGTGTCGCTCGAACTCACTGGATGCACGTTACGCAACAGCGTGTCAACTGCAATGAAGATATTTAACGGGCAAAACAAAACGGTTTGCGCATGGGTGGAATGCGACGGCCTCGACGTGCATTACACTCGGTCACCGAGGTACTCACGCCCGAACATCAAGAACATGGACAAGTACAAGTACAACCCACGCAAACACTTTCATTGGTTTACCAAGCGCAATCGAAATGCAGACGATAAAAACCTGCACAAAATGTTTACAAATAATCGAGCTATCTATGGACAAGTACATAAGGTTTCTGCGTAACCTCGCATCAGACAAAAACACACACTCACCCCGTGCGCGCAAAAGAAAAATGGAGCGAGAACTAAAAAAACTAAACGGAAAGGATGAAGAAACACGAGATAATTGAATACATCCATGTATGCCTAGATGATCCGATCGAAAAGAGCAACGTAGACCTCACCGCCTTGGGTATGATTTGTGCCGACATCGAGGAGTTCGGTTTTGAGGAATGGATTCACCTGTCCCCTCCCGAAATTGTACGAATGCACATCGACGCAACCAGCGACGTAGCGGACGACACGCTCGAAGACCTCGCCGCAATCATCAGCCAAGAGAAAGAGCTTGACGTGCTGGGCATTGACCAGTCGATGCGAGTAGAGATTATGCCCGCTATGATTTCATTCAAGAACGGCATGATTGAGGTCATGAGAAGCCTTGAGCGGTACTTCGAAATGCAACAAATATCTAAACAAATGTTTTATGAATAGACATAAATTTAATGACGCAATCTCAGCCATGATGACTGAATGCAAGGTCGAGTACGAGAAGCTAAACGGCTACGAAATTGATGCAGAATCAAGGCTACAGCACTACGTCCAAGACAGGGTGGCGCTTGCGAACGCGTGGAGACCTTACGCTACGTACAGATCCATAGGCGAGGTGTTGGGAGGGTTCGACCACAGCACCATCGTCCATTATGCGAAGGAGCACGAGGGGATGCTTAAGGCTTACCCGAGCTACGGCAAGAAGTTCAACGACGCATTAAGCATTACGCGAGACCTCGCAAAGAAAATGGGGATGGCTCCGCAACTCAAGCACGGAAGTCACAGACACCTGCGTCAAGAGCTAATGATTGTTGAAAATACCATCAAGAATCTTCGCCAATTAAGCAGAAAAATTCAGTTAAAGCTTGCAGATGAGAGAGGTATTTCGTAAATTTGCACAGATGTTGAAAGTCATTTGGGTGGAGGACATCCATCATTGGGTGTGGTGGCACACCATCGGCAAGTGGCGCATCGACAAATGCATGCGCGAAGGCATCTGCCTCGTATGCGGAAACAAATCGGAATCAGAAAAGTGTGTATGTCACACAACAATTTAATTCACTATCATCAATGTCTAATTACAAGTTTAAGACCACGAACATCCGTGGCAAGCAGTACGTTGAAGTCAACGAACGCATTAAGTTCTTCCGACAGGAAGAGCAGTATAAGAACTGGGGTATACGCACAGAGTTCCCTGTTATCGACTCGGAGCAATGCCTATGTCTTTGCACGATTACAATGCCGGACGGCACGATCGTGGCTCAGGGCCATGCCCACGAGGAGAAGACCGCCTCCAACATCAACAAGACATCGTACGTCGAGAACTGCGAGACTTCAGCTGTAGGCCGTGCTCTTGCCATGCTTGGAATCGGTATCGACACCTCGATTGCTTCAGCCAACGAAGTCGAGGAGGCCATCGCCAAGCAACAAGCTATGGTCGATAACCCTCAGGTGCAAAAGCTGTCCAAGGCTCTCGACGCTCCAGTAGAGAACATCATGGATAAGGCGGTCGCCTACATCAAAGGTCAGACCGACAAGCGCAAGGCTTTCGACGCAGTTACCAAGAAGTACGGGAATCAGCTTACCGAGAAGCAAGTTGACGGGCTCAAGAAGTTTGTACGATGAAGATTGCAATCTTGTTTACGGTGAGCATCATCGGTCTCGCCCTGTGCGCCGCGTACTACATCGAACGTAAAGACACGCGCAAATGAGCATGAGAGATAGGCTGACGGAGAAGGTGGGCAAGCCCCACCTCTCCTACTCCTCGCTCAAGTATGCCCTCGGGGACATGAAGCTTTGGGAGATGTACATGCGAGGCCAACTCAAGAAAGAGTCCGACGCCCTTACGTTCGGCACCATGTACGACATGATGCTTTTCGAGCCAGAAAAAGCGCACTCCACATATGTCATACTCGACGATGCGGCTATCGTTGCAGAAATCGGAGGCAAGTACCCTCGTAGCACCAAGCGCTATAAGGAGTGGAAGGCTGAATGGGCGGATAAGAACCAAGACAAAGAGATTGCGTCTCGTGACGACTGGGAGAACGCTCAGAAGATGATCAAGCGCCTAAAGGACTGCGGCCTGTACGACAAGCGTTTCGCAGGAGGCAAGTATCAGGTTGAGTTCAACGTTGATTACAACGGAGTCCCTCTCAAGGGATTCCTCGACTGCCTGCAGGACGATTGCATTATCGACTCTAAGTCGTCCCGTTCAATCAATAAGTTCAGGTACGACGTGAACAGCTTCAGCTACGACATCCAAGCATACGTTTATACAAAGGTGTTTGACATCCCGGATTTCTACTGGGTAGTGCAAGAGAAGGCATACCCGTTCTTCCCTGCAGACGTCAAATGCTCAGACGAAACGTTATTCAAGGGTGAGATGAAGTTTCACGAAGCGCTTGAAAACATCAATAACTGGCTCGACGGGGGCCAAAAAACTGACACACATTATGCGGAATTTGTTGTCTAACCTGAAATTTCTGGCTACCTTAGCAGCCATCTATTCAATACATCTTTTAATCCTTAAAATTTTTTCGCCATGAGTGAAAAGCAGTATGATTCAGTACTCGTAGGGTACGCAGAAGAGCCTCGTTACAACGACGACGGCCAAGTTGGAATGTGGTCTGTCCGATTCAAGGACAACGAACTCCAAGAGATCATTGAGAAGTACGCAACCAAGCGTAACGAACAAGGTCAAGGGGGTAACGTGTACATCACCATGTTCATGTCTAAGAACGGAAAGGCTTGTTGCCGAGTGTTCGACCCTAACAGCGCCGCCGCCAAAGAAAAGCGCGCCGCCAAGCAGGCCGCCGAACAGACGGATGAAGTCCCATTCTAAGGCTCCTATCTACTACATGACCGCTCGTGTCGCCTTCAAGAAACGGAAGGTTGTACACGAGCGTGTCGTGTGGATAGTATCCGTTTTCGACGACCCGAATGATATACGCAATCACGACCCGCATACAATGCACAGGTTAGAGGTAGAGCTCTACGGAAAGAACGCAAAGTCGGAGAAGCATATCATCATTCGAGAAATCTTAAGCAAGAAATTCATTTCACATTCTACTCTGACTTTAGATGAACACAAAGCAGAAAATCAAAGCAAAATGCAAAGCTCTTGAGGAGCTTTTGCTTTTTAAGAACGAGAAGTATGGGGACGCAGCTTTAGAGCCACTGAAGATCTTCTCGGAAGCTAATGCCGTAGCTGGAATCAAGATGCGAATCGACGATAAGCTAAAGCGCATTAAAAACGCGGGCCTTGTAGATGAAACGGAGGATACGCTACAAGACCTCGCAGGTTACCTTATCCTCCTCATGATCGCTAAAGACAATGCAAGTCACGATATTCAAGAACGTATTCGACAAAACCAATCCGCACCACATAACGTTACAACAAGCGTTGGATCGGATTCAGAATGGGAAGTCGAGTACTCTGGTATCTAAGGTTCGTGATGGCGACAAGTCGAAGAAGCAGGAGCTACCTGTCGTTTGTTTCAGCGGTGAGTTCACCGAAAGGAAAGACGAGGCGCTCTTCGAGCACAGTGGGTTCGTTATCTTGGATTTTGACCACGTGGATGTTGACGCGACGAAGCGGTCCCTTGCCACGGATGATTTCATTCATTCATGTTGGACTTCCCCTTCGGGTCAGGGCGTTAAGGCGCTGGTTCGAATCACGAATCCAGAAAGGCACAGAGACCACTTCCGAGCCCTCGTAAAGTACTTCGAGCGGACCCACGGCCTTGAGGTCGATGAGTCTGGCATCAACGAGTCTAGGGCTTGCTTCGAGTCTTACGATCCTGACATCATCATCAAGGACGAGTACAAGAAGTTCGGAAATTTCACAACTGAATTCGCAGAGGCGCAAGTCCCGACGAACGCAGCGCACGATTACACGGACTACATGAAGCTCAACCTTGCGTGTCGAATGATACGTCAGGCAGAAGACGGAGAGAAGCACCGAGTCCTTGTCAATGCGGCCCGTCTTTGTGGCGGATACATCGCTGCAGGGAAGATGGAGCAAGACGAGGTTGTGCGTGTCTTGCACCGAGAGATATGCAAGCGAGAGGTTGAATCAGAGTCTCATGCCCTGAACACAATCCTCGACGGCATCGAAATCGGAAAGAACATGCCAATCAGGGATGTCATCAACGAGGAGAAAGAAGCGCAACGCGAGATGCTCCTCAACGACGGCGACATGTCCTTCATCTCTTCCGACGACGAAGACTTCAGGTGGATCGACGACTACGCACAAGGTAAGATTGAGATCGGTCTTGATACGGGGGATACTCGCCTCGACGAGTACTTCAGGTACAAGAAGGAGTTCGTGGTGATCAACGGGCACTCGAACGTGGGTAAGACTACGACGATGCTCTATCTCATCGCCAACTCCGCAGTGCGCCACGACTGGAAGTGGGTGATTTACTCCTCGGAGAATCGCACCTCTTCTGTAAAAATGTCCCTCATGCAGTTCGCCATGGATAAGAAGGTGGCTGACATGACTTATTTAGAACGCAAACAAGCATACAAATGGGTAGGAGAGCACTTTATAATCATCAACAACAACCAGATCTACGGATACGCGGATTTAATTCTGTTTTTCGAAAAGATTTTAAAACAACAGCCGGTAGACGCGGTATTCATCGACCCTTACAACAGCCTCAAGCTGGACATGAGGAACACGGGGATATCGACTCACGACTACCATTACGAAGCGGCGAGCGAGTTCCTGACGTTCACCAAGACGAATAACATCGCCGTGTGGGTGAATGCCCACGCTGTGACAGAAGCTCAGAGGAAGAAAGGGCCAGACGGTTTGCCTGTCGCTCCTTACGCTGAAGACACAGAGGGCGGCGGAAAGTTCGTAAACAGAGCGGATTGTTTCATGACAATTCACCGAAAGGTTCAAGCCATGGATCATGAGATACGCAAAACCAGTGAGTTGCACGTTCGAAAGGTTCGTGACGTGGAGACGGGAGGAAAGCCAACGCCGTTGGAAGATCCTTACCGACTGCAAATGAATCTTTCCCACACGGGATTCACAACTATGATTGGGCAACGGGCTCTGTTTAAGCCGATTACCTTCCCGAAGGAATCGTCGATGCCGCTGAACCTGTCGTTCCTATCTTGACTTTGCAAAAATTCTTTGGTAACTTCGTTTAATGAAGAGACCGAGGAAGACAACGAGAAAGAGGACCAGCGCCCGTAAGAAGCAGCTGGGACGTTACGCCTCTTCTCTTGAGAAGTACTGTGCAGACCAGTTAAAGGAATACGGGCTAGCTTTCGATTACGAAGAACACACCTTCGAATTGATGGACCGGTTCAGATTTCCGAACAAGTACTTCAAGATGACCACGAAGGGGAAAGAGATGACGGACCGTACAGGGTCCGTCGTCCTTCCCATCACTTATAAGCCTGACTTTGTTGGCAGGGACCACGATTGGATCATTGAAACAAAAGGGTATCTACCGTCTCACCACGATTTTCCGATGCGGTGGAAACTTTTTTTGCGTCATTTAGTTGGAAATAACTCCAAGACGATTGTATTTTTGGCGAAGAACAGCGGTCAAGTAGACAGCGCTATTCAAGAAATCCTAAAATCAATCAAGAATGGAGACATTTGAACTAAGCAGAATGTTTTTTGTCGCTTGCGACAGAATGCATGACGCTGTCGATGAGCTGTACGAGGCCCTACATAAACTGAACGGAGAACCGATTGAAAAGCTGGCGGGAATAGAGGAGTCGATTGGCAGACTGAGGAATGCCATTTATCATGAGATTGATCTCATTAACTCTTCTATCTCAGAGCATGAATCCGATTGAAGTCGAGATAACGCCTGAGATGCGTAGCAGCGCAGCGACAAAAGCCAACCGCCACGGGGACATCAAGAACAGCCTCCTCAAAGGCAAGGGCAATTACGCTGGTTATCTAGGGGAGGAGATCGCCTTGGCTTACTTGACCAACGTCGAAGAGCACAACACGTACAAGCACGACATGATCGTAAGGAACGGGGATGATGTTTACACGGTTGAAGTCAAGACAAAGGCAAGGACTGTTGAGCCTCAGGGCTTTTACTCTTGCCACGTAGCGGCCACAAGCAAACACCAAACCCCGGACATCTACATATTCTGCTCGGTGATTGTAAAGAAGAGCCCTCAACGCGGGTGGGTGCTCGGGTGGTTGACTCGTGACGAGTTTTACGAAAAGGCCAAGTTCGTGAAGGCAGAGTCAGAAGACGGGAATACGTCGTTTTTTCAGAAAACAGACGCATACGTAGTGGACATAAATCAATTAAATCCAATGGACGAGCTTTAGTATATTAGCCGTCCCTTTTTTTAACCCTTAAAAACTTTTTTATGAATTACAAGCCCGAGTTAATCCCTTGGGGCGAGGTCGGCTACGCCACATACAAGCGTACATACTCACGCCCAATCAAAGACCGTACCGAGGAGTGGGAGGAAACCGTAGACCGCGTCATCGAGGCGTGCAATAAGCAACTGAAGTGCGAGTTCAACGAACACGATCAGGCAGACATCAAGCGCATGATGATGCAGCTTAAGGGTACGGTTGCGGGAAGATTCCTGTGGCAGCTTGGGACAAAGACGGTAGACCGGCTCGGACTCCCTTCGCTTCAGAACTGTGCTTTCGTTGTCGTAGACGACCCAATCCGCCCGTTCACGTGGGCCTTCGAGATGCTCATGCTGGGCAGCGGAGTCGGTTACAACATCCAACGGGAGCACGTGTACCAGCTCCCGAAGGTGAAGAAGAAGGTGAAGGTCCAGCACGTGAACGATCACGGCGCCGACTTCATCGTGCCAGACTCACGTGAGGGCTGGACAGACCTTCTCAAGCGCGTGCTCGAAGCCTCGTTCTTTACTGGCCAAGGGTTTAGCTACGACACGTCTCTCGTGCGTCCCGCAGGATCACCAATCAAAGGGTTCGGCGGAACAGCCTCAGGCCCGAACGATCTGATCTGGGGCATGCAGGAGATTAACCGTATTCTTAACGAAAGAAGCGGCCAACGCCTCCGCCCCATCGACTGCTTGGATATTATGAACATTATCGGAAAGATCGTCGTGGCAGGTAACGTCCGTCGGTCTGCACAAATTGCAATCGGAGACCATGATGACATCGAATACCTACGTGCGAAGCGCTGGGACCTCGGAAACATCCCGAACTGGCGTGCAATGTCCAACAACTCTGTCGCCTGCGACGACATCTCTCTTCTTCCTGAAGAATTTTGGGAGGGGTATAAAGGCAACGGCGAGCCGTACGGGCTCATCAATCTTACGGCGTCTCGTAGGATGGGAAGGACGGGTGAGACAAACTACCCTGACCCCAACGTCATGGGGTACAACCCGTGTGCAGAGCAGAGTCTTGCTCCGTTTGAGACCTGCTGTCTTGCTGAGATCTATCTCCCGAACATCGAGACAGAACGAGAACTCAAGGATGTTGCTACGTTGCTATACCGTATCAATAAGCACAGTCTGGCGATCAAATGCGCCGTCCCCGAAACGGAAGATATCGTTCACAAAAACATGCGAATGGGTATCGGTGTGACGGGGTACCTTCAGGCGACAGAAGAACAGCGCAGCTGGCTCCCTGCTGTGTACAACCACCTAAGAGCATATGACCAAGAGTACTCTCGAATTTGCGGATTCCCAACATCTATTAAACTTACAACGGTTAAGCCCAGTGGAACGCTGTCTCTACTTGCTGGCGTTACACCGGGAGCACATCCCGGATACAGCCAGTACTACATTCGGAGAATTAGAATGGCTGCAGATAGCGAGCTGGTCAAAGTGTGCCGGGACAATGGGTATCACGTAGAGTACGTGCGTAACTTCGACGGGACGGAAGACCATTCTACTGTGGTTGTGAGCTTCCCTTGTAGCTTCCCGGAGAACACGACGTTTGCGGACGACATGACGGCCGTCGATCAGCTGGAGGTTATCAAGCGCCTGCAAGCAGAGTGGTCGGATAACTCTGTGTCCGTGACGATCTACTACCGCAAGTCGGAGCTCGACGAGATCAAGGCGTGGCTGGCGGAGAATTACGTCAACGTCAAGTCTGTGTCGTTCTTGTTGCACAACGAGCACGGGTTCGATCAGGCCCCGATGGAGGAGATCACGCAAGAGAAGTGGCTCGAAATGTCTAAGTCGGTTACCCCAATCACTTCGTTGGAGCACCTGAACATGGACGACATCGAGATCGCTGACTGCGAAACAGGAGCATGCCCTGTACGATGAAGCGGCTAGACCAATGCTGGGTGTCGCAGATGTATTATCTTGGCACCGTTACACAGGGATAGTTGCTGTGGAACTTCGCTGCTCGGAGGGGAGGTTGTCATAATCTCCCCTCTTTTTTATACTATATTTTTGTGGTATGAGACACTTATCCATACTACTATTTTCGTTTATTTCGTTGACAGTCAGTGCTCAGCACGTCTGTGGAAACGAATGCTCCATCGTCGATCACGACTTCGAGCGCATCATGGGGTTGAGGCAGGCAAACCGTAACCAAGATGTGTTTACTAAGTTCCTGCCTATTGCGTTGCACAACATCAACGAAGCGGTTTCTGCCGACGATGTTGATGAGATCTGGGATCAGATCGTGGACGGATTCGAAGGCACGGACATCGTGCCGTGCAAGCACTCTGAGTTCTTCTACCAAGAGTGGATGATTGATCCAGATACGCTCAGCTACGAGTACTGGTTCGGGACGAACGAGACGTACGACTACGGTAGCTACGCCTCGCAGAACACGCGCGGAGATGCATGCAACGTGTTCATTCTCCCGTCTATCCCGGGCCCTACGGCAGGGTTTAGCTGGATCAACAACGACGCCCTCACCCCATACGACGGCGTGTACATCGAAGGCATGCATGCAGCAAGCAAGATGATGACGCACGAGCTCGGCCACTATTGCGGCCTGTACCACACGTTCGAGGGCGGAGGCTGTTCCGAAGACGACTGCGCCACGGAAGGCGACTTGGTGTGCGACACGCCGCCTACGTACACTAATGAATCTTGTACGGCCGTTCCTTTCTGCGAAGATGCAGACGTCACGAACTACATGGATTACACTGGTCAGTGCCGTGACCACTTCACGCAGGGTCAGATCGAGCGCATGCACGCGGCATTGGTGAACGGAGGAAGGGCAATGGTCTGGCAATCAGGCAGTTGCATCGACCCCAACTCTAAGGACGTGGCTGTCTTGTCTATCGACAACGCATTCGATTGCGACAGAGACTTCTACCCAGAAGTGAGGCTTGCTAACTGGACGTCTAACGACGCCTTCGGTGTGGATGTAACGGTCACGATGATGAATGGAATCTGGACCACGACCGTAGACGTACCATCTGATACTATCATCACTGTGGTAGGCGATCCTATCTACGGAGAGTTCAACCAAGAGTACGACGGTGTTGTGGAGATCTACTGGAGCGAGGACGAGAACAGCCTCAACGACATGACGTTCTTCGAGCACGCCCCCAAGAACCTTGCGGTCATGAACATCGACATCCAGCACGATATCTGGCCAGAGTCAGAGCAGTGGAAGTTTTACAAAGAAGGCTTGTGCTGCGGCGACCCCGTCTACCCAAGCGGCGTGTATGCCAAAGGCGGTCACTGGGGCAGCCTTACGACGTACGACTCATGGGATAACGGGCTCACTAACGAGCCTCTGTTTACTCACGACGAGATCTGTCTCTCTGAAGGCTGTTACGCTGGCTTCTTTAGACACGACTCGTACGACTGGGGACAGTGGGTGTTCGATACGACGTACGCAGACATCGTGACTGGCGTTCACATCTGGATGGAATACGGAGAGGGCGGAGCTACCGAGACCTTGTACGAGGTGTACGGCGATTCGGAAAACCCTGCCACTGGTAGCACTACCACTACGTGGAACCTCGGAAACGTCCACGGCGGATTGTCTGAGCACGAATACGTGTTGTGTACAGAAGCGGATTACGATTCCGACATTGTACCGTTTGACTGCGTTGGGGACTTCGACGGCAACGGATCTGTAGACCTGCAGGACTTCTTACAGATCTGCATGGAGCTCGGAAAAGAAGGTGCCTCTTGCGTGTGCGACACAGACAGCGACAACGACGTAGACCTCGACGACTTCCTAACGTTTATTACAGTGTACGGGACCGACTGTAGCGGAGGCGAGCTTCCCCCTCCCACCGTGAGACAGCTCGAAGAGCTTGGGCTAAATCCGAAATATTATAGCTCAGACGGAAAAGAGGTGCGCCAAGGGCCTAACCCATTCGGTATCTACCTCGCAGAGATAGAAGTAGAAGGAATCAAACACACGATAAAGGTGGTACAATAAGAAAGGGGGCTTCGGCCCCTTTTTTAATACTTCAACTTGTACACTTGCTCCTGTATTTCCTCGAACGGAGTTTCAAGCCTGAAGCTTATGTCTGCTGCGTACTGGTAGGCGGGCCTGCCGTTTCTGTAGATGACGACAACTGGGAGTGAAGCAATGCTTTTCTGAAGCGCCTCTGGCTGATCATCCATCCACCCGAATCGGTACTCACACCCCTTAAGTCTTTCTAGATCGACTCTGGTGTTGATGTCGTTCCACTCTGCATTGATCTGGACTACGACAATGTCGTTATCAATCATAGTGAATGTCTGTGCGGCAGCAGCAAATGTGATTGCCGCAAAAAGGCTGGCAATAAAATGCTTCATCTTTTTACTTCTGTGCTGAGTTCGTAAAGTCTTTGTTCGATAAGGTCGAGCTTCTTCCCGTTCTCCTCTACTTTAGTTTGCGTGTTCATGATGGTCTCACGAACAAGCTTGTCCTTGAGGTCATATTCAGTGCGAGACACCTCTGGCTCAGGCAGTTGCTTAGCCAATTCAATCTCCCCTTGCAGAGCAAACCACATCCCGACAACTGTTACAACAAAAGAGATAATTATTGCAATAGTTTTCAAGTCAAGTGTGACCTGCGTGTTCTCGTCGACTTTCATTTTTTAGATTTCTCTATGGTTCTTCCAGCGAAATATGCACCGAATGATGTTAGCATAAGTATCTCCAACAAAGATACGTAACTGTCCTTGACGTTAAATGGCAGATTATCAAGGGAATCCAGCACCATAGTTACCATAAACATTGACATAAGGGCTATCAAAGTAGCTGGTCTGATGAGCTTTGCGAGCTTCACATCCCCTCCCATGTCTGCCTTCCAGCGCTCAGTTACGTTGTTCTGGAATGCAATCTCTGCGTCAATCTTTGCCCTGACCTCTTCTGGATCTAAGTCAGGGTATTGCTTGTCAATCAAGTTCTTTACAACCCCAAGCGCGCCCTGATCTGGCAACAAGTCCCCAACAGTATCGAGGATGTTTGGCGCCTTATCCTTTAGCCACCCGCCGAGGGCGGTGTCCTTTATCTTCTGATCTGCCATCTTATTGTGTTAGTCTTCCAGCGTACATTCTATCTATGTCTTTTGCGTACAGCCGTCGCTGGTAAAGCTGGTCGCCCTTGTTTCCTCCCTGAACGTCATAGTACTTTCTTCCGTCTGCGTCCACGCCGGTGCCTATGATCATGTCAGAGTGAGAGCTGTACTGCTCTCCTTCCTTAGCTCTGTTTTTAAAGTTCCTAAACTTGTCACCTTCGGTAGATCCGCGGCCTTGGAACAGTATATCTCCGGGCTTAAAGTCTGTTCTCTTATTTATTTTGTCAGCCCTGTAGTTTCCGTCGCCAGAAAAAGCTCTGTTTATGTAGTCCGCGTGGAGGGCGCTCCCCTTAAATGTTGGGTCGAAAGCCTTTGCCAAATCGCTCACGGTGGCCGCAGACCAAGGGTTAGCAACCGAATCCCCATCGTAACCAACGCCTCCGAACAAATCTGCCTCAATGTATTCTTTAGCCAGAGGGTGGCTTTCGTCCATAAATGCCTGAGTCATAGGGTTGGTGAACCGGTTCTGCTGGTTTGCGGCCGCCATGGCTAGTGCCATCTCTCTTTGCTCTCGCTCTGATTGCGGCTCCATGCCAGAAGATTCTCTCGCAAGCTCATCCGATCTTCTCTTGAGAAGGGTGAACGGAACTATTGATTTTGCTCTTTTTACTTTCATCTTCCTCTGAGTCTTTCGTATTTCTGGTTAAAGTCCATGATTATCAGCCGCTCTTTCTCCATGAGCTCTTGAAGGCGCACGGTTCTTTCGGCGTAGTTTTCTATTTGTCTGGCCTCCCTTCTTGCGGCACGCAAGGCTTTCAGCTTTTTGTTTGTGTTCTTGAGGTGCTGCTTAAGAGGGTTGATGCCCTTGTGCCTATCCTTGTTGTACCCGGTGTTTTCAAACTCTTTGTAGAGCTGGTTTACTTCGTTTGAGTTTTGTTCGAACTTGTCGAAGTCGTAGTATCTAGACGTCTCTCCATACACCTTTCGGAGGATCGGAGCGTCATTAAACTCAAGGTCAACCTCGTTGTCTACGAACGCCTTGTTGCTTGCTTTGCGTACGATTTCGCCAGTCCTCGTCACAAACCTACCGGCACCGCCCAAGAAGTATTCAAACAAATACCATCCCTTATCTGGGTTCGTGTCGAGCCATCCGCTTGAGTATTCAGAGCCGCCAGTAGTTTCGTTTAGGAACTCAAACAGCTCTTGCATCCATCGAGGAGATCTAAACGACATCTGCGACTCTGGCTTAGGCGTAGCCCCCGGGAACTGTTTCGCGTAGACTTGGCTGCCGAAGAACGTTTCGTTGTTTGCGACTTCGATGAACGGCTTTGCAACCGTAGGGGCGAGACCCTTTTCAAGCATTCCGTACACGTCTTTAGACTGCCCGAATGAGATTGGTGAGAACGAACCGAAGGCTGAAGACAGCAAGAACATCAGCGCGTCGTCAACATCTCTGTGGCCCATAGAGATCTCTGCCACGGCCGTGCCGAGGTTCGAGAACACGTTGTAGCCATAAGGGAGCGGGATCTTAAGATAGTTCTTACCATCAAGCATGATGATGAGGTTGCGCTCCTTTTCGTAGTCGGAAATCTTGTTGTAGAACAACTCGCCGTCTTCGTCTTCATCAGATATAGCTTGGTTTACCGCCGACAGCATTGCGCTAAACATCGTGAGCGAGAACGCAAGCTTCTGGGCGTTTGTAATCCGTTGCGCGTAGCTACGTTGCTGCCCGAAGTCATCAAACTTAGGCTTGAGCGTGAGCGTCTTCGCGATACGCGCCGTACCCTGAACCGAGGCGTTGAAGAACAAGTAGATGGCGTTAGCCACCTGACCCATCTCTCCAGACTTGTTGAAGTTAACGGTGATGTTCTTTGCAAACTCAGCCGCCTTCTCTCTGCTGACGCCGTTTTCACGCGCAGCGATATACGCTGAAAGTCTGATGCTGTTTTCAACGGCGTCGTTGACGCCTTCAATCAGCCCAGTAACCTTTCTCACGGTTCCGAGGACTTTGTCTACCGCCTTGTCTGGGTTGGCGTTAAGGTCTGCGGCAATATCCTCAAGGGGCTTGGCGTAAGCCCACCCCGTTTTACCTCCGTCCGCCTTGAACTCTTCATAGAACACCCTGTGCTCAGGAGACATGTCCTTGCCTCGCGCGTCCTTGATCAACGACTTCATGAGCGGGAACACGCTGCGCATGATTCGGTTCCTCACGTCGGCCGCGTTCATTCCGTTTCCGTCTAGCTCTGCGTCAGCAGTAGCGTTAAATATTGCCGACTGAATATCTCGCGCGAAGTTCGAGATGACGAATTCAGGGTCAAGCGTTGTGAAGGACCGTCTCAGCCAGTTCGACGGGGCTCTGAGTATTTTTATGAACGTGTTTGTTTTCTCGACCGTCATGCCGTTCAGCGCCTGCGCGTAATGCGCGTTCGTGAACTTGATGTACTTTTTCTTTCCGTCGATTCTGACGGGCACCGCAGACTTATCCCCAAACTCTGCGACGTTAGATATGCTCCACACCGCTGGGTTAGGGTTGTTCATAACCATGTTGTACATGGCCGTCAAGGCTTCGTTCTTTCTAGCGTGTATCTTCGTAAGCGCTGCCTGCGCAATAGCCTGAGCAACAACCTCTTGGGCCTCACTCTTTCTACCCTTAGCTCTCTTTACTGGGCTTCTGTATACTGCGAGGCCAGCACCCCCCGTTGGGTATGCGGTTCCGTCTACTTGCTCGTCTTTTGCCAGACCGGCGAGAGGGATGTAGTGCTCAAATTGGCTTTCGAAGTTATCTACTTCTTCTTTCGTGCTAAGGCCGAACTCTCGGAGGGTGTCGCGCGTGTCCTGCATGATGCCTCTAAGCTCGTTTGCGGCGGCCTCAAGCTGCTGCTTACGCTCTTCTGTGAGGCTGTCAAGTATCGCTTTGGCTTCGGCGTCGGTCTTGCCCGACCCGTTTTCTACGCCGCTGCGCTCCTTGATGACTCGGTTCCTCTCCGCCGTGTGAAGGGCGTACATGTACCCCCCTAGCTCTGCGGCCGTGACGTTGTTGTCCCGTAGCGCTTTCTTGAGTCCTTCAACTTTCTTTTCAAGGAGCTCCAGATCGTTAGCGGCCTTTCCGTAAAACAGGGTTTCTTTCAGGCCGAAGTTTTCACTATCATCAAGTCTCCCCTTCGACGCCTCTACATCCTCCTGCAAAACCATTATCTCTCTAAACTTGTCTTGCAACTTCCTGATAACCAAGTCCTTAAGCATCTGATACTTAGACCGCTCTCTCAACTCCCAAGGCCCGTCGGT
>Ga0255768_10002133_pt1 | contig 19954 bp, 22 predicted proteins | sample 071ome_33_FD_179983 | JGI IMG/M metagenome (GOLD analysis project Ga0255768, IMG submission 179983) | Coastal salt marsh microbial communities from the Groves Creek Marsh, Skidaway Island, Georgia - 071412AT metaG (version 2) | ecosystem: Environmental > Aquatic > Marine > Intertidal zone >...
AACTATTTGTTAAGAACTTTTCAGCATCTGCTACTGAAATTGTATATAAGTATTTCCAAGTATATCCATCTGATTCTGCTTGTGGATCTGTAAGTGTTTGAGTAGGTTGAATACTTGAAGCACCACCACCTGCTTTAATACATTTATATACTTTAAACTCTGATGTGACGATATAAAATGCTTTATCAAAAATTGATGCATCGTCTGAATCCCATGCTACATAACTATTACCTGATGTCCAAGTGTATCTTGGAATAACGTGTGAAAGATCACTTGATGCAATTTTCTTTAAACCCATTAGGTTAGCTCTTGCTTCGCCTAAAGCATCTAAATGATCATAAGGTGTGAATGGTGTAGTATCTGTTGTATCAGATGTCGTTAATGACCATGCATCCGATTTACCAATAGACACGTACACTACGTTATTTGCTACATCTTCCTTAAAGTTATTTGCATTAAGAACTCTAAAATTTGATGTTACTATTGCTGCCATAATTGTTTTCCTTTATTCTTCAATGTGTACGAAAGTATTCGTATTATAGTTATTTATAACACTTGAGTCGATAGTTTGTATCTGATTTGTACCTAAAAACTCAATTGTTTGATTAGTATTATATATTCTGGCACTAGAGAAAAAGTTATTAGTGCCTTTCCTTTGATAATAGCTATTATTATCTATGGTTCTGAAATTATTATATTGTAGACCACCATAAATATCAGTTATTTGATGATTTAAGCTTAGAACAAGAGTTTCTTGCATATCCTTCACTCTTTGTTCATTACTTACTGCACTACCAATTCGTACAATAGGATCATTTATATAACCTAAACCTGCATTAGTTATATTTACCCCTGTTATTTCTCCTTCAGAATCAAGTGTAAATTCAGCAGTTGCTAATACATTAGAACTTAACGGATTTCCTACTGTATCCTTTGCTGTTGGTTGTGGAAATACAATTGTTGGTGCAGTTGTATATATTTTATCTGCTAAACCTGCTAGAGATACAGATGCAATTGATGTTGCATTTGGATTAGCTGCTACTGTAGCAAATAATGATGTCCAACCACCACCTTCAGTATTAATTGTTACATCATCAACATCTAATCTTCCATTTGAATCTATACCTATTGTAACAGTTGGTGCGACTCCACTACCTGGTGATTGTTCAATACCACTAAATGATATTGATGGTGCACTTGCATAACCATATCCAGGTTCTACAATAGTAACACTTTGTAATAATCCATCAGTTTTACTTGCAGTTGCAGTTGCTGTTTCACCAGTAAAGCCGTGATCAGTTCCACCACCAGCTCCACTAAAGTTAATTGCAACACCTGGAAAATTAATATGATCTTCTAATTGAATTGTTGTTGGTGTTGGAGTTGCTAAAACTCGATATTGTTGTCCAGTAACAAGTCCACCAATTGCTAAATTACCTCCCGAATCATATGTAACTACAGAGCCAATAGGCAAAGCAGAAACCTCAGCTGCTTGAAGTGTAATTGTATCTGTTGTTGTATCGACTGTTTGACCTAATCCAAAATCAGATCCATCAAATACAATTCTTGTTGGAGGAGCAATTGTAAGTGTAGGAATATTATATCCTTCACCGCCATTTGTAATTGAAATACTTGTTACTTCTCCTGCTCCAAGATTAGCAACTAATATTGCAGTATCGTCTACTCCTGATGGTGTACCTGAATCTTGTGGTGTAACTACAGGAGGTGCTATATATCCACTTCCTCCATCTGTTATTGTAATAGAACTAATTACTCCATTCTTTAATGAAAGTGATAATGTACCTGTTTTATGTATTTTAGCTTCAGCACTTGGTAAAAAGGTAGAAGCAAACATTTCCACAAGTAATGGAATATCTTCTGGACCAATAACACCAGGTTGTGTTTGTGGCATTGAAGCCTGGTTTAAAGCTGCTGTTAATGTTGAATCAACTAATTCTAAAAAGATTAATATCTCTGCAAAATAAACAAACCCAGCTGGATGTACTAATTTATCATAAGCGTATTCCCAATCGGATAAGTTTTTACCAGTTTTTATTATATAACTAAATTTTTGATAACGTAAACTATCTTGTAACTTAATATTGTATGATAGAAATCCTTTGTTATCTAAATAAGTACCTCTAGGTACAAATTCAATAATAGCACCATCGGGTAAACTAACGGGATCTGAAAGAGTAATTGTTGTTCCACTAATTCCAGCAACACGAATATCATTTAATTTTGTATATATCGATCCATATACTAATTTAGATGAGAGTCGAATATTTTCATTTGCTGTACTAATAACAATAGTAGAACTATTTGTAACTACTCCATTTACTATTGAGGTAACTGTAGCTGGCTGATCCCAATCTCCAGATGATGGTACCAAGGTTTCATTATATGGAAACTCAACTTCTACACTATCATTAAAAAGAAGCCTAAAAAAGATTTCAATTGAATCAGAGCTTCCTCTTAACTTATAGAAATCAATAATACGTTTATAAAGATTTCTTTTATTTACAGTAACATCTCTTGGAATAGCTGCAGCAATTTCTTTTTGCATGAGTTCTAAATAATTAGTCTCATTGCGATCAATATCCATCGCAGCTTCAATGTTATTCATGACCCATGATGGACCTGGACCTACCCAGTATTTAACTATTGTTGTAAGTGTTGCTGTATAACCATTATAACCATTTAAACTTAAGACAGTAAATGTTTTACCAACTTCTGATGTTACTTCTGCAAGTGATCCAGGTAATTCATTACCATTTGTAATTGAAACATTAATATCACTTAAAGATATATTAACAGTAGTACCTGTAGGTGATGTTAATATAAGAGTAGAGTCAGCGCCTGTTTCGTCTGTAAAGAATCTATTGTTTTCGTTATTTGGATCTGGTATTCTAAATCTTGCAAGATTATCTAATACAACATCATTAAATGTTTCAGTTTCCTGATAGATAAATTCGTCCATATTCATGAACGTATAATAAGCTTCTAAAAATTGTTTTAATTTAGTTCTATCTTCTAATATATCAGCAGGAATTAATTGATCAATACGAATATCTTCTTTTGTTTCATGCAATGTAGAGTTTTCAACCTCTACGATACCTGGTGATAAAGAACTTCTATGAGCCATTACTTAAATCTCGATGTTGTTGTATATGTAATTGAGCCAGAAGAACCAGCTACTGCAATTGTATCAATTTGTGGTGTTATTGTAACAAAATTATTATCAATTGAAATTAACTGATCTCTTTTTGGAGCAAGATCAAGAGAATCTGGTATTATGGTTAATCGTATTCTATTTGTGTTATTAGGTCTAAAATTATTTAATGTAAGTTTACCAAGTGTAGGCTCTAATAATCCAGCATCACTAATAACTGTTACATTTTGCCCATTAACAACTTTGTATACAAAGACTCTTCGATTTACTGAGCCTGCAATTGGTTCATCTCCAAAGAAATGATTAGTAGTTGGAGCTGCTGCAAGACCAAATGCTGTTGATGTAAGAATAAAATCAGTTGATGAACCTGATTGATAGAATGGAGCTACAAAAGTAAGAGTATGATTTTGTAACTCGACAACATTATTCGTATCAACGGTGGGTGTGATATATTGAAACATTCTTGGTCTTACAACAGTGTTTAATATTGATGGATCAGCTGAATCAATTGCTCTAGTGAGTTGTGAATGTCTAAACACACCATCAAATTTATTGAGATTATTAAAGTTATAATCTGAAATTGTATCTCTGACAACTGATTGCAATTCAACAGAACTTCTGTCTGTTAGATTTGGATTATATTTAAAGAATGTATCTAATTCTAAATATGTAAAGTTTGGATCAACAATTTGTGGTGTGATTGATACTACATTCTTACCTTTTAATATCGCACCAGTAATATCTGTTTTCTCAGCTGTGGTTAATGTTTCAGATAAGAGTGGTTTAATTGCTATATAAACTCTACCATAATCTGGTGGATCATTGTCTTCTCCACCCCATGTTGATATTGAATCAATATTACTAAATTCCTTTTTAATAATCGCAGCATAGTCGTCTGAAGTAACTGCTCTGTTTTGAGTTGTAAATGTTAGCGGTGCATTAAATCGTATTGATTCTAATGTTTCAGCCTCAGCACCACCTGCAGCTTTTACTGCTGTAGTAACGGCAATATTTGAATATCCACTTATATTATCTACCATAGAAAATACATTAGCACCATTACTTTCTGCACCTTCAGTAATAACATAATCTAGTGTGACAATATTATTATTAGATGGTTTAAATCCTGTTACACCATCACCAAAAAATATTTCATAATAACCTGATGCATTTTCTTGTATATAATATATTTTGCTCGTTGAATCTACGTTTTTAAGAGATTCAAATTTAGTGTATATATCATATGAACTTGATTCTTCATTTGCTTGTACTCTTACTCGTAATGTTGAAGAATCTGCATTAAAATCTGAGAGTTGAAATTTTTGATTCTCTATATCATTATCAACTCTATATTTAAGTGTTCTAATTGTACCTTCTGTAATTACAACATTACTAAATGTATATGTATTACCTACCAAATTAGCTTGCTGTGTTTCTAATACTACATATTGAAATTCTTCACCTTCAATCACGGTATTTAATTTTGTTCCTCTTGGTAGTGAAAGAACAGAAGGTTTAGTACCAACTTCAGATGAAACATCTACCACTAAATTAACTTGTGCTCTTGGTGATAATATAGACCTTGGAACATATCCAAGAAGCTTTGCTCTTGTAACTACATTACCTCTGATTTGAGCTGAGTCAAGGAATGCTTCATTTAATGAATAATGAGCATTTAATGCATTATAATGAGTATTATATGCTAATACATCTAATAACACACTTAAGCCTGAGCCTTCAAAATCATAATCATTAAATTGTGATTGTTGTTTAAGATAGTTTTTTAGATTTTTCTTTATATCTGCAAAATCTAATTCGGTTACATTTAAATTTGTTGCCATTTTACTTTAACCTTCGTAATATTATTTCAACACTTTCACTAGTGTCAAATTCTTTTATTTTAAAAAATACTTTTACAAAATATGCATTTTGATCAGCCTTTTCTTTTACAATTATATTTTTAATTAATACTCTAGGCTCGTATTTTTTTATAACTTGTCTTATGTTTTCTTTTATTGATATACGAGTAATTGCATCAGCTGGCTCAAATAGAAGACCTCTTAAATTTGCTCCCTTATCTTGAGAAAAAGGTCTTTCATAAAAATTACTTACCAATAAATTTTTTACAGCATTCTTAATTGCAGCATCATCTTTCAAAGGTATAATATCCTTTCGTATTGGGTGTATCTTTAAGGATAAATCTAAATCTCTCCAAGGTTTCTTTTTTGAAACGACTTTAGCTTGAGTTATATCTCCTGTTATTGATTTATCTGATGTTGTTAAACTAGCCATATAACTATTTATATTACTTTTATGATTGTTCTAATTTTTTAAGTCTACTTGCCACTAATTCAGAGGCTGCAGTTGAAAAAGATCCCGTGTTAGCACCAATATCACTTGATTTAAATTCAGCATATGTCTTTGCCCATATTTGGCCTTCAGTTTTAAAATCCCATGTTACATTTGGATATTGATTTAAAAGTTGTGTTTGTTGTTCCTTTAATTCAGCTTCAGTGTATGAAAGATATTTCAAATCATCAAATGTAGATCCACCTGCTAGAGCCACTTCAATAAATTTTTCTGGCCATGTTAAGTCTAAAAACTGTTGTTGTATTTTTTTCTTTTCCGGTATTGTCTTAGCTCGTTTAGCAATTCTATTTGTTGTAAGATTATGTAAAAACATCATATAATGACGATTATATTCTTCTTCTAATTTTTCTACAACTGGTGTTGGCTCTTCAGCGACGGGCTCTTCTTCTGGTACTTTTGGTTCAGTAGGTTGTTCTTTTACTTCGCCATTTTTTTCTTCTACATTTGGTACTTGTGCACAAATACTATCAAAACTAATTGAAGGTGGAAAACTATCTAATCCTAAAGAACTAATCAGTCCATCAAAATCAGGAACTGCCGATTTGAACTTTTCTTTTAATTCCGCTATTTTTGTTGATAATTCTGATTCAGTTGAAATACCTGCAAGGCCTAATAATTGTTGTTGTAAACTATCAATGCTTGGTAATTCAGGTTTAAAAGAATCTAAATCAATTTTAATAGCATCAAGTTTTGCTTGCATTGCGGCTAATTGATCTTTACCACCTTGTAATAGATCTTTTAATTCTTTTGCTTTATCCTTAACTTTATCTAAGGCTTCGTTCTTTCCACAAATCGCCATATATTATCCTGTTGGTAATCCAACATCCACATTAGCATCGCCATCAGCTACGGTTCCTCCAGTCTGTGGATGTATGTGTTGTGTTTGTGTTATATCATTTACTGTAATTTCTCCAGCATCATATACTAAAGCTGCTGTGGCACAAGATAAGGTATGTGTACCATCTATTTCTTCTGTTAGATTACCTGTTGTACCAAACTTCATATTACCACCTGATGCAACTGCATAATCTCCAGTTGAGCTTTGTGAGTATTTTCCACCACTAAATAAACTCATATCATTAAATGCATTAATTCCTAAATCATTTGTTATTTGATAGAATGAATCATTACCTATTGTTGATATCTTATCATTTAATATATTTTCATTTAAATCATTAATGACGGTTAAATTATCATTCGTTCCTATATTAGTACTTCTGCCTCGTACAACTTCTGTTTCTAAATTACCACCAATCTTTTGTTGTATACTACCATGAATATTCATTGTAAAATCTTTTTGTACTTCCAAATGATAATTGCCATATACTAATTGTCGAAGATCACCCTCTACTGTCATATTCATATTACCTTTGATATGAATATTTTTTTTATTTAAAACAACTTCATAATCATCACCAATAATTTTTACATTTCTTGTTCCATCATTATAAATTTCTTCAAAAGTTCCTGAAGCATGTTGTCTATTTGTTCTAAGTGAACCAGGCGTATCATCTATTTCATTGATATGTCCACCTTCTGATTCATAAACTTTATTATATGGATATTCTGGTATTGAACCATTTAGTGGCTCCAATTCAGACCAAGTCTTTCTTTCATAATAACTATCAGGCTTATCTTCAGAAACTGAAGTAACTTTTGCAGGTGATGCAGTTTGAACTGGGTCTTTAGTTCCTTCATCACTTCTACTTAGATATGAATTACCTTTTTGGTATTCTGATTCTCTGGCTGAAAAATTAACATCGCTTTTGCCAATATAATCTCCAGTAGGATAGTTTAATCCAGTAAATCCTTTTGATTTATCATCTTGTGAAGATTTACTAGCAATTGAACCCATAATAATTGGATCTTGAGCACTTGGGCCATCTCTAAAAAATCCAACTACCCAGCTACCTTCCATTAATCCATGAGGAGTTGTTCCGATACCAGATGTTCCGGCATCTCCTACTGGCATCATCACTGTGGCCCAAGGTAAATCTTCAGTACTAAGTATTTTTTTATCTTCCGTATGAAAACCAAAGCAACGAACCTTTACACGATTCATTTCTTCGGGATCAAATCTATCTTCAACTACTCCTGTAAACCAGGAGAATTGAGTGCTTAAATACATATCATCTCTTATCATTATTCATCTCTAGTAATTTTTAATATTTCATCTGCACTTTCTAAGAAAGAATCTTTTTTCAATTTAACTTTCATATAATAACCTTGACCTGTAAAAGTATGTACTTTACCTGCTACTAAATATTTTCCTGATAGATATTGATCTTTTGCTTCTTCATTTGCATCAGCACCAACTTTTTGTATATATAAATCTACTAAACCACCAAGTTCTAAATCAAAATCTCCTGGAATGGTAAATTCTTGAGTTAATGAGTTTAAATTATATAATCTTGACGAAGCTTCTAAATTATCTTGGCCAAATGCATTATGATAATTTTTGAGATTATTAAATGCTAAACTATTTTTTGATATAAAATAATTTTTGCCTTCTGTATGTGTATCTAATTTTCTATCAAGAAACTCAACATTACTACTAAATGATTTATGTTCATTTAATCTTTTAATAGGATCATCTTTAAAATTATAAACAATCTTTTCCATTTTTTTAGTAGCTATATCAAGATTAAATACTTGAGAACCATATACGCCTTCAGACGCAGATTTAAATTTTGATATATTAAAATCAGATGAAAGAGATCTAATTTTTCTTAATTCTTCATTAAAAGCATCAATTGCATTATCATTTTTTGTTATATCATTATCAAGAAATGGTAAATTATTATATTCAGCATAAACATCTTGATCTAATAATTCTTTATATGATTTTAATTTAACTTTACCTTGTATTGTTTCATAAAAAAAGAATGGTGTTCCATTATCAATACAATTTTTTAATAACCATTGTATTGCACTATGTGGTTTTAATCTTGGAAATATACCTTTACCTACACCAGTTGATGTGCTAATATCTAATTTATCGTTTGATATTTTAAGATTTGTTTTACATATGTCTTTAATAATACTACCATATGAACCATTAAATGGTTTAACAAGAGTAATAAATTGATTATTATAAAGATGTAATGAAATGCATTTTAAATTATAAGATTGCATACCAGCTTGTGTTCGTGAATATTCATTAATTTCAGCAATATATAAATCAAACTTATATTCTTTAGTTTCTCCAGTTATTTCACTTCTTGATATATGCAATTCAATTTTTTCATTACCTGTTATTTTAAAAGCTTCTAATAAACTTCTAGCATCTTCAACTCTTATCTCTGCAGTTAATCCATTTGTAAATAAGCTTTCTTTGATTGTAATTGATGTTACATTAGCTTTTAAATCAATCCATTGATCAGATTGATTTAAATTTGTATACAACCTTAATTCATTTAATTCAAATGCATTTGCTTTAAAAGTATTAGGACTGTTTTGATATGAACTAAGCATTTATCGCAGTTTTAAATTTATCAATAAATTGACCAATATACCTAGGGTCAACATAACGTATTTTAGATCTTTCTTCATTTATATGAAATTCATGATCACGATATGTTTCATATGCAAGATCACTTCTTGCAACACCACCTGTAGAACCAGAAGAAAAATGTGATGCACTTGATACTGGTTTCTTATCACCATCATTTTCATCATAATAATAATATGGAGCATCAGCAAATTTCCATACTTGATATGTTGAAACACTATCACCAGAACTTTGACCTACAATCAATTCTGTTACGTTAGGTATAGCATCAGGATCTCCAACAAAAGTACCCGTTACATCTTGAATGATTAATTGGTTCATATCAATATGTTTTTTAGTAAGTTTTCCTATGGCACCAGATGTTGCACCTCTTATTTCTTCACCTAGTGTAAATCGTCCAGAAATACTATTTCTATACTCAGTTATTAAGCCATCACCCGTTTTAATTAATTGTGGATTTGTTTCAATAACAAATCCTTCGTATTCTTTATTAATATAATCGAAAAGATTTTCTTGACTCAATGGCCATGCTCGATATCCATCATGTAAAAAATCATTAACAACAAAAAATGTCCAATAAAAATCTGGATTTTTGTATAATCTTCTTGAAACTATATCAGGTCTTTCACCATTTTTAATTTCATAAAATTTATAAGCAGAAAAATTATCTAAAAAGGTAGGTAATGGTCTAACACCTCGAAAGATATCAACCATATTTTGTTTGACACCTGTAAGATTAAAATCATATTCTACTTTTGGAAATTGTTTAAAAAACGACATTTATTAACCTCCTGGCTGAGTTTCTTCACCAGCTTCTGTTGCTTCGGTTTCAGCATCTATTTGTTCTTGTGTAGCTTCTTCACTTGGGTCAAGACCTGGATAGTTATCATATAAATCTTGACGAACTAATGTTTTTGTTTCTGTAAGGGTTAATGCCATATCTAATTCTATTGGAGCACCATCTCTATGAAAAGTATTTCCTGTTGCATTATATGTTGTTTCTAAATTTTGTAAATAACATGGCATTATAATAGGCATATGTAAATTTTCATCTTCACCAGCATAAAATTTTATATGAAATTTTGCTGGATATTGTAATGCCAATACACCGACTCTCTCTGGATACATATAATTTCTAAATACATTAATAATTTCTTTTGCAGTTTCTGCTTCTTCAGCAGATTCAGCAACAAACTTAAATGTAAAATTGAATGTTCTAATACTAGGGGCATCATAAGCTACTACTGTATTTGGATTTAATGCTACACCAGCTTCTAAAAGACCTATTCTTCTTGCAGATTCTGCATTTGTAAATCCACCAAAAAATGCATCAACATCAGAAGCAAATCTACCTAAAGTTTCAGCTCCACCTACAACTAAGTCTTGTTTAGTAAATCCTGTAGAACCTTCACCACCTAATCCCATTTTACTTCTAACAATATCTATTCCTTTACCCATTATACCTTTATCTAAATTTGAATAGGTTTGGCCATCTCCTACAGTAATACCTATAGGTATGTACGTATGGATACAATATGGTCTTATTGTAGTATCGCCAACTCTTTCTTCAATCTCAATACGCATATGAGCATGACCTTGTTCAGCATATCTGCCTAGATCGCTTGGAAATTTTAAAATTTGACTATCTGACATTGTTTTTTCCTGTATAAATAAATAAAACTATATAGGTTATTTATATGAGTTACAAAGGTAGATATACAATTAAAAATCCAGATAAGTATGCTGGTGACGTTAAAAAAGTAATATATCGTTCTTTATGGGAACGCAATACGTTTCGATGGTGTGAAAATAATCCAAAAGTAAAACTCTGGAATTCAGAAGAGGTCGTAGTGCCCTATGTATCATCTATTGATAAAAAACTTCATAGATATTATGTTGATTTATTAATTCAAATGGATAATAAAAAGACGTATCTCATAGAAATTAAACCTAAAAAAGAAACACAACCACCTAAACCTAGGTCGCGTAAGACTAAAAAGTTTATCAATGAACAGTTAACCTATATCAAAAACAATGATAAATGGGAAGCTGCCAATAAGTTTGCTGAACATAATGGATGGAAATTTCAAGTATGGACTGAAGAAACTTTAAAGAATCTCGGCATCAAAGTACTATAATTTTTTTATAAATAGTTTATATGGCAAGTTTATTCGATACATTACAGGCACAAGCTTTTAGGGCTGGAGTTACTGCTCGAACAAAGCAGTCTAGAAATTGGTTTCAGAAAAAAGTTCAAGAATTACAAGTTCCAAGTAGACAAAGCATCTTAAGAGATTCGGCTTTAGAAAAAACCTCAAGAGAAATACGAGGTAATATGTATATGTATTTTTACGATCCAAAACATAAGGAAACATTACCCTATTATGATAGATTTCCTTTGACTATAATGGTTGATCCTGCACCTGGTGGATTCTATGGATTAAACTTACACTATTTAAATTATGGTGTAAGAGCTAGATTTTTAGATGAACTTATGAGTTTAGCTCCAAATAACATAAAAGATAATACAAGACTTACTAAATTAAGATATAATCTTTTAAATGGTGTAAGAAAATATAAAGAATTTAAGCCATGTTTTAAACATTACCTAGGTAATCATATTGCATCTCGTATATCAAGAGTACCAATGTCTGAGTGGGAGATAGCAATATTTTTACCAATAGAACAATTTAAGAAGAAGAGTAAGACATCTGTATGGCAAGAAAGTCTTAAAATTGCGAGAAGCTAATGAGCAATATTGATAATTTAAAATCATTAATATCTAAGAAAGGTGGATTGGCCAAAGCAAATAGATTTAATATAATCTTTACACCACCTACACAATCATTATTAAATTTAAATCCAGAAGTATTAGTAGGATCATTACTTTCTGGAACTTTTAGTGCACGTAACTTAATTAATGACCCAAGAGACATATCGCTATTATGTCAAAGCGCTCAAATTCCAGGAAGACAAATTACTACAATAGATTACCAAGCACATAAACAACAGGTGCCAATACCATATACCGCAATAAATGAAGATGTGCAATTAAAATTTTTACTTACAAACGATTATTATATAAAAGTTCTATTTGATAACTGGGAATCATCTGTTATTGATATGGCCAATTATCAAATAGGATATAAAAAGGATTTTTCAACTGATGTAATTATACAACAGGTGAATGATAAAAATGTACCAGTGTATGGTGTTAAATTGCAAAATGCATTTCCAACAACCGTAACTGCTATAGAACTTGATAACAGTAGTGAAAATACTGTTCAAGAATTAACTGTGACTTTAAGTTATGATAACTTTATACCAGAAGGTCCATTGAGTAGTACTGCAAGTGCTATTTCAAGTGCCCTTGATTTGATAACATAATAGGAGAAAAAAATGGGATTACCCAAACTGAATGTTCCTCAATATCAGGTAGAATTACCTAGTACTGGAGAACTTATTAATATGAGACCTTATCTTGTAAAAGAAGAAAAGGTACTAATGATTGCTTTAGAATCTAATGATGTAGTTCAGATTTCACAAGCAGTAAGAAATATAATATTATCTTGCTATGATCTACAAAGCCTAGAAGAGCTTACAGTATTTGATATAGAATATTTGTTCTTACATTTACGTGGTAAATCTGTAGGTGAAAAAATGAATCTACAAGCAAAATGTCAAGATGAAGAATGCACTGGTGTTACACCAATTGTAATTGATATTAATGATGTTAATATTATTAATAAAAATCTTGATAGAGTGATTACATTGGACGAATCTACAGGAGTAGGAGTTCAAATGAAATACCCATCAATGGAAATGATTGGATCTTTAGATCCAGAAAGGTTAAATTCGATTGATGGTGTTATGGATTTAATTACAAAATGTATTGATACAATATTTGATAATGATAACGTATATGATGTGAAGAATGAATCAGCAGAAGAAGTACAAGCTTTTATTGATTCATTAAGCAGTGAACAATTTAAAAAAATACAACAGTTCTTTTTAAGTGTTCCTGCCTTACATTATGAATCAGATTATGAATGTGTTAAGTGTTCTAAGAAAAATAAACTTGAATTAAAAGGATTACAAAGTTTTTTTTCATAGGCCTCTCGCATGATAGTTTGACTAATTTTTATCAGACTAATTTTGCTTTAATGCAACATCATAAGTATAGTCTTACTGAGATTGAAAATATGATGCCGTGGGAGAGGGAGATATACTTAGCTCTACTACAGGAACATATTAAAACAGAAAACGAACGCATACAAAGTATGAATAGAAGGAGAAGATAATGGCTGAAGGACAAGACAATAGTCGTAACGAAGTTGAAATAGATTTAGATAAGTATATGGGTCTTATTGATAAGCTTGATAAGGCTGAAGATACTATTAAGGAAATGCAACTTGAAGCTGCAGAAGCAAAGAAAAGACTTGCTCCACCAGAAAGAAAATTCATGGACATCTTTTTAGATGATAATGATGTAAATGAAAAGGCAATAATTGGATTTATATCATTTGCATTAATGACAATTTTTGGTATATGCGATCTAATCACTGCATTTATGGGAAAAGATTTAGTTATCTCTGATACAATTTATACATCTTTTGTAGTGGTTACATTAGGTGCATTTGGTATTAGTGAAGCTGGAAGAGCATTTGGCGGAAAATAATTAAATGGCAGAAGATAAAAAACCATTAGGCGGAAAAGGTATATCTGATCTAATAGCATTAATGGAGGCTAATAATAAGTCTACCAATAAAATTGCTAATGATGGTCAAAATACTCGAAGACATTTATTAGAAATGAAAAACATGCAGAAAGTTATGAATGACTTTCAAGCACGTACCGTTTATGGTTTTGAAAACTTCCAAGATATGATTGACTCTAATAAGTTACAGGGTCAAGAAGATCAAATGGAAAGAATGACTATCTTTGAAGAAATACGTGATGAATTACGTAAACTGCCAAAAGAAACTGCAAATCAAACAGTTGCTGCTGAAAGTAAAGGTGGTATAGCTGGTAAACTAGGTGGTCTACTATCTGGAGTTGGAATAGCAGGAGCTGGATTAGGTATAGGACTTGCAGCTGTATTTTATACCGCACCTAAACTTATTGAAACCTTTGAGAATATGAATGTTGATAAAATATCAGAAAATGTACAAAAATTAGTTGGTATTAATAAAGACGTTGAAGAAGCTGGTGGTAATTTATTAGTTGATGGTGGAACACTAGCACTTGCACTAGGTGGAATTGGAATTGGTTTAGCAGCATTCGGTATCGGAGCTGGAGTTGCTGGGGTAGTAGATAAATTTTTAGAAGAAGGTTGGACTGATAGAATTAAGGAAAATGTTCTTAGTTTAATTGCAATAAATGATGAAGTTGGTGGAGCTGGAGCAATGCTTGCTGAAGGAGGAGCTTTAGCACTAGCACTTGGTGGTATAGGTATTGGTTTAGCTGCATTTGGATTTGGCTCAGCAGCTGCAGGAATTGGCGAAGCTGTAGCAAAATTTAGTAGTGGAGAAGATTGGGCTACAAAAATAAAAAATAATGTAGAAACTCTTTTATCGATAGATCAACTTGGTTTTTGGGACACTGCTGGTTTAGTTGCTACTCTTACAGGATTAGGAGTTGGACTTGCAGCATTTGCAGTAGGTAAAGGTGCGGCTGGAGTTGCAGATTCAGTTACTAAATTTAGTGGAGAGAATTTTGCAGAAGACATAAAAAGAGAAGTCGAAACATTATTATCAATAGGATCTATACCAAATCTTGGTTGGGATACTGCAGCATTTATTGGTACTATGAGTGGTATTAGTGCTGGTTTAGTTGCATTCTCTCTGGGTAAAAGTGCAGCAGGAATGGCCGATGCTTTAACATTATTTACTGCTGGTGATAACTTTGCGGAGGATGTAAAAAGAGAAGTTGAAACATTATTAACTATTGGCCAAGAAGCAGATCCAGTTCAAATTGAAACTGCAATGACTGCTCTTGCAAGTTTAGGTGCTGGCCTTGCAGCTTTTGCAGGTGGTAAAGGATTAAACGCAATTGCAGATCTTGGTGCAAGTGTAATATCATTTTTTACAGGTACAAAAAATCCAATTGATCAAGCAATTGAATTAGGTAATAATGCGGCATCAGTACAAGCTGGTGCAGATGCATTTGATGATTTTGCAACGGCATTAGGTAAATTCTCAAATGTGAATGTTGATTTTGATGCTCAAAAATTTGCTGAAGACTTACAAGCTGCTACTAAAGTTTTAGAATTAGCAATTGTAGGTGGTTCAACTGGAGGTCTATTTGGATTTGGAGCAACTGAATTTGTAGGTCTTAAAAACTTTCAAGGTGATATAGATACCGCAGCAGCTTCAATAACTCGATTAAGAGATTCATTAGCACTCACATCAGGTAGTGTAACAGTTAGCGCAGAAAATTCTTCAAGTGGTATGATGGTAGATACCCTATCTGCAGAAAATGCAATATTAAAATTACCTGATTCTCAAGGTGGTGGCATGATTGCAGTAAGTAACCAAGGAGGCACTAACGTAAGAGGTGGTGATCAAATCTTCATTGCTCAATCTAATCCAGACATTATCGAACAATCCGTACAATCAAATAGATAAAAAAAGGGAGCCGTTATGGCTCCCCATTTTCGACTGCGATATGTATACCTATCCAGCCTGGCCGCTAAACAATGCAAAAGCGACTACGATTCTTTTGCTAATCTAGCAAAATAACTTAAAGTGTCATCTTCTTGACTTTCATTCTCAGCGAATGGTGTATCATCAGATGCGAATGTTGGTGCTTCAACAACTGGTGCTGGAGCTGGAGCTTCCATTGAGAAACCCGCATCAACACCTAACACTCTATTAAGTTTAGCTTTTAACTCATCATAAGTTTTATAGTTCTTAGGATCTAAGAAATCTTGTAAAGCATATAGTTGACCATATACTTCATTTAGTCTTCCTTCATCACCATCAAATAAAGATGATGGAGAACTAAACTCTGATTTGTCATAGTTAACCCAACCTTCAACTTTTCTGATCTTTAATTTAAAGTCAGCACCTTCCCAGAAATCAAATGGATTTACTGGTTCTTCATCGGCAAATTGTGGTTGCATAACATCCATGATCTTATCAAAGATCTTTTTACCGTATTGATAAAGGAATACCTTTCCTTCATTTTGTGGGTTATCAGGATCAGAAATAACTAATACATTACTTACATAATGCAATCTTCTTTTCTGTTCCCTTGCAGTAGCTTTATCCTCATCTCTACCAGAGTTCCAAAGTACTGAATTGTGTTCAGACACTGGATCAGGTTGATTAATAGAGGTTAAAGAGTTTTCTATATACCATAGACCAGTAGGACCTTTAAAACCGTGATCCCAATATCTTACCCAAGGAAGATCTTCACCTTCTCTTTGTGGCAAGAATCGAATAACGGCATAACCATTTCCTGCTTTATCTCTGGTTGGTTTCCAAAAACGATCATCGTCATAAGACTTTGTTTCTGTTTTTGTTGTGGATACAGCTTCTGCTGCTTTTACGAGTTTATCGATTGATGAGCCTCGTAAGCTCTTTAGGTTTTCTAGTGACATATATTTCTCCTGTATATTACTGAATTATCCACTTTATACATAATATTATAGTTTATATTATACCACATTATTGTGGTGTTGTAAAGGACTTTTTCAATAAATCAATTGACTTATCTTTATTGAACTTTACAAATGGTTTGTATTTCATAATCTTACGATAGATATCTGGCCAAATAATTGTATCAGTTATCTTTTTATTTTCACGTTCTACAAAACCTGTAATGGCATCCAAGATAACTACTGTTTCTAATAGTATATCACCTTGCATCCATAACCGAATGATTAATGGATGATTATTTTCTTCTGCTTCTAAGAGAGAATCAAATGAAACATTCATATCACTCAATTTATTTATATCATTTTCAAACTTATATGAAAGAGATTCCATAATCTTTTTATGATCACGATAATATCTTTCTCCACCTTCATTAAGCATATCACCGACATACTTAACATCGTTTTTAAAGTTTGCAATATAAAATTCTTTTAAATCTTTTTCATAAGTCTTTGCTAATTTGGCAAAGAAATATTTATCCTTTCGCTTAAAGAATGATGTTGGCTTTATTGAAGTCTTATAGTTATATTTTAAAGCATCATAAGAGTCAGACTCAAAGTGTAGCTTTAAAGCATTATATAATTTATAGGACTCAAAAGGATCATTCATACAGGCAATTTATTACCTTTCTTAGCACGAATAAGATTTAAGCTTGATGCTTCTGCTTCAATCTTTTGCTTAAGAGAATCAGTTAAAAGTTTCTTTAGATTCTTATAATCCAATCCTCTTTGTTCTACTACATAAGCTGCAGCATCAATATATGTTGTATTACCCTTTGCAACTAGATTCTCCACTGCTGCAGAGAATCTTTTGCGCGTCATAATTTTTTCTTTGATAGGATCAGTTGTCATTATTCAAATGTCCTTAATAGTATACAATCGGCATTTATTCGCCCATTGGGTTTACTTATTTTTGTAGTAATATCATCCCAAATTTTATTAATTTGAAGTTCAGTCTTATTTAATATCATTGGAAGAATATCATCTGGTTTTCTTAGAGTTGCAGTTCTACTTAACTCTGTATCAAAGTTCTTTAAGGTAGTTCCACTTACCTCAAATCCTTTTGTTGCTGTAGTTACAAATTCAGTTAGCTTACGTTGCTTTGTATTATACACAAATAGCTTTCTTCTACCTGGAATTAGAATAGGATTAATAGAAACTAATTTTGCTTCAACATCTTCTTCTTTATATTTCAGATTTCTTACTTGTACATCTGAAGCTTTTGGTTTCTTAGCTCTTGGTAATTTGGTAGCTTTAAATCCATCTTTCAAACGATCTAAATCTGAAAAAATATTTTCCATTGTCTTCATCATCTGTTTAAGATCAGATTTTTTGACATGAGAATAGTTTTCTACAGCTTGTTCACAGGTTTTGTTATATGCATCTGATATGACATCATATTCAAATTGAATAAATTCTCTAAACTTATTAATAACATTACCCTTAAGTCCATGAGTTTTCCATAGTTCATAAAGAGGAAATTTAATTTTATAATTTCCATCCATCCATTGATCAACTACTTGAATATCCCAATCCATATAGATTGTGTCCATCATACGATTATATGCTCTTTCTGCAGGAGTTGGTGGCTTTGGTTTATCTTTTTCTTCAGCTACTTTTTCTGCTATAATTAGTTTAGCATCTTTCAACAATTGATCAAATATTTCTTTATGCCAAGCAATTTCGCTTTCGGTATATTCATAACCTCTTGCCCATAATTGAGCACTTTTAGCGACTTTAATAAACTTCCAATCTTTAAGCTTTTTAAGATGAGTAATTTGTTTTTTAGTATATCCAATATGTGCAGCATAAGCCATTACAGCTGGAATATAATCTTTTGATTTATAAAAATAGTTATACCAACCAGCACCTTTTGACCATGCATTAGCTCTTTCAATTTCACTAAGCTCTAATGTCTTTTCATAAAAAGGTTCATTACCCCAGTGCTTAATATCTAAACTTATTCGATTCTTTTTAAGTTTTTTTCTTAATTTATTTTCTGCCATAATTTCTCCAAGGTGACCAGACCACGGTATTGATAAGGAGTTGTGGTGTTGTGGCCTGGTCTATAATTAAATCTTTATCAACTCCATTAATATTAAAGCTAATGCTACTGGTATAAAAATAATTAAAAACGTCTCAAACATAATTTCTCCTAATCATCCAACTCTGGATAAAAATTATCTGTCTTTTCATTAAATCCATAATAACCCACACTATTTGGATTGGGATCATCGACGGTAAATAATCCATCGACATAATTTTCTGCAACATCTTCTGCATATGATTCAGAATGATCATGCACTTTGCGTGTTTCCATTAAGGTATCATTTTTAAATAAATCAACCTCAAATCCTTCTTCAGTTAATCGAACAATAGCTTTACGATCGTCCTTCCAATACTCATGTATTATTTCATTTTTTGTCATAATTAGTCCTTTTCAAAAAATAAAAAATATGTAGCCAATACTCCTAAGAATATTGTCATACCCCAAACAAATAATTCTGTTGCCATTACTCTTCTCCTTCCTTTTTCTGTAAATCTACAACTTTTTCTAATACCTCTTTTAATGCCATTACTTCTGTAACGTTTACTGCATTCTCGGGTATCTCCTGTGTTTTGATTCCTTCCTCAATCGGTGGTACTACCACTGGAGGTGGTTCCATTTGTGAGTCCAACCAAAATATTAAAACTGTTAATGCTAAAAATGTTTCCATATTACGATACCAATGTAAATACAATTATTAATATTGTTGCACAAATCATAACTGTACATATAAATTTAAATAAACCAATCACAATAGATTCTAAAAAGCTGAAAAACTTATCCATTACCCTCTCCTCATTCTAGATATATCTGTTGCTTCTTCTTTACTAATTACAGGTACTGCATTTGATTTGTGCATTGTTGCAATACCTTTAATAAGTGTACCTGTGTAAACTGGATTCTCTCTTTTAGTACAATCACCTGAAAGTTCATGCCATTTACCATTAGCCATATATTCTTCCATTAGTGATTTGTATTGTTTTGCTTGTTGTTCTCTAAGCTGTTCAAGTTGATTTGACTTAGGTACATATGATTTAAATTCAATAGGTTTTTTCTTAACACCATTAGCGGCATGTTTTTTTCTTTTTCTTCCTGTTGGATCGTACCTAAGTGATCCCATGTAAAAGTTAGTCATTCCCATAATAGTATATTATACCATAGTTTCTCGTAAAAGTAAACCGTTATTTCAAAATATTT
>Ga0255768_10002134_pt1 | contig 19951 bp, 15 predicted proteins | sample 071ome_33_FD_179983 | JGI IMG/M metagenome (GOLD analysis project Ga0255768, IMG submission 179983) | Coastal salt marsh microbial communities from the Groves Creek Marsh, Skidaway Island, Georgia - 071412AT metaG (version 2) | ecosystem: Environmental > Aquatic > Marine > Intertidal zone >...
TTACCATGACTGACCGTGTCACCACTAAACTCAAGAAAATGATAGCTGGACCTGAATTGGCTGTGCTTCCCGGTGTAGCGGATGCACTCAACGCCCGCCTGGTTGCTGCTGAAGGGTTCAATGGAATCTATATGACTGGAGCTGGTACATCAGCCAATCGTCTTGGTATGCCAGATGTTGGATTGCTTACCATGAATGAAATGGCGGATAACGCCTCACGCATTGCTGACGCTTCGGGACTGCCATTGTTAGCGGATGCCGATACGGGATGGGGTGGACCACTTAATGTACGTCGGACAGTGCAACTATATGAAAGGTCTGGGGTGGCAGGTCTACACATTGAGGATCAAGAGTGGCCAAAACGGTGTGGTCATCTTGCTGGTAAAGCCGTCATTTCCACCGAAGATATGGTTCAAAAAATCAAGGCTGCAGTTGATGCGCGCATCGATCAAGATTTTCAAATTGTTGCAAGGACTGATGCTCTGGCGGTTGAGGGATGGAACGCCATGCTTGACCGAGCTCACGCTTTTGAGGAGGCAGGAGCAGATGTGCTCTTTCTAGAGGCCATGACAACGATGGAGCAGCTAACAGAAGCCCCAAAACTTTTTTCCAAGCCGCTACTATATAATATGGCTTCAAGTGGTAAGACACCATTTTTGGCAACCGACGAAATACAGGATCTCGGCTTTGGCGTAGTTATATATCCAAATTTTGTTGTTCTTGCGGCTATTCCCGCTATTCGAAGAATTTTGAAACACCTTAAAGAAACTGGAGATGTAAAAAATCTTGCTAACGAAATCGTTAGTTTTAAGGAATTTTTTGATTTAATGGGTATGGATGATGTTAAGGCATTAGAGGAGCGCTATGTGACTGACGAAACCCGCCGAGCTGATTACTGATGGAAGAGTTAAATCCTCTGCCTCTACCAGATGGCGTAACATCTCGAATGGTAAGTAAGGTAAATGGGCTCAACATTCATGTTCTTGAAGCTGGAGATCCAACCAGACCCGCTATACTCTTACTTCATGGTTTTCCAGAACTAGCTTTCTCTTGGCGGAAAATTATGTTGCCGCTGGCAGATCTTGGGTACCATGTGATTGCCCCAGACCAGCGGGGTTATGGCCGAACCACAGGTTGGGTGTCGGGTTTTGATGAAGATCTATTCACATCGCGAATGCCCAATCTCGTTAGAGATGCGATGGGGTTGTTGTTCCGCATGGGGCATGACCATGCTGAGCATGTTCTTGGTCACGATTTTGGAGCATCAGTTGCGGGATGGGCTGGTGTTTTGAGACCGGATATCTTCCGATCTATTACAGTAATGAGCGCCCCTTTTGCGACGCCGGCAGCTGCTGTGATTGGCGCAGGAGATTATCCGGAGGACCGGATTGACGAGGAGCTTGCAGCTCTTGCGCGTCCTCGAAAGCATTACCAGCACTATTATTCAACCCGAGAAGCAAATTCTGACATGTTAAATGCACCAGGTGGGTTGAAGGAATTTCTTCGCGCTTATTTTCATATGAAAGGTGCAGGTTGGATTGAAAATACACCTTTTAAATTGCAGGGTTGGACTGGGGATGCACTCGCTCAAATGCCGACCTACTACATAATGGACCGAGATCACACGATGCCTCAGGCAGTCCTTCCTGCATCGTCCGCTTCAGAAGATGGTTGGATGAGTGATAAGGCTCTAAATGTTTATTCAGCAGAGTATGCTCGAACTGGTTTTCAGGGTGCTTTAAATTGGTATCGCTGTCGTTTTGTTTCGGAATATGTGCGAGAGCTTGGGCTTGCAGCTGGAACAAAGATAAAGGCACCAATGACTTTTATAGCTGGGGCCCAAGATTGGGGCGTTAGGCAGACCCCTGGTGCGCTTGAAGACATGGAGGCTCGTGCCTCTGAGGATTGGCGTGGAACCTACCTTATTGATCAGGCTGGTCATTGGGTTCAGCAGGAACAGTCGGCGGAAGTAGTAAATGCTTGGCGGCAAGCTATGAAAATTTAAAGCCTGATAATATTTACGCCAGGTACTGCTTCGGTTGCGATATCGAGAAGATGTTGATGATGAGTGAGATAGAGGACCTGTCCACGTTTCCCCATTCCAGCTAAAAGATCAAAAGCTTCTCTTGCCCGGTTGTCATCAAAGGTTTCAAAAATGTCATCTGCTATAAAAGGTGGTGGGGGAGTTTCGTCGGCAAATGTATGAAATCCCGCAACTCTGAGCGCTAGGTATAATTGCGCGCGCGTTCCCGCAGACATTTGCCCATCTTCTATGCGTGACGCACCATTAGCGTCGATTGCGATTAACTCCTCTCCCTTACTGCCTGACTGTGTACGAAGGCCTTTATAAGCACCACAGGTAATTTTTTCGAAAGCTTCTGAAGCAACTTTGAGCATGTCGCTTTGCTGTTCAGACCGGAATGATTCGATAGCTGTTTTCGCAGCAAGTGCTCCTAGACGGAGGCGAAGAGCTTTTTTGGTCCCATCTATAATTTCTTCCAGAACAGTCTGTTTTCTCGTTTGTAGGGCCGCGGCGACGCTGTCACCACCGATTGCGTCTAGTGCATTTTGTGCTTCCCGTAGGTCGGCATGTCGCTCTCGTGTGGCCTCGGCAAGAGCTGTGATTTTTGAATCAAGCGTCGCAATTTCTGCCTCAAGAGATGAACTATCTAAACTTTGCAGTAGTTCCAATGCTTCATCAGGATTTTCAGTACCCGCTGCCTGCAGTATTTCACGCTCGAGATTAGCCGCAGTTTCTGCTGATTTTTTGACTTGAGTGATTTCTTCCAGAACCTGGTTGGCATCAGACAAGCTTTTAACACCAAGAGATTTGAGAAATTGTTCCTTGACGACATTGTGCTCTTCAATCTCTTTTTGGATCTCAGAAGCAGTATCAAATTCGGATGCTAGAGAGTTTTCCAAGGTTTCAAATTGATCCGCCGATTTTTGTTCTTCAATGAGGCGTGCTTTTAAGAGCTCATATCCAATTTCAGGATCACTTTGATCAATGGTTAGATTTAGATCGTTTGAAATTCCTCGCACTTTCGCAACGAAGGCGTCTTTGTCATCGGTCATGTGACGGATGCGTGTTTCAAGATCTTCCTGTTTTGCAATTAAATTTTCTAACTCGCGTAGTTCTGATAATGCGTCTGGAATTAACTGAGGTGCTTTAGAAAAACTGCTAATCCATGAACTGCCCAGTGCTTCTGCCCATCTGGTAGTCCAAACTTCTAAATCTTCCTCTGCTTTAAGTAGCAAAGTCTTTCGGGTGCGGAGTACGTCTCGACCCTCGCGAGCAATTTCGGCTTCGCGCAGTCGAGTGTCAGCAACATCTACAAGAGTAGCTAAGTCTTCTTCAACATTAAGAATTTTTGAGAGTATTTGAACGTTGTTTTTTATTTCGCGTTCTGCTGCTACACGCAGCGATAAGGCCTCGTTTTTTTTCCGGTTTATGGCTAGAGACTCTTCCCGGTTCTCTGTCCACTGGATTAGGGTCTCAGGGGCTGTGTTGCGGTCTAAACCTAGTTTTTCTGATACATCTGCTAGCGTAGTAATTATCTCGCTGATGTTATTTTGGCACTCCTTAAGAGACACTTGTAGGTCGGTTACCTTGGCGTTTTCTTCTGCAGCAACCTTCTTAGCGAGATCTAGGTCCGCTAGTTTAGACGTGTTTGCTATCTTAGTATCAATTGCTTCATCAAATGCGAGCATTTCCGTAGCGAATATATCAGCTGTTTCTGCTGTTAATGTATCCCGGTGATGTCCCCAGGCTTCATCACGCCTAAATTTTAATTCAGCTAAAGCGTTCTGATCTGAAATTGCCGTTAAATCTCTATTGGCGTCCAGGTTGGCCTTTGCGACGGCATACCTCGAACGCGCTGAGTCCATCAGATCTTGAATATTTGCTTTTCTCAGCCTCAGCGAAACAAGATCATTTTTCCAAGTCTCGAGAATACTTCTTGCAGGTAGCTTTAATGATTTGAGGTCTTCTCCATTTCCTTCCCATGGGGCTAGGCGGTCGAAAGCAGAGATAACTTCTATTTCAAGAACTCTCTCTTCATTTAGAGCTTGTTGATAGCGATTAAGTAGTTCAGTCGATCTAATGGAATAGAGGATAGTTTTTAGTCTTGCATACTCGGCGTCAGATAATGGACAATCGTGCTTGGTTGCTTCTGCACGAGTTACCTCTGACTGCGCTTGTTTCACTCTTTCGCAGAGTACGGGCCAATCTCTTGTGAGCTCCAGTATTTTTGCCGTTTGCTCAATTTCGAGGAAGAGAGAGTGGGGCTTCGCTTCTTTTCCGTTAGATAATTTTCGTGTCCGAGCGCTAATTTCAGCTACTGTCTCGTCCAGTGAGCGCTGACGCTTTGGGATATCTTGAGTTGCTGTTCTGTAGCGGCTGGCAAGATCTGTTATTGTCTCAATTTGATGACTAGCCGCAACTATGGTTGCATTAATTTCGATTGCGGCCAGTTTCTCTTTTTGGGCTGCTATACGTCGTTCAGTTTCTGTATGTCGAGTTTTTAGGGTGCTTTCATTGTCGCGTAATAATTCGAGTTGTGTTCTTGCGTCCAGAGGTGGCTCGGGCAAATCGCGTAAACGGTCCACAGCAGCTATAGCAGTTCTGTAGTCTTGTAATTTTGAGCACGCAGTTAGCCTACGCTTAAGAATGGCCTGTTTTTCTCGTGCAATTTTTTCCTCTTCCTCAGCTTCCTGTCTGGAAATTTTAGCAATTTCGCGCGTCTCTATTAGACGGTCGAAATTGGTGGCATTAACATCATGAGTTTCTTGGTCTTTTTTTAGGGCATCAAGTGTTTCTATTAGAGTGCGCAGTCTATTTTGTCGCCCACTCCTACGGTAGAAGGCATCTGCTTCAGCATCCATTTGTTTCAGGCGATGGCTCAGGTCTGACAAACCAGAGCTGGCTGAAAAGAGAATGCGTCCAAAGTCACCGTTGGCCTGGAGTAATTCTCTACCACCCGCCTCTAAAGACGTTTCATCAAGTGAAAACATCGCACGATACCCTGCGCGATCAAGTCCCCCTAGCATCCCTATTAATGGATCATGGTTCAGTGGCCTATCGTCAATACCGACTAGATCGGCATGTCTACGTTTGACCCTGGCCAGTTCTATTTTGTCCTTTTTATGAAGGAAACCTCCTTCTATCCTCATTACAGAATAATCATGCATAAACCCGTACGGACTTCGGTCTGGTATCCCAAACATCAAATCTAAGATTGCAGCAAATAGAGTGGATTTTCCTGCTTCATTTGGGCCGTATATAAGATGAACGTCTGATCCCTCGTTTTTGGGACTTGGAAATTCCAGTTCGTAATCGGTGAACTTTCCAAAACGGACAAGATTAAGCCGTTCAACCCTCATTGCCTTTCCTCATCTATGGCGGAGAGGCGCGCTAGAGCGTCTGTAATGCCGTCGGAAGCTAACTCCTCAGCTAGTTTCATTTGTTCCGTTTCTGAATCTCCGAGGGCGTCTCTTGCTTGAGGGGGTAGTACCCTTACAAGATCATTAAGCATGTTGATTGCCTCTGCCTTCAGAGCAATCTCCGCATTTTTCTGCCGCATCAGTTCGGCTATTCTAGAAATTGGACCCGATGGAGTTGAGGTGCTTTTGGAGATATCAATTTTCTCAATCCAAGCAACACTGCCAGAAGCTGAATTCAATTCCTCCAGAAAAAGGTCACCGTCGCGTCGAAGTTGCCATGAAAGGTTGTCGTTTGCTTCGATGTAAAGCCGGGTAATTAGGCGCTCCGAATAACATTTTTCCGCAGCATTTTTGAGAGCACTTTCAGCTGCTACACGGGCATCACTCCAACTTCCTGAGACAGTGATATGAATTGGCATAAATGCAGTAGTAGCGAGAAACCGCTCTTCAACAGTTAAAGACCTATCGTCACCAACAGTAATGAGTGTTACAGATTTGGGGCCAGATTCATTAATGTGCCTGCCCTGTGGGATGCCTGGCATCACAACAAAGGGTTTCTCGGAATGCACTTGGCGCTTGTGGATATGACCAAGAGCCCAATAATCGTAACCATGATCGATCAGTTCTTGAACAGAGCAGGGGGCATAAACATCATGCCCATCTGCGCCCGCCAGACTTGTATGCAGCATCCCAATATTAACTGCATCATTTGTGGGGCTTGGATATTTTCTTAGTAAATTTTCGGGGACATGCCGGTTGGGAAAACTTAGGCCATTGATAGCAATTTTTGGTCCATTTTGGTTCTCAATTACTAGCGTTTCAGCAGCTCTTGCTCCAAAATTTTTCACTTTTTCAGGTAAGTCTAGTTTGTCTGTTATTTTTGCTCGAGCGTCATGATTTCCTCGTATAATACAAACATACACGCCTGCTTCTGATAGTCGTCTGAGCTCTCCTGACAGAAAACTCGCAGTTTTAATTGAGGTCTGCTCTCCATCATAAAGATCGCCTGCGATCAAAAGAGCATCGATATCTTCATCAAGACAAAGATTAACAATTTTTCGAAATGTTGATCGAGTTGCTGTTTCCACCTCTTCGGCGAGAGTTTGATTTCGGAGAGCTAGACTTTTAAGTGGAGAGTCTAGGTGAATGTCTGCAGTGTGAACGAATCGAAAGGCCATGACTTAAGTTTATAGCGAATGCTCGATCCACGCTGCGTTTGGTAAAAGTTTATCGTCACCATGAAGAGGGCCTAAAACCTGTAGCCCAAGGGGAAGACCTTCTGGAGTCTTAAACACAGGTAAAGTCACGCATGGAAGATGTAATGGTGTCCAAATAGAGCCTATCGCTGCGGATCCTGTTGCTTCGATACCAATTGGTGCTGAACTTAATGTGCTAGCGGTCACGATCACATCTGTTTCATCAAATAGGGCAGGTATCATTGTCATCGCACTACGCATGAACGCTAAACTCTCAAAGTAGCGCTCAGGCGGGCAGCTAAGCCCATCTGCTATACGGCCTTCTCTTAGCTGAGGACTTATTTTTTCCCAATGCACATCAATTTCAAATGCAAAATTTCTGGCAAATTCAAACGAGGAAATCCACCGATGCGCTTCAGGTAGACTTTTGAATTCGCTGGGTAGTTCAATTTCCTTTACAGATGCGCCTGCAATTCGCAATTGCTTAATCGCAGTCTCAATTTCTGATCTATAGAAACCATCTACTTCGTTCCACAAATGCGACCGGCAAAATGCAATTCGGGGAGGCTTAGGAGATATTTTAAAAGTGTTAGCCGGCCTGAGTAGAAGCAGGTCACGGACAAGCTGAATGTCTTCCAAACTTCTAGTGATTAATCCAAGACGATCAAAAGTACCTGCCGCTTCTCTCACCCCAGACATTCGAAAATGACCCGTGGTGGGGTTGTAGCCATGAACCCCACAAAATGCTGCTGGTCGGATTGTGGATTGAGTTGTCTGTGTCCCAAACGCTACTGGAACCATCCCTGCAGCAACTGCGGCTGCTGAGCCTGATGATGACCCCCCGGGGGTTCTATTTGTATCAATTGGATTGCGTGTTTCGTTAGGAGTGAGGTTTGCAAACTCCGTTGTAACTGTTTTTCCCAGAAGTACACCGCCAGATCGTCTTGCAAGTGCAATACAACTTGCATCTGTCACAGGCTGGGCATTGGCATAAATTGCAGAGCCATAAGATGTTGGCATGTCATGGCTATCTATTATGTCCTTTGCTGCAAAAGGAATGCCATGCAAAGCCCCTTTAGAAGAAAGCTTATCCAACTTTCGTGCTGTTTCTAGCGCGGATACATCAGCAACATGAGCGAAGGCTTTAACTTCTTCATCAATCTTATAAATTTGTTCTAGGCAACTTTGTAAAAGTGCTTCTGAAGTAAGTTCTCCACTTGCGATGGCTCGCGCAGCTTCTGAGGCAGTTAAGTTTGAAGGTTCCATTGAGCCAATCATTTTTTAGGTTCTCAGGGTGTGGAATGTTTTGCCAGTGCCTGGAAGTCAGACAATTATGCTAGATATTAGACCAAATCGAAATCAATAATACGGGCATCGACAGGATTGGTGTTTATTATTGCGTATGAAAGGCGACGGCCGTTGGTCATATCTCGAGCATCGCCGGTTGAACCCGGGTTTACCACGAGTGTGCCATTAATTTTCTTCACAACTTGTCTATGAGTGTGCCCATATAAGACTACATCCGCATTCGTCTTCCCAAACTCATTCAGTTTAGGATGTTCTGGGATAATGTACGCGCCACGCGGTTCCCACGGTGTTGAATGGCAAAGGTGAAAGTCTATTCCATCCAACTTCAATTGTTTTCGTAGAGGTTGAGCTGCGAGCCAGTCTGCAAGATTGTTATCTATTCCTGGTGCCGCTCGTGCTCGGACTCCAGCGGGGCTAAAGAAGGCCTCTTCATGATTTCCTTGAATGACATGTGCGCCTGAGGCTTTTAGGATTTCGACTACTTCGTTTGAGAAACGGTATTCGAATATTGAATCACCAAGGCAAAAAATTTCATCAACGTTGCCCATGAGGTTTATAGCCCGCTTTAAGGCTGGGGCATTGCAATGGATATCGGAAACCACACCGATACGCATAAGACTAGGAAACTCTTATCTTTGGAAAAGTAGCTGCTTCAATTCTGTGGCCATCAGGATCAATAATGAATGCTGCGAAGTATGGTGTAAGTTCAGCCTTTCGAACACCAGGTGGGCCATCGCAGATTCCCCCATTGTTCAGAGCGGCGACATGAAATTCAGCAACTGCACTTTCAGATTGTGCTCTAAGACAAATATGGTTTCCTGAACCAGGTTCTTGTTGAGACGAAAATGGACGAAGATTTATCCAAAATTCTGGATATCTCTTCCCAAAACCAACTGCAGAGGGTCTGGTTACAAATTCTTTTAGGCCTAGAGGAGCTAAAACCTTCTTGTAGAAGGTTTTGCTCACAGTAATGTCTCGAACCTGAATTGAAACGTGATCTATCATAAAAACAGTTTAAATCTTTGTTTCAAAAACCGGAAGTTAATCGGGGCCGTTAAACGGTTAAGTAAAATTTCGATAACTCACCTTTACTTATTTTATTTTTTGCGTTCTGTTGAATTTGCTTGCAGAGCGCACCGTTTCAGGTTTTTAGCGCTTTCGTTGCAATCTCAAAAACATCCCTGGATACGCCTTGCGTAGATGCAATTTCTTCAAGAGCATTGCGCATTTTTGATTGCCTGCCTTCGTCCATCCGTCTCCAACGTCCAAGAGGTGCGAGCATCCTGGCTGCGGTCTGAGGATTAATTTGATCAAGTGTCACTGTCATCTCCGCATGAAAAGCGTACCCAGATCCGTCTTCCCTATGAAATTCTGTAGGATTGGCTGCAACAAAGCCTCCAATTAGCGCACGTGCTTTATTTGGGTTGGAAAGTGTAAATGTAGGATCGCGCATTGCCTGACGTATGTCAGACAGTGCGGATGGTATGGGAGCTGTCGCAACCAACGAAAACCATTTGTCCAATACATGAGTTTGCCCGTCATAATCTTCTCGAAAATTCTGCAATGCGATATCTCGAGCTCTGCCTGGCATGTCATTTAGCGCGCTTAGAGCTGCAATTTTATCCGTCATATTGGTTGCATTGGAAGTAGCTTCTAGAGCTCGGCTGTCTCCATTAGGAAGGCGAGACAAATATGCTAAAACTGTTCCGGAGAGAGCACGTTTACCAGCGGCTATAGCTGAGGGATTGAAATCCCCAGAATCCTGCATGTCATTCCAGATCACCTCTAATCTTTTTGAGTTGGCCAAAGCCAGGGTATTTCTGAGTGTTTGCCGCGCTGAAAATATTGCATCGAAATTTGCGATAGTCATCGCTTCTGCAACATTTTCCACGCTGGGAAGTGTCATTAACAAGCTTCGAAATGCTGGATCAATGTTTGGATCTTTAAGAATCTGCTCCCAGGCAGCTAAGAAGTCAGATGGTATCTGCGGCGCCCGATTAGCTTCTAATTCTTCGACCATCTTTATCAATATATCTTGTGCGAATGCTTGACCTGCTTCCCAACGATTGAAAGCATCTTGGTCATGGGCCATTCGAAAACTTCTGTCAGAGTCGGTTTCCCTATCATCAATTTTAACAGGTGAAGTGAAAGATCTATTGATTGAAATTACTGGTGTTGTCTTTAGTCCTTCAAACGTCCAGCTCTGTTTTTCTTGGCTTAGAATTAAGACCTTCGAAACGATATCTTTTCCATCGGGTCCAATCAGACCAACTTCAATAGGCATTTCCATAGGCTCTTTTTTAGATTGCCCGGGTGTTGGTGGTATTTTCTGATGGATTGTTAATTCAAATATTCCATCTTGAAAATTTTTGGTCACATGAAGTGTTGGTGTTCCGGATTGACTATACCACCTCCGGAAAAGAGAGAGATTTTTGCCGCTAGCATCGGCCATTGCATCGATGAAGTCATCGCAAGTAGCTGCCGTTCCATCATGTCGCTCGAAATAGAGGTCTATGCCCTTTCTAAAGTCTTCCCAGCCAATTAGGCGAGAGAGCATCCGAATGACCTCTGCCCCCTTCTCATAAACAGTAGCTGTATAAAAATTATTAATCTCGATATAGCTATCTGGTCGAATTGGGTGGGCGAGGGGACCTGCATCTTCGGGAAATTGTCGAGCACGAAGTTGCCGAACATCCTGAATGCGCTGAACTGGCTCTGATCTCATGTCAGCAGAAAATTGCTGATCTCTGAAGACCGTTAGGCCTTCTTTTAGTGAAAGCTGGAACCAGTCACGGCAGGTTACTCGATTCCCAGTCCAATTATGAAAGTATTCGTGGGCCACTACGCTTTCTATGAAAGAGTAGTCATTATCAGTCGCTGTTAATGGATTAGCTAAAATGTACTTGGCGTTGAAAATATTTAGACTTTTGTTTTCCATTGCTCCCATGTTGAAGTCTGAAATAGCTACGATGTTAAATTGATTTAGGTCATATTCGAGACCATAAATTTCCTCTTCCCAGGCCATTGAACGCTTCAACGCATCCATTGCGTAGTCGGTCTTATCGATTTGATCGTGCTCGGTCCAAATTGCTAGATCAACAGGCTTTCCAGACTTCGTTGTAAACGTATCAGATGTCTTTCCAAGATCTCCAGCTACTAGAGCAAAAAGGTAGCTAGGTTTTTTATGTGGATCGCGCCAGCGTGCAAAATGACGACCATCGGATAGATCACCTGATGCAATTAGATCGCCGTTTGATAAAAGTACGGGCGCCTCTGCCTTAGGTGCACGTATTTCGACTTCGTAGGAGGCCATAACATCTGGTCGGTCTAAAAAATATGTAATGCGGCGGAAACCTTCAGCTTCACACTGGGTGCAATAAATGCCGTTGGATAGATAAAGGCCTTCCAGGCGGGTGTTCTCTTGTGGTGAAATCGCTACCCTTGTTGATAGTGTAAAATCATGAGTGGGTGGCGATAGTAATGTGAGACCTTCGCTATCAACCATATAGTCGCTCTCTGGCAATTGATCATCATCAACTGCAATCTCAAGCAAATTTAGGTCTTCTCCATCAAGTCTGAGTTTTTGGCCAACGCTTTCATTTTTCCATGGTTGGAACCTTAATTTTGCGATTACCTCAGTTCCTGTTGGAGTTAGGTCAAACTCTAAGTTAACCGAAGATATGCCGTAGGAAGGGGGGGTATAATCTTCACGACGAATTTCGACGGGTGTTTCGGTACGCATAGCTAAATTTCCTTAGCAGCTGATATTGAATTTGACGTTTAAGCGCTCTTGGAATGGCTTTGTGCATTAAAAGTCACTGTTAGAGTTGGTTTTATCCAAAGGGGAGATGCATTGAGCTAGGAGAACACTTCTTAAGTACAATTAGCTAATCAATGTTAGAAAACGATAAATTTCGTCAAGTTCTGCTTTTCTATAACTGAGACGAAGTTCGGCCTCTGCGTCTTCACCCCATTCTTGCAGCTGAAACTGGTCATCAATGTGTGCGGCTAGAAAAGCTTCTGTCGCGTCAATCGCGTTATTTGTCATTGCAAGAGCTATAACTACAGAGCCTGTAAGATCGGCTACTGAGTGAGCTGATGTAAGACGGAAATTATCCAGAGATCTAAGAGCTTCAATTACACAGGAAGTGGTTTCTTTGGGCTGCTCAACTGGCATGATGCCATCTGTGATAATGAAGTGCTTCCCGTAATGATCTGTAAACCAGTCAAGTAGGGGATCCCAGCTCGAGCTTTGACGTCTTTTGAGAGCTTCTGGTGCGGCTGCGCGGTAACAGAGTAAATCGGTCTCTGCAAATTTTGCTGTGGCCTGAATGAAGTGCTCTGGATCAAGTGCCACTCGGTCGCGGGCAGCATAGGCTAAAGCCGTCATGGGCATTTCGGTAATTTCAAGTTTCTCAGCTTGTCCGTTCCATTCTGACGCCGAAGCCTCTGCCAAAGCTAATGTTGGGAATTTTAGTAAATTTCGGTTTGGAGTGCGCACTGGTTTGCCGTCGAGGTGTACCTCGTACTCTTCATCGCTCAGGTGAGTAGAGGCAGATTTGTAAAAACGTTTCATCCGCAACACCCCAAAATTTTAATCACTGCCGAAGGAGCTTGCTCGTATGAGTTGATGATCTCAGCTGCGCCATAAATCTTTAATTCTTTTGGTGGATGGTAGCCCCAGGCAACACCAATTGATGGAACTCTCGCTGCTCTCGCCATTGCCATATCATGGCTCGTATCTCCAAGCATTATCGTGCAATCATTAGAGGCACCCAGTTCTGCCATAACATCTAGAAGAATTTTCGGGTTTGGCTTGCTTGGACCATCGTCTGCTGTTTTTAAACCTGCAAAGCGATCTCGGAGGTTGTGGCGCTCCAGCGTGAGCTCGAGACCTCTTCGGCCTTTACCTGTTGCGATTGCCAAAAGAATTCCAGCTTCTGCAATTTTGTCTAGGGCATTTACAGCCCCGGGAAACAATGGTTCCTCGTATTCCGGATCTGTTAGCAGACTTCTATAAGAATCACGAAAGTTATCGGTGAGCTGTAAAAGTTGTTCAGGATCAGTTTCTTCAGGAGCTACGGCAGCTACTGCGTTAGGTAGAGCAAGTCCAACTGAACGCCGGGTAGCGGCAGCCGAAGGCGGCGATAGGCCTAGATCTTCGAATGCCATTTCCATCGCTCTAATTATGCGGCGTTGGCTATCAACGAGAGTGCCATCGCAGTCAAACACTGCAAGATAGGTCATCGACCCGCCTCAATAAAAGGATCTCTCAGCTCGGATGGGTTAAAATTAAAGGTCAATAAAGCCTCAGTGAAGGCTTTAGGCGGGTCAGCCTCTATAAATAAACGCCCTTTGCCACTTGGGTGGGGTAGATCCAAACTACGCGCATGAAGAAGCATGCCGCGCGGTAATGACATCCCTGGTAATATAGACTTCTCACCGCCATATTTCCCGTCTCCCAATATAGGATGGCCAATTGCGGCCATGTGTGCTCTCAGCTGATGGGTGCGACCTGTTAAGGGCATCATTGCTACCAAACTAGCAAAGCGGCCAGCCTTCTCTAGAACGGCGTAGTCGGTTGATGCTTTATCTCCATGTTCTTGGTCATCCCAGACCATGCGCTCAGAACCCCGAGAACCCGCTTTTTTGAGTGCCAGGTCTATGCGTCCACGCTCCACTTTGGGTACCCCGGCGATTATTGCCCAATATACCTTTCTCGCCGACCGGTCTCTGAAAGATTTAGCCAGAGATGCTGCAGATTTACTGGTTTTAGCCAATAGCAAAACCCCGGATGTATCCCGATCCAACCTATGTACTAGTTTGGGACGCTCATGATCATCGGCTAGCGCAGCCATTAACCCGTCCACATGTCTTGAGGTGCCAGTACCGCCTTGGCTAGCTAATCCAGACGGCTTATTGATCGCAACTGCCATGATATCTTCATAAATGATATTCGCTTGTATCATCGCAAGATCTTCAGGATTAGCTGTGATCTTTTTAGGCTTTGGAATTCGGTTGATTTCATTTGTATCTAGCCCCATCGGGGGGACACGCACATTCTGACCTGATAACAATCTATCAGCTGTCTTTACTCTCTTTCCATCGACACGAATTTGGCCTGTTCTCGTCAACTTCTGTAGCCGGCCATGAGGCAAGTTAGGAAAGTGTTTCTTAAACCATCGATCTAGACGAAGGCCATCTTCATCAGCCGATACACTCTTGTTTTCGACACTAGTCACGTAAGCCCCCGCAGTAATTTTTCGCCAATTACAAAACCGGTAAGGCCCAATGCCACAGATAGAAAGATATACATAGCAAATTGTATGGTCTCGCCTCTTTGCCAGAGGCTTATGGCTTCAAGGGAAAAACTGGAGAAAGTGGTAAAACCACCCAACACACCAACACCAATGAGTAACCGAATTTGCTCGGCTTCTTTGCTGTCACCGATTAATCCAATCGCAGCTGCCCCAACTAATGCACCCATTAGAAGAGAGCCCGTCAAATTGCAAAGCATTGTGCCCCATGGAAAACCAAGCCCAAATATCTTTGAGGCAGCAAGACTAAAACCATATCGTAGCCCCGCACCTAGGCTTCCTCCTATCATTACAAGCAGCAAAGCTTTCACTTGTCTTTATCTTTTCTTTTATCTCGGAGGTTGGCCCAGTAAGAGAGACGCTTTATAGCCTCCCGTTCGAAGCCACGCTCTACCGGTTTATAGAAAATTTCGCGTTCCATTCCATCGGGGAAATAGTTTTGTCCCGAAAAACCTTCCTCTTGGTTGTGATCGTAGGCATACCCCTCGGAGTAACCGAGCTCCTCTAGAAGTTTTGTAGGAGCATTTAATATATGTTTAGGAGGCATCAGTGAACCGTTAGCCTTGGCCGCTAGCATCGCAGCATTAAAGGCTGTGTATATCGCATTCGATTTAGGGGCTAGAGCTAAATAAACCGCGGCCTCAGCCAGTGCTAACTCTCCCTCCGGTGAGCCAAGGCGTTCGTAATGTTCCCAAGCCGCAAGCGCTAAAGGCAAAGCTTGTGGGTCTGCAAGGCCTATATCCTCTGCAGCAAATCTAGCTATGCGACGAGCAATATACTTTGGATCTTCGCCACCAGATAACATACGAGCCAGCCAATACAGAGCAGCGTCCGGGTCTGAGCCTCGCATAGATTTATGCAAGGCTGAGATAAGATTGTAATGGCTTTCTTGAGCTTTGTCGTAGACAGGGGATCGTTTTTGTATCACTCGACTGAGGTCAGCACTATCCAGTATTGGCGTGCTTGGGAGGTAAATCAGCTCCTCAACAAGGTTGAGGAGGTAACGCCCATCGCCATCTGCTAATTCTTTCAAAGATTTTCGCGCGCTTGTGTCAATTGGTAATGGAGATTTGGAAACATCTTCTGCTTTTGAGATTAATGTTTCCAAAGCTTTGTCGGAGAGCCGCGATAATACCAAGACTTGGCATCTTGAGAGCAATGCTGCGTTCAATTCGAATGATGGGTTTTCTGTGGTTGCCCCGACCAATACAACGATGCCTTCCTCCACAACAGGTAAGAAAGCGTCCTGTTGGGAACGATTAAATCGGTGTATTTCGTCCACAAATAAAAGTGTGCCACGACCTAACTCTCTACGACTACGGGCGTCATCAAAAGCTTTTCTCAGGTCAGCAACACCTGAAAAAACAGCTGAAAGAGATACAAACTCAAGATCTGTCTCTGCCGCGAGTAAGCGAGCTATTGTTGTCTTTCCGCAACCTGGTGGCCCCCAAAAAATCAGAGAGGCTAATCTCCCATTTTTTAGCATTCTGGTTAGAGGCGCGTTCTCCCCCAATAAGTCATCCTGACCAACGACCTCGGATAAGGATTTAGGTCTTAGTCGTTCTGCAAGTGGTTTTGTGCTTGCTCCAGCTATTCCGGCAGCTTCGAAGAGATTAGACACGACCTAACCAACCTCCAGAGAGATTTGTCTCCCTCCTCTTAGAATAACTATCTTCCATGTTCTTGGACGAGTTTTTGCTGAGGTAATTAGGTCCTGCACGCGACGAATATCTTGACCATTGATCGATGTGATTACATCTCCCTGACGGAGGCCAAGCCTTCGGGCAAATCCACGGCTAAGAAGCCGCAAGACCACGACGCCACCTCCACGAATGCTGAGGTTAAACTCTTCTTTGATTGCGGGTGATAAATTTGCCACTTCGGCTCCATCAATGGGAGAACCTTCTTGAATGACAGTTATATTTCGAGGAGGGTCTTCTGGCGGAGCCTCAAGTCTCACTTTAGTATGGAGGGTCTCGCCTGCTCGCCAAAAGTCAAATTCTACACTGCTGCCAATTGGTTTAGTTGAAACTCTGAAACGCAACTCCAGAGGGTCTTCGATAGGTTTGCCGTCAACCGCTAGCACCACATCGCCCTGTTTTAAACCGGCCTTCATTAAAGAACCGCCTTCACTTAAAGAGTCGATCAAAACTCCACGTGGTGGTGATAGTCCAATGGCCTCGCCAATTTCGGCAGTTACTTCTTGGCCATGGGCTCCAAGCCAAGGACGAACAATGCGCCCTCCATCTTTGGCGGCTTGGACCATACGAGTTACTAAGCTGGAAGGAATGGCAAAGCCAATCCCAAGGCTTCCTCCAGATTTTGAGTAAATTGCCGTGTTCACTCCGACAACGCGACCCCGCATGTCTACTAAAGCACCCCCAGAATTACCTGGGTTAATAGCAGCATCAGTCTGAATAAAAACACCAAAATCTGTTAGCCCGCGGCGCGAACGGGCAAGAGCAGAAACAATTCCACTTGTAACTGTCTGCCCAACGCCAAAGGGATTTCCGATCGCTATTACAAGGTCTCCAACTTGGATTGTGTCTTCTGGAGCAAGAATCGCAGACGGTATTGTTGAGCCCTCTGTATTTATCCTGAGTACAGCTAAGTCTGATCTTTCGTCCTCTTGCAGGACTTCTGCTTCAAATTCACGTCGATCATTCAGAACCACGCGTATTTGATCAGCTCCTTCAATGACATGTCGATTGGTGACGATAATGCCACTCCCATCAACAATAACGCCGGAACCAAGAGAGCTCTCTTCGCGTTCTCTTGTACGACCGCCCGGTAAACGGTCACCAAAAAATTGCCTAAAGAAAGGATCGTTGAATAGCGGCGAAATACGTCGCTCTCTCACGATAGTCCGCGTAAATATGTTTACCACGGCGGGTGCAACACGCTGGACTAAAGGAGCAAATGACAGCTGAACTTCCGCCTGAGTTGACGGAACTGACCGAGTTTCGGCTGAAGCTACCGTACTTACGAAGTCAAGCGCGATAACTGCGGTGATTAAGCAAGTTTTGAACAACAATCCCATATTGGTTTGCGTCTACTCAAATCTAGGGTCAATAAGAAAAATGACGTTATTGGAGTTTAGTAGGCCAGCATCCAAGAGAAATTAAACCTCGTTTTGGCTGAATCCTATTAACTCCGTGTTCGAGAGGGTAACACACAAGATAGTTTTCAACCTAAATTTTCCTTGGTGTCATGGTGGCCAATTATCGAGGATATAGGGATTCCAGCTGTTCCCTGTAAAGATCTGTGATGAAACGCCTTCGGATCTTCATAGTTGGAGTTAAAAGGCCATTTTCGATCGTGAATGCTTCATTCACCAGAATAAAGCGTCGAATGCGTTCTATCGGCGATAATTGCATGTTGGCCTCATCAACTGCCTCTGAAATTACTTGCCGGAATTTGTCATTAGCTAACAAAATATCTCGACTAACACCGTTAGATTCTGCCCAGAGTTCTGCAAAATCCTTTGCTGGGTTAATCAAAGCAACCAAATGCGGTTTTTTATCTCCAAAGACCATGGCTTGATCAATCGCCTCATGAAGAGTTAACACACCTTCTACACGTTGGGGGGAGATGTTATCTCCGCCTGCATTTACAATTAGATCCTTCTTCCGATCAGTAATTTTCAGGCGATCTAGCTCGTCAAACTCCCCAATGTCTCCTGTATATAGCCACCCATCTTTGATAGTTTCCGCTGTCTCAGCCGGTCGGTTCCAGTAGCCATCCATTAGTAGGTCGCCTGCTACTAGTATTTCTCCATCTGACGCTAATTTTAATTCAACTCCCAAAAGCTTCGGTCCAACTGTTTCCAGATTTAAATTGCCTGGCCTATTGCAGGAAATAACCGGCGCCGCTTCTGTTTGACCATAACCTTGCAATAAACGAAGGCCTAAGCCGGCGAAGAATACGCCGACATCATAATTTAATGGCGCACCACCAGAAATTAACGCTTTCAATTTTCCGCCAAAACGCCCTTGGACCTTTTTTCTGACAAGCTTGTTAAGAAAAAAGTTCTCTATTTTCTCGAGGATGCTTAGAGGTAAATTTTCAACTTTTTTTCGGCCTAGGTGCACTGCTCGTTGGAATAGCCTTTGTTTTAGTTTGGACTCTTTTTTTAGACCTTGCAGGATACGTGCATGTAAACTTTCATATAGTCTTGGAACTGCAGTCATAATTGTTGGTTTTGCTTCCAAAAGATTGGCAGCAAGTTTGTCTAATCCTTCAGCATAGTAAATTTGGCAGCCGGCAGATAATGGGAAGAATTGGCCGCACGTTCGTTCATAGGCATGCGAAAGGGGCAGAAAGCTCAGAAAACATTCATTCTGCAGATCATCTATCTCATCGAGGTCAAACACCAAATCAAGAGCGCTCTTGCAGTTTGCTAAAATTGCCCGATGAGACAACATCACTCCCTTAGGAGATCCTCCAGTTCCTGAGGTATAAATAAGACTTGATAAGTCGCTGCGGCGAATGTTGTTGAGAGTAGAGGGGGGATCGATGTTCTCTTTATGTCGTGCGCAAATTTCAGCTAACAATTGTGCATCCTGGTTGTTCCTGTCGAATGCAATAGTAAATCGAACTTGGTCTGATACAGCTGCTGCTGCTAGGGCCTGCTCTGCCACTTTTCCGCCTGATGTGATTAAGCCAACAGCTCCAGAGTCCGTGATTATATGAGTATGGTCTTTTTCGGTATTAGTAGCGTAGGCCGGTACTGAAACACCTCCCGCAAGCATTATTGCAATATCCGAGATCAACCATTCAGGGCGGTTTTCAGATGCTAAAACAACACGTTCACCGGGTTTAAGGCCAGCTGCAATCAACCCATGAGATAGAGATAAAATTAGCTCACGAATTTGAGCATGGGTAAATTGTTCGTATTCTCTTTTTCCATCGGGCTTCCACCACAAAAACGGTTTGTTTCCGCCTCTTAGAAGCATGTCCATTGCCATCGCTGGTATGCTTGACCAACTATCGTATCGAGAGAGGAGATGCGTCTTTTCGGCAGAGGGGATTCCCATATCAGGTTTCCTCGACAAATATTCTGTTAAACACTTTCCCGAACCATGCTAGCACAGGATATTATTTTCATTTGCATTTTCTCTAGCATGTTGTCTTACCTGTATATTAGGGTGTTGAGATCTTCCCGTGTGACTGCCGTGCGATTTCAATGAAAATTTTAATTAAAAGCCTTATGTTTTTGGTGGCCGCCACTCTAGCCAGCACAACATTGGCAGGATCATTGGATGGTCCAGAAATCGCTGATTTCCGAGTTTGGCGATCTACCCGATGCTATAAGCCACTACCGCCCCCGTTAGAGGTCTCAGATGCCCGCTCTTACAACCTGACTGTTGACGCATTTAATAAGTATTTTGGCCAAATGAAAACTTTCATGGAATGCGTGGGTTCAGAAGGTAATCAGGATTATGAAGCTATGAGAAAAGTTTTAGAAAATGGAATGGGGCAATCTCGGGCCGAGGCACTTCAAGATCTTGAACGCACACGCGCTGCTATAGAATCTTACCGGGCAAAATATTTCACCCAGGAAAAGGGGCCTTTAGTAGAACCTCAGCGATGAACTTGCACCTAAGATAGCAACATCGCACACTCAGACTTACACGTAACTATGGAATTCCAATGATCCCTGAGCTTTCCACAAAATTTTCAGATGTT
>Ga0255768_10002135_pt1 | contig 19951 bp, 27 predicted proteins | sample 071ome_33_FD_179983 | JGI IMG/M metagenome (GOLD analysis project Ga0255768, IMG submission 179983) | Coastal salt marsh microbial communities from the Groves Creek Marsh, Skidaway Island, Georgia - 071412AT metaG (version 2) | ecosystem: Environmental > Aquatic > Marine > Intertidal zone >...
CAATAAAAATAGACAATATAAACATTTATGAAATATTTAAATAATTTTATTTCAGAAGCAAAACAAGGAAAAACTGCAGTAATTACTTATGGTAGGATGAATCCTCCCACTGTAGGTCATGTCAAATTGGGATTAAAAATACAAAATGAATCTAAAAAAAGAAAAGCAGATTCATTTATATTTTTATCTCCTACTCAAAATGCTAAAAAAGACCCTTTAAGTCCTGAAAGAAAAAAATATTATGCTCAAAAAGTTTTTGGTAAAAATATTACAGTTGAAATTAAGCCTAATATTTTTACAGCATTGTCCCATATTTACGATAAAGGATATAGAAATGTAGTTATTGTTGTTGGTGATGATCGAATTGATGATTTTTCAAAAACAGTGCCAAAATATAATGGTGTAAAAAGTAAACATGGTTTTTATGATTTTGAATTAATTGGTATAGAAAGTTCTGGAAAACGTGATCCGAATTCCAAAGGAGTGGAAGGAATGTCTGCATCAAAAATGCGAGAATTGGCTACTTCTGGTAATTTTGAAGAATTTAAAAATGCTATGATTTCTAATGATAGAGATAAACAATCGATTTTAAAAGATAACGAAGTAAAATCATTATATAATGAAATACGAAAAGCAATGAAAGTGGAAAGTACACAACATGATAAACAATTACACAATTTATCCGAGGCAGACAAGAACACGAAGCATTATACGGAATCTGGAGCAAATAAAAAAAGTCCGGATGATTCAAGAGTGCCAGGACATCAACCAAAAAAATATGGCGCAGGACTTTCAAAATCAGAAGCGGAAAGAAGATATTCTCATTTCGAAAAGAATAAAGAAAAATCAGATAGCGATCCTGATGCTTATAAACCAGCACCCGGTGACGATGAACCAGCACCTAAACAATCAAAATATACAAAGAAATATAAACAAATGTATGGTGAAGAATTCATATCAGAAGCAGAAATTGCAGGCCTTAAAAAGAAAGCAGAAAAATCAGGAGTTTCATACGGTATCTTAAAGAAAGTGTGGAATCGTGGCATAGCAGCCTGGAAAGAAGGTCACAGACCAGGTACAACTCCACAACAATGGGCATATGCTAGGGTTAATTCATTTTTAACAGGTGGTAAAACAAGAACAACCGCAGATGCTGATTTATGGGCAAAAACTAAAAAGAAAAAAACAAATGAAGAATTTGGTATCGACAGATTGTTTAAGGAATGGTTGAATCTTTCAGAAGGAGATAAAAATGAAAACTTTTAAGCAGTTGAAAGAAGATTTAAATAATCCAGTTGATGAAAAAACTATTGAAGAAGCAATAAATTATCATATTGATAATGGTATACCTTTTGCTGAAAGTGTTTTTAGATTGCACTCAGAATCATTTTATAGATTTTTTAGATTTGCAAAGCAACAATATCAAAAAGGTTTGTTTGAAAATTTAAATGAATTTGATGAAGAATTATTGCAGACGGATATTGGTGAATTTGCAATATATGATGGAGAAAATGTGCCTTTGGACATTCCTATACAGATCCAAGAAGAAGACGAAAAAAATCCACCATTGGGTAAACCAAAAACTGGTGGTCCAAAAAAATACTATGTATTTGTCAAAGACCCTAGTACAGGAAACATAAAAAAAGTTACTTGGGGAGACACAACTGGGCTGAAAAATAAAATGAATGATCCAGAGGCGAGAAAAAGTTTTGCCGCAAGACATAAGTGTTCTCAGCAAAAAGATAGAACAACTGCGGCTTATTGGGCTTGTAACACACCCAGATATGCAAAATCATTAGGATTGAGTGGTGGTGGAAGTTTCTACTGGTAATCCGTACTCTGATATTCAAAATGATGGGTTTTTTATCCGTCATTTTGACGATCAATTAAATAATAGTGAATTGATTTGGCATAGAGATAAAAAAAACAGAGAAGTAACAGTATTAGAGGGAATGAATTGGAAATTTCAATACGATAATTCATTGCCTTTTGTACTGAGAGTTGGTGATATAATTCGTGTGCCTGCTGAAACATATCACAGGTTGATTAAAGGCACTACCGCTTTGTCATTGAAAATTAAAGAAATAGAGGAGTAATCAGATGTTAAAAACTTTTACTGGCGGTGCTTTTTCCGAAAAAGATGATATCGCCAAAATATATGAAAAAACTGTCAATGCTAAAATTGAATTAGATCCGGTTGGAAAAGAAGATTCTGATATCGATAATGATGGAGATTCAGATGATACGGATGAATACTTAGCAAAAAGAAGAAAAGCAATAAAAAAAACATTATCTAAAAATAAAAAACAAGATAAAAAAAGTGGAATTGATGAGATAAAACTATCATCTCAAAAAGATGAGGTAAAAATTTTAAAACCGACCAATGAAGAATCTGAAGAATTAGATGAAGGATCTGATTATCAATTATACCATAAAACTTTTTCTGGTGCTATGGCACATGCATATGAAATTGCAAAGAAAAAGGGATATACGGTTGATACAGATGATATTGATAAAAAAGTTGCAATGGGTCCAAAAAAACCATCGAATGGAAAAACTAATAGATATATTTTAGGAACAGATAAGAAGAAAAACTTGCATGTTCAAGTTGCTAATTTAGATGATAGAAGATATGAATTAAACATGTATATTGAGGATGTTGATTTTGATACAAATTTATCGTTTTTGGAAAATAAAGAAAATATACAAGAAAAATCCGTATCAGTAAAACAGCAAAGATTCATGGGCATGGTACGTGCTGCTCAAAAAGGTGAAAAACCTGCTTCAAAAGAAGTCGCTGATGCAGCAAACAACATGAAGAAAAAAGATGTTAAAGATTTTGCATCCACCGAGCATAAGGGATTACCTATGAAAAAAGAAGAGTCATTTGAAGAATCATATGATGTAAAAACTGCAAAAACTAAATTTGGAAAAATAACAGTTAAGAGTTTTGATAATCATGATGATGCTAAGGCACATTTGGAGACAATGAAGAAAAGAGGACACAAAGGAATAATTTCACAAAAAGGCAAACCTGTCAATGAAGAGGAAGTATTAGAAGCATGTTGGCCAGGTTATAAGCAAGTTGGCATGAAGAAAAAAGGTGACAAGATGGTTCCAAATTGTGTAAAAGAAGATTATTTACAGGAAGCAAAAATGTCAGATGCTGCAGCATTAAAAGCATTGAAGGCATTGGCAACAAATGGTAAAAATGAGAAAACTAAATCATTTGCAAATGGTGTGATTAAATTTTATGCAAAAAATAAATCATTTACACCAGACCAAATTGCTGGATTACAAAATATTATGAAAAATGCTGGATTTCAAATGGCAAAAGAAGAGTCTATGACAAAGGGTTTGTCCAAAATCAATAAATTGATGGAAAAAAGAAATCTATCGAAAGCAGGTGCAGGTGAAGAAGGAACTGATGAATTGGTCAAAAATTATAAAAAAGACACACCAGGTCAAGAAGTAACGGAAGGTTTAGCTGCATCAGGTGCCGCAGGTGGAGATGCACAAGGAACATTTACTATTCAAAATAGAGAGTATAGACATCCGTATAGAATTTTTGAAGAGTTAGTTCATTATTTAATGGGAACATCGGTAGGTGATGTAAAGAATTTATCTTATAGTTCTGTATTAGGTGAAGACAGTAATAATAAATCTATTAAATTGGTGAATAATAAATTAGGATCAACTTGTTTAATAGGTTTAGAAGATATTCAAAATTTTTATCAAAATAAAGAAATGACAATGGAACAATTTGAAGGAATGTTGGCAGAATTTGGAATTAATAAAACTGAAACTGACGAAACTGTTGCACCTCATTCTGCTAAAAAATTAGATAATGGATCTTATAGTATGGAACAGTACACAAATTATCTAACACATTCAATGAAACAACAAAGATTGTTTTAAGAGGAGAAAAAAATGTCTATTCACGGTTCTTACGATGGTATAGAATTACCTGGATCGGGTTGGTCGATATCTGCTGAAGGTTTAATTACTGGAGTCAATACAAAATTTACCCAATTGCAAGTAGGTTTTTCATTATTTTTTAATAGAGATTATGGTATGACTGGTTTGATGCCAGGACCTACAATCAATGCAAAAATAATTGAAATAATTTCAGACACTCAATTAAAGATAGAAGAATCTAAGTCGCCTAGTGATCCTGCATATGCTAGTGCATGGGATTTTGATTATAATTATAGTAGTGCCAATTTTGATATGACAGATATGCATTACCAAACTGCACCTAAATATGCCGATGAAATTTGGTTATCTCGACAGAATACCACGCCCCAACCTACTCCTGCTACACTTGCTGGCATTGATGCTACAGAAATGACGAATTTGGAATCTAATCCAATAATACCAAAACCTGCGCATACTGGGTGGAATGTTTTTAAAATGAAAGTCAGAGATGGTGTGCCACAGTGGCATACTGAAACTTTAGTTGCCGGGGGAATATCAGGCGATGCAGATGATTATTAATACATACTTAAAATTTTATTAAAGGAATTATCAAATGGTAGATGAAAACGAAAATTTAGAAACAGTAACTGAACCTGTAAAAGCAGAACCTGTAAAAGCAGAACCTGTAAAAGCAGAACCTGTAAAAGCAGAACCTGTAAAAGCAGAACCTGTAAAAGCAGCTGTTGCACCTAAAGATAATGGTGAATGGAAAGAATTAGGATTTAAATCTATGACGAGATATAGATCTTTTCAAAATAAAATAAATCAAATTCAACAAATGAATAATTAATTTTTTATTATTATGGAGTTATAATGAGTGAAAATCCTGAATTAAAATTGAGTGATTTGAAAGAAGACGATAAAATTGGTGTAGATTTTGTTCAAATTATTGAAAATAAATTTGTAGAATTGGACGAACTACACCAAGCACATTTGAAAATATTGACCGAATTAAATAATAAAAAAAATGAGATAAATAAACAAGAAGAGTCCATACAATACGAACTATCAGGTATAAATGGAGCAAAAATAGTATTAAAACAAATTTTAGAAGAAGCGAAAGATTCATAAAAGACTTAGGACGTAAATAGCATCCCCTATTTATCTCCTTTTTATCATGAACAGTCTTGGCTGAGTCCCAGCAATTTCCCTCATTTAGGAGTTTAAAACAATGGCTGATAAAAAAATGTCACAATTGGAAGAATTAGGAACTAGTTTACAATCTTCCGATATTATGCATATAGTAACAGATCCGGCTAATAATCCTGTGAATAGAAAAGGTTCTATTTCTGATATTTTTGGCACGTTGAATCATACTACAACATCATCGGAATCAACTGGTAAAACTTTTATAAATTCTAATTTTACAGTAGGTAATGGGATTGTTTATAGTGGAAATTTAACAAATATGTCTGCTAAAACAACGGTAGCACCTACGAGTAATACCTATATACCTGCAGTTTATGGTCAAAAAACAAATTTGACTGTATCTGGTGTGCAGGGTTGGTATACTGGTGATGTCATCGGGCATGAGATTGTGCTAGATGTGACAGATTCTGTAACAAGTGATAGATTTCAGGCTGCATCACATCAATATGGATTAAAAATTATGATTCAGGATAGTTCTGAAAATCGTGCAACATCACCAAGCGCTTTTATATGTTTAAATGATAGAACTGATAGCACATTAACTATGGATGAGGAAGATCCAGGAGCAGTAACAACTTTACTATCACTCGGTGACAGAAATGGTGAATACGTAAAACTCACTCAAAATGCACATTTATTTGAAGCACAGGGTGCATTGATGGCAGAAAATATGAATGCATATACAATTTTCACTGAAACTGATAATGTGGCGAAAATAAAAATTAAAGTAAATGGCAGTGACTATTATTTATTAGCAACTTCTAATAATCATTATGCACCTACTTCTTGATGTTTTTTTATTTTTAAACTTTAAGTAAATGGTAAAATGGCAGACAAAACTATCTCAAGTCTGCCTGCTCTGGCAACAGTATCAAAAGAAGATGTTCTTTTGGTTGTTGATAATCCAGCAGGCACACCTGTAAATCGAAAAATATCAATAGAAAGTTTTTTTTCTAATGTTGAACCTATAGTTTTTTTTTCTAATACACAAGGAGCTTCAACCGCAGAAACAGCATCAGTTGTTTTTAAAGGAGGTGTAGATATAAAGAAAAATTTAATTATTGATGGTGATATTGAAATTAGAGGAGCGACTGTTTCTGGAACTACAAAATTAGGTGCTGTTAGTAATGATATAACTCTGACAGATGAAAACATTTTTGATTTAGCAAATACGGCAAATCCTTTTAGAACAATTTATGTAGGAAATGTAGCATCAGGTCAATCCGGTATATTAAATGTAAATTCAAATACAACAAATTTCTATTCAAATACAAATTTCATCGGTTCAAATTTAATAATTTCTTCTCAAAATTTAAATTTACATTCAAACACATTATTCACTGCAAATGTTTATGTGAATGATACGTCTAATAAATTTGTGATTGATTCGGATAATTTAATTGTTTCTAGTGAAGTTACAATAAATGGTAATGATTTAGATATTAATTCAAATGTTAATTTAACAAAAAGTTTGACGAACACGGGTAGAATATCATTATTTGATAATGATACCTTTATCGCTAATTCGGATACTTTTTATGCCTATGGTAATTTAGTTTTAGGAATGTATGGCAATGATGGTAATCCTAAAGGTACAACGACTAATGTTTACATAAGCGGAACAAATACATACATAAAAAGTGATATAACAGTCAAAGGCACTAAAACAGAATATTTTTCAAATTTATATGTTAATTCTGTAAATACATCAATCATATCTACAAATACATACATCGATTCAAATATTTCTCAAAAAGGAATATTTACACTCGTAGGAAATGCAAAATATACTTCAAACAAATTTGAAGTCAATGGATCTAATAATTATTTCATTGGTAAATTAACAACAAAAAATGAAATTCATAATAAATCTACAGTACAATCGACCTCTAAAACAACAGGAGCTCTAAGAGTTGATGGAGGAGTTGGTATTGGTAAAAATTTAACAGTTGGAGGAAATGTTAGTGTTACCAGTGATTTTACTTTAGGTGGAAAATTAAAAATTATAGGATCAAATGCAAATGTAACTTCAAATTTACAAATAACAGGTTCTAATACTTATGTAAATTCTGATTTAATTACTTTAAAAGGTGAGAATTTTGTCATTGATAATAATACTCATTTCAAATCTCTTACAGATAGTGATAGTCCAACAACAGGATCATTAATTATCGATGGTGGAGTGGGAATTGGATTAGATACGAATATAGGCGGTAACTTACAAGTTTTAGGAAATATTCATGCTATAGGAAATATCACAGCAAATGGAGATATACAATTAGGTGATCATCCTTTTGATACTGTTTCACTTATTGGTAGAATTGATGCTGATATTATTCCTGCTCAAAATCAAGTTGTAAGTATTGGTCAAGATGGTTTAGTATTTGCAAACGGATTTTTTAGAGATGCCTATATTAAATCAAATGTGGATGTGAGTAATTCTTTACTTGTGAGAGGAAAGAGAGCCAGATTTCAAGCAAATACTGAAGCGGTGGGTCCAAATTTAACAGTTTCTGCAAATTCAATTTTTTCTGGTGATAATTTTAAAGTTTACGGTCAAAATGCACATTTGACTTCAAATATAACTATCGATTCTATTAGCACAAGAATAAATTCAAATATTTTACTATCTGGTAATACTACTGTTAGTAATGTAGTTTTTTCAGGAAAATTTACCAATGTTGAATCAAATACTGAATTCAATTCATCTTATTTGAATATTAATTCAAACGTAAATATTACAAACTATTCCACTATTATCAATAGTGATGTCAATATAAACGGTGAATTGAGTTTTGGACAAAATGGTTCATCAAATAATATTATAATTTATGGAAATACCACTGGTGAAAAAATAAAATATGATGCAACTAGAGAAGAATTAATATTAAATACAAAATTAATTACTAATATTCCTGTTGAGACTGAGAACTCTTTAACACTTAGTAATAATCATTCAATAATTTTTAAGCAAAAGTTTATACAACAGGATTCAAATTCGATAGAAGGTAAATTTTTAACAGAAGATGGAAATGACCTATTTGTTTTAGAAGATTCATCGACAGATGGTATCTTTTCAACAGAACACGGATTAAATTTTAGGTCTAAAAATTTTTTAATGGGTGTTGGTGAAATAAATACAGGATACGGTTCTTCAGGAATTTTAATATTAAATAATGGCAGAATTCCCTACAATATTGCTAATTTGCCTATCGGACAATCTCATCTATACTCCAAACAAGAAAATATTAAAAATAGCAATGATCAGGTTGTTGCAAACGGTTCTTATTTTCATACATTAAGTAATGATGGTTATGAAACTGTTTTAGGTATACATAATAGTGACGGTGATTTAGAATTAATGTCTAGAAATTTATCTACTGGACAAACTTATAGACTAAATATATTTGAACTTGCAAGAGTTGTTGAAACTTTAAATGGTCAAATTGAGGGTACATATTTAAAAGAGGAGTAAAAAATAATGGATGTTGAAGTTTTTAAAAGTGAACTTGAAAAATTAAATAAAGATAGAGTATCTATTGATAATAGAATTGTTCAATTGAGAGAAGAATTGATTTCTTTAGAGAAAAATAAAGATGTATTGATAGGTGCTATACAAACTTGTAACTATTTTTTAAAATTGTCTGAAGATTCTAAAGCAAAAAATGATGCGGAAAAAGTAAAAGAAGAATTACCGTCTGAAAAAACTGAAGAGAATGTTTGATGATTTAAACGATGATAATTTTTTGCTATATGCGATGAAATATTATAACAATCCTCAATGTTTATCTGAAAAAGATTTTCATGATGATTTAAAAATTTTAAAGTATATTAAAAGATTGATAAATAGATATTTAATAACTGGAGATTTAAAAGATAGATTAATTTTAAATCATTTAATCATGATGGGGAATATATTCCCCATTTTTGCTGCTGTAAGAATATTATTCTACAAGATGCCAGAAAACTCCTGGCCAGTTTTAAAAACTTTTTTAATTTATTTGAATTATATGCCTAAATTTGTTGAAAAGATAAATGGTAAAAGTATATATACTGATGATATAGAAGTTGATTTAAAAGTTGTAAAAATTTTAAGAGAAATATAAAAAAATGTCAGCAATTAGTGCTATAGGAAATATTTACTTTGTTTATCAATTTATAAAAAAATTAGTAACACCTTTTGAGGAAACAGATGCTTTTAAATTAGGCATTATTGATGAAAATGGTAAAGTTCTTAGAAAAAGATCTTCATTGACAAAAACAAATGAAAAAGAAGCATATACTCTAACTGATACTTTAATATTTAATTTGAAAAAAATATTAGCAAAAGTTCCAGGTGGAGGATCAAAATTTGCCACATTTGCAGCTGCATTATTTTTGATTAAAGAAAATAAAAATGTAAATCATTATTTAGATCAAACATATCTTATGAATGAATTCACTTTGTTTTTGCATGAGTGTGAAAAGAATTCAAATGAAGTTGAACTAATGATGGAAAATTTTGATAACAATGAAAAATATATTAATGAAACAGGTTTAGCGGTAGGAGGAGGACACATTGCAGGATTAGGAGTTGAAAATCCAAACAATCCTAATCAAGCGGAACCGGGTAGGAAAAAAAGAAAAAAATTCGCTAATGCCACTGTTTTTGAAGTTGACACTGAAAGATATATGAGGGCAAGATTAGGTAAAAAGAAGTATGTAAGATATGAGAAATATGTAGGTAATGATGAGATTGGTGAGGATATCAGAAATTTTGCAATAAATAATCCTAAAGAACCTATAATATTACAAGATAAAACATCTGGATACATGATGTATTTAAGATATGGAAAAAAATAATATGGAAATTGAAGATTTGCTTTCTAATATTGAAGATTTAAATTTTGAAGATGAATCATTAGATAGTTCTGATGTATTATTTTCCGTACTAGGATTGGCTGCAGGTGTCGCAGCAGGACCCGTTGGAATGACAATAGTAGCATCATTATCTAAGGCAAAGCATTTAAACCAAACATTGAATATGATAATAAAATTGATAAAAAATATTTGCGATGATCCGAATATAAATATTGACAATTCATATTTCAGAGAAATCTTGAAAGAAGAATTGGATCATAATCAATTTAAAATTTTACAAAAGGTATCAAAAATGAATAATATTAATTTGGTTGATGTTCCAGTTGATGAAAGGTGGGCATAATGGCAGTATTCAAAGAAAATATAGATGTTGTAAATCCAGAAGGTGATTTTTCTAATGATTCTAGAAAATCAGAAATAACATTTTATGGTTTTTTGAATCAAGATCAATCGTTAGATGATGCATTTACAGGCATAGGTATTACTGTTTACACAGATGCTGATAATTCGAATCCTTTAAATGATGGTGTTTTTAGTGGTCAATTTAATGGTATTAGTGGAGCTACTCCTACTTTTACAGTTGAAATTGATTCAGTAGGTGGTTCTGCTGATACATTCAAATGGTCTAAGGATGGTTTTGCGACTACATTAGCGTCAACTGTTCCAATCACTACTAATTTACAATCTTTGTCTGATGGTGTTTTGATCAAATTTGACAATCTGACAGGTCATAGTGTTGGAGACCAATTTGAAATGACTGTTCTTGCTACAACCTCACAACCTCATGAGATGGGAAAATTGAGAACAGTTCATGAAGGTGCGGCAGATGATCATAAATCTTCTTTGAGTTTAACAATAAATAATGATGGCTATCCTACTGAACCTGTTTTCTCAGGAACAGGTTTAAATGATTTATCTTTTGGTGGAAGATACAATAATAACAATAAAGAATTGGTCAGATTAGGTTATTATGTCAAAATAGATTCTACAGGAACTCCAGATACTTTTTCCTGGTCTAAAGACAATTTTTCCACAACAGAGGCAACATCAGTTAGTATAACTGGTTCCGCACAAACCTTAGAGCATGGTATTACGGTAACTTTTGCCGCTACAACGGGTCATACCTTAAATGATGTTTGGACAAGTTTTGTATATGATGATGCGATAAAGATTTTTTCAAATAATTTAGTAAAATTTTCTTCGGATAAAGTGCAGGCAGGAGGAGCAATTCTTTCTTTTAAGGTGTATGATGTCAACGGTAATTTATTGAATGGCGTATGAAAACTGTTAATGATCCTAAGATTTTATTATTGAAAAAATATGTTTGGTCGATGATGTTGAAAAATAAAGTTAAAGATGTAAAGAATATCTATCAATTCGCATATGCGAATGGATTGAATGATGAAGAAATTTCAAAAGTTTTTAATGAATTAAATTTTTAATTGACTAAATCTCAAATATGTGATATTATGTACTGATAATAATTTTAAAGAGGTACATTATGTCCATGTTTGTTGATATTAAATATTTGAACATGCTTTCGAATAGATTTTTACTATTCAAGCAAAAGCACGAATTTTTATGGAATTTTCGTTGTCCAATTTGTGGAGATTCTCAGAAAAAACTCACCAAAGCTAGAGGTTACGTTCATCGTAAAAAAAATGATCTTTTTTATAAATGCCATAACTGTGGAATAGGTCTCACATTTTCTAATTTTTTAAAAAAAATAGATATCAATCTTCATTCCGAATATATTATGGAAAGATATAGAAATGGTGAAAATGGTCATAGCAATTATGAAAAACCTACATTTAAATTTAAAACTCCAGTATTTAAATCAGAGAAAAAATTAGACATTGATCTTCCTTGCATTTTTGAACTTGATGATAATCATCCTTGTAAAAAATATGTTTCATCCAGAAATATAAATCCCAGTAAATATAAATATCTTTACTTTGCTCAAAACTTTAAAGAATGGGTCGAGAGTTTAAATCTTGACAATTCATATGAACTTATCAATAACGATCCAAGATTAGTAATACCCTTTATAGATGAGCAGGGTAACCTAATTGCAGCGCAAGGTAGGTCAATAGATAAAAAATCTAAACTTAGGTATATTACTATAAAAGTAAAAGAAGATGCGCCTAAGATATTCGGATTAAATACTTTGGATCGTTCTAAAACAATATATGTAGTCGAAGGGCCGATAGATTCACTATTCGTAGAAAATTCAATTGCTGTGGCAGGGGCGGATTTATCAACTAGCATTAATTTTTTAAATGATTCTGATTTGGTTTTTGTTTATGATAACGAAAAACGAAATAAAGAAATCATTAAAAAAATGGAAAAAAATATTTCTCAGGGACAAAAAATAGTTATTTGGCCCAATAATATTTTATATAAAGATATAAATGACATGATATTACATGATATTGATGTCATGAAAATATTAAAAGAAAATACTTTTAGTGGACTGCAGGCAAAAATGAAACTTGTAATATTTAAGGTGTAATATGTTGAAAATTTTAGTTATGGGGTTACCCGGTGCTGGTAAAACTACTTTGGTTAATGAGTTAAAAAAACATCTAACATTTGATCATTATAATGCTGATGAAATTCGTAAAAAATATAATGATTGGGATTTTTCAGGTGAAGGTAGGAATAGACAAGCATTGAGAATGTCTGTATTGTCCAATGAATCTGTTAATTCAGGTAAAATTGCTATTTGTGATTTTGTGTGTCCTACTAAAGATTTGAGAAATGTTTTTAAAGCAGATTTTATTGTATGGATTAATACGATAGATTCTGGTAGATTTGAAGATACGAATAAAATTTTTGAACCTCCTATCAATCCTGATTATATTATAGAAAAACAGGAATGTGAAGTAGAAGCACCAAAACTAGCCTCAGTTATTATGAAAAAAATAAAAGAGAAGAAATATCCTCACAATTGGAATAATCAGCATCCAACAGTTCAAATGTTGGGCAGATGGCAACCATGGCATGAAGGACATAGATGGTTATTTGAACAAGCATTGAAAAAAACTGGTCAAGTGAATATTATGATTAGAGATGTCGCAGGAGTAGGTGAAAATGTTTTTGATTTTTCTCAGGCCGAAAAAATAATACATGATGATTTGAGAGAAAAATTTCATGGTCAATATATTATAACTAAAGTTCCTAATATCGTTGATATTTCGTATGGACGTGGTGTTGGTTATTCTTTTACTGAACATGTTCCTCCGCAGAAAATTCATGATATTTCTGCTACTAAAATTCGAAAAGAAATGGGAGTTAACGTATGAGCATTTTAGGTGAAATTAAAGTTCATCAACATGGATTTGTCAGATTATTAGAAGTTATGGGTTCTGATCAAACTATTGAAGAATCTGCTAGAATTAGTTATGGGGAAGGGACTAGAAAAACGAGTGAAATTAGAAATTTGATCAGATATTTAATGAGACACAAGCATACATCTCCATTTGAAATGGCTGAAGTGAGATTTCATTTAAAAATGCCGATATTTGTCATGAGACAATTAGTTAGACATAGAACCGCTAATATAAATGAATATTCTGGTAGATATTCAATAATGAGTGATGATTTTTATTTGCCCAGTGAAAATTCCGTAAATGAACAATCTCCTGTAAATAATCAAGGTCGAGGTGAATTAATTGATGATTTTAATAGAAATTTAGTCTTAGGGTCTATGTCAGCCGTCAATGATATGGCACATCACACATATAAAAGAATAGTTGATCCTCAACCTACAGACGGTTTTAGTGATACATTTAGGGGTGTTGCTAGAGAATTGGGTAGAACTATTTTACCAGTGTCAAATTATACTGAAGTAATTTGGAAATCAGATTTACATAATTTTTTTCATATGATTAAGTTGAGAACAGATCCTCATGCTCAGGAAGAAATTCGTGATTTTGGTAATGCTATGTATGAATTGGTAAAACCATTTTTTCCTTTAAGTTGTGAGGCATTTGAAGATTTTAATTTGAATTCAGTTACATTCAGTGGTCCTGAAATGAAATTTCTTAAAAAATGGATTGTAGGAGATTTCGCAGAAGAATCATCATGGGAAGATTATATTATTGATGGTTATTATGGCGAATTAATGAATTTGAAAAAAAATAAAGAAACCATTAGTTTAGAAGATGCTGAAAAATTATTACGTGAAGAATATGGATTCTCAAAAAGAGAATTGAAAGAGTTCAAGAGCAAAATTTCAAAAGAATAAATAAAAAGTCACTAAAAATTTATTATTGTTAAGGAGTTAAAACAATGCCATTACCGACCGAATATCAGAGATTCATTCACTTATCCCGTTATGCAAGATGGAACTATACTTTAAATAGAAGAGAAACATGGGAGGAAACCGTTGAAAGATACTTTAAATTTTTTGCGGAACATTTGGATGAAAATCACAACTATAAATTAGAAAACGGAACAAGAACAGAATTAGAGCAAGCCGTTAGGGAATTGAAGGTTATGCCTTCAATGAGATGCCTAATGACAGCTGGAGAAGCATTAAAAAAAGAAAATGTTGCAGGATACAATTGCTCTTATGTAAAAATCGATTCTCCACGTTCTTTTGATGAAATACTTTATGTTTTGATGAACGGAACTGGGGTCGGTTTTAGTGTTGAGAAAAATTATGTAGATAAACTCCCAGTGATAGCAGAGGAATTTTTTCCTACCGATACCTGTATTGTAGTGGCAGATAGTAAATTAGGTTGGGCAAAGGCATTGAGGGAATTAATTTCACTTCTTTACGATGGATTAGTTCCTCAGTGGGATGTGTCAAAGGTTCGTCCGGCAGGCACTCCTCTAAAAACATTTGGAGGAAGAGCATCAGGACCAGAACCTTTACAAGACTTGTTCCGTTTTATTACGGAGATATTTAAAAATGCCGCAGGAAGAAAACTTAAATGCATCGAAGCACACGACATCGTATGTAAAATTGCTGAAATTGTGGTGGTTGGAGGTGTTAGGAGGTCTGCTCTTATTAGTCTTAGTGATCTTACAGATGAGCAAATGCGTCACGCTAAGTCAGGAAATTGGTGGGAACAAAATGCCCAAAGAGCTCTCGCAAACAACAGCGTTAGTTATAAAGAAAAACCAGACGTTGGAACTTTCATGCGAGAGTGGCTCGCCCTTTATGATTCAAAATCTGGAGAAAGGGGCATATATAATGCAATGTCTGCGATGAAACAAGTAGAATCTTTAAATGTTGATGAAGAACAAAGACGAGAACCTAGATCTGATTTCGGAACCAACCCATGTTCGGAAATTATCCTTAGATCAAGAGAATTTTGCAATTTATCCGAGGTTGTAATTCGAAAAACTGATAACTTAGAATCATTGAAAAATAAAGTAAAAGTTGCAACAATTTTAGGAACGTTTCAATCAACATTGACAAATTACAAATATCTCAGTAAAGAATGGAAGCGCAACTGTGATGAAGAAAGACTCTTGGGTGTTAGTTTAACTGGCATCATGGATAATGATCTTACTAATGGAAAAAAAGGTAAGAAAAAATTGACAGAGGCACTTGAAGAGTTGAGAGAAGTTGCCGTACAAACAAATAAAGAATGGGCGGAAAAATTGGGTATTAATCAGTCTGCCGCAATTACATGTGTAAAACCATCAGGCACAGTATCACAATTAGTTGATAGTGCATCTGGAATTCATGCAAGACACAATGATTATTACATCAGAACTGTTAGAGCAGACAATAAAGATCCGTTGTGTAAATTTATGAAAGATGCGGAATTTCCTAATGAACCAGATGTAATGAAACCACAGCATACAACAGTATTTTCATTTCCAATGAAATCTCCTGAAGGATGTGTTATGAGAAACGATATGACTGCCATTGAACAGATGGAATTGTGGCTGGCATATCAGACGCATTGGTGTGAACATAAACCTTCTGTTACTATTTCTGTTAAAGAAGATGAATGGCCGGAAGTAGGATCTTGGGTTTATAATCATTTTGATAGAATTTCAGGAATTTCTTTCCTACCTTTTAGTGAACATACATATCGCCAAGCACCATATCAAGATTGTACAGAAGAGGAATATTTAAATGCTCTAGATACAATGCCTAAGAACGTTGATTGGACTAAACTTGCTGAATTTGAGAAAGAAGATTTTACGGTTGGATCTCAAGAATTGGCATGTAGTTCTTCATCTGGAGGTTGTGAAGTCGTAGATTTATAATTTTTTCATCAGGGTTTTTTCGGAAACCCTGATACATAAATATAATAGAATTTTAAAATTATATTGCCAGAATTATAAAGGAAAATATGGATTGGAAATCAATCGAACCGTTGTTCGTGACATCTATCATCGGTCTAGTTGGTTGGTCATTGGTCGAAATTTCTAATTTAAAAGTTTCTACAGCTAAAATTGAAACTGAACTTAACTATGTCAAAGAAAGTATAAAAACAATTGCAGGTGATATAAGACAAATAAAAATAGAATCTATTGGATCAATAGATACAAAAAATCAATATATTCCTGTGTCAGAACCACCAAAATCAAATGTTATAAATACGTCCTATGAATGATGATGAAATTTTAGAAAAAACTATAGTATCTCTAGACGAACACACTCCAGAAACCGCAGAACAAATAATACAAAAATGGAAATACAAAGTACACTCTTTTAAAGTAAACCATATTTTGTATTCACACATTGGTAAAAATCATCGAAATATTTTTTGTGATTATAAATTGTATGATATACCGAATACTATGTGTAAAGTTATCGAAAATTTGATAGATACTGGCGCTGATATGGTGACAATTAATATGAATAATAATATTAAATCAATGGAAGCAATATCACAATATGCAGAAGATATTAAATTATTAGGTGTAACTGTGTTAACAAGTTGGGACCATAATGATCCATACTTTATACATAAACAACAAATTGGTGATATGTATGAAAGAAGTTTATGGATGATGGAAAAATATGGTTTTTGGGGAATGATATGTTCAGCTAAAGATATTAAAATGTTTAAAAAAACAAAGTTAAAAAAAATTACACCAGGAATTAGATTTAAAGATGATTTATTGGGTGATCAAGTCAGAGTAACTACACCAACTGAAGCATTTGAAAAAGGATCTGATTTTTTGGTGATGGGAAGAAGTTTTTTAAAATATTTAAATAATGAAGTAAAGGAGAAAAATGATTAAACATGAATTGGATTTTAGTGAAGGTAATTACATTATAGGACATTTTACATATCCTAAATGTCCATCATGTGAACAGGCAAAAGAATTGTTGAGAGAAAAAAATATACAATATATGTTTATACAAGCAGATAAAAAGCTATTCGGCAAAGTCATGGGCGTTACAAAATCAACATCAGTTCCTCAAATTTTTATGGACGGAGAATATATTGGGGGATATGATGAATTAGAGGAATTTTTAGAAAAATAAATTCATGCAAATAGATTATATCAGTGATATCCATATGGATACCTGGGATGATGATTTAAATTGGAAAAAAACAAAAAAGAGTGATCATTTAATTATTGCGGGAGATGTTGCTGATAAATATGATGATATAAAATATACATTAAAAGCATTAAGTAATCTATATCAAAAAATATATTATGTGGATGGTAATCATGAATATGCTACCATGAGATTTGCTTATCAGGAACAAAAAGACAATATAAGAAATATTTGTAAAGAATTAAATAATGTTCATTTTTTACCCGATAGTCCTGTTATAATAAATGACATAGGTATTGTAGGAGTATGTGGTTGGTGGACTTTTGACTTTTCTGGTTGTGATGCGAAATTTTGTATAGACTGGTTATCAACAAATAGTAAAACTTGGCATGAGTTTGAACATGTTAAATATAAAGTTGATTCTGATTTGATATATTATTTTTTTAACAAATTAGCAATAAATGATTATAATTCTTTAAAGAAAAATATTAATCATATATACGATAAAGTAAAAAAAATAATAGTAGTTACACACACGGCATGTAATACTAAAACTACGGTGAATACATATTTCACAGGTGAGGATATTAGAGGATTATTTGGTAATAGTCATATGATGAATTTGGTAGCACAATACAAAAAAATTAAAGTATGGATTAATGGTCATTGTCATGTGAAAAAATGTATAACTGAATTTGAAGTCCAATTTCTAAATAATCCTAGAGGAAGACCCTGGGATTGTTCGACTCAAGAATATAAAATCGATACCTTAACAATTTGAAATAAATAATAATAATATATGATAGAATTAAGTCCCTGCATTAAAGTTTGCAAATTAAGTGACGATAAAATTTGTGTGGGATGTGGAAGAACAATAGATGAAATTATGAATTGGAATATATATGACGAAAATATCAAAAGAGAAATTAAATTCAAAGCAAGAAGTAGAACCACACAAAAAAATTTTAAATTTGATGATGAATGAAATTCTTTTTGTATTAAAGGATGAGATAGAAAAAGTTGAATATACTATAACTGATATTAAAAATCATCCTCGACCTGATGTAGAATTCATGACAATGCCTATAAAATTAAAGTGTTATCAGGATGGAATTAAATTTGCTTTTAAAATTATTAACAAATATAAGGAAATAGAAAGTGATAAAAAATAATGGAAAATAGTATAAAAATAGATTGTCATTTCTGTTCAAAAAATTATGAGATATTGTATGAAAATGATACTCAAAGACCTGAATATTGTGCTTTTTGCGGTGAGATAATAGAATTAGTTGAAAGTGATGAAGATGATAATTGGGATAATTAAAAATTGTATATTGTAGGAATTGATTATTCATTGACAAGTCCGGCACTAACGGAGTTTTATGGAACTGATTGGAATTATAATATGGGCATTATTAGTCATAGTTGTTTGGCTAGTAATGAACGACAGAGGATCAGGTGGTCCTCCATCTCCGGTATAGATATTAAACTTTATCCGATTTATGATGGAGACATCAAGAGATATAATAAATTGTCTGAATGGGTTTTTGATAGAATAGTATTGCATAATAGGCGACCGGAATTTGTTTTTATAGAAGATTATGCTTATGCGGCAACCGGAAAAGTTTTTAATATAGCAGAAAATATGGCAATATTAAAAAATATGTTAACTACTGTCGGTTTAAAATATTTTATGATACCTCCTACCGTAATTAAAAAATTCGCTACTGGTAAAGGCAATGCTAATAAAGAGAAGATGTACGATAGTTTTTTAATTGACACAAAAAGAGATTTAGAAAAAGAGTTTAACATAAAAAAAGATAAAAATCCTATCTCTGATATTGTTGATTCTTATTGGTTATGTAAGTATGGATTTTTTAAGTTAAAGGAGTAGATGGCAACAATACCAGAAGAATATTCAGATTTTGATTTTGGATTTTCGGCAGTTGATGATGAGGAGTATAAGGCAAAAACTGCAGAAGTAGAACAAAAAATAGTTGAAATTGAAACAAAATCAGAGAGTATAGTTAATTTAGAGAAAAAAATTGATACTGCGATTAAAGAATTAAGTTATAAGAAAGAATATTTAGAAGAAAAATACCGTGAAGACATGCAAGAAATAGAAAAATTAATATTACCTTTATTATATAATTTAATGAAAAATCCTGAAAAAGATTATATATATTGGCCAAATCGTGAATCAATAATTACTAAACAAATAGAAAAAATTAAAGATATAACAAATGATTTGGATTAAAAATGCCAACAACAGAACTTAACTTCAAATCAACCAATCATACATGGACTATAAAAGCAGAGGATGCGGGATATACTGGATATCCTAATAGTGGTCAGTTATCTTTTTATAATGGTGCAACTAAGTTGTGGGGATTGAATGAGAGTGGGTGGATTCAGAATCCAAATACACCTTCATTTTCCGTTGGGATGATTTCCAGCCCTTCTGATGCTAATGGTTCAATC
>Ga0255768_10002136_pt1 | contig 19946 bp, 19 predicted proteins | sample 071ome_33_FD_179983 | JGI IMG/M metagenome (GOLD analysis project Ga0255768, IMG submission 179983) | Coastal salt marsh microbial communities from the Groves Creek Marsh, Skidaway Island, Georgia - 071412AT metaG (version 2) | ecosystem: Environmental > Aquatic > Marine > Intertidal zone >...
GCCCCGGCGTGATATGATCACCCTAACTTCTCACTCAACTTGGGCCAGAAAGTCGACGGCCGGCAAAACATCTACCACAATCTTGTATGCAGTTGGTTACAAACATCACAAACCAGTTTAAAATAAGCTGTGGTTACAATTTGAATAAAAAAGAATGAGAAGCATTTCCAAAAATCACGTCACGGATCTCACCTCGATTTCACCCCTGACAAACAAATTGAAGGAAAAAAAATATTTTTGTAACCTTTGCCTTGGTGAAATCCGTTAGAGGACATTGGAGTTGTCGGATTTTGCCGCGACAGCTTTCATGCATTTTGAAACGGCAAGTGATGAAGAACTGGCCATGGATGCCCAAACCGGAAACCTGGATGCGTACGACGAAATTGTTCGCCGGTACCAGGAACGGATTTGGTCTTTCCTATACAAGTTCTGTCCGCATCAGTCCGAGCTGGAGGACCTGGTGCAGGATACCTTCATCAAAGCCTATAACAATCTGCATCGATGGCAGCCGACGGGAACATTCAAGAGTTGGTTGATGCGACTGGCGGTGAATACCGGACATGATTTTTACCGGAAACGCCGCAACGAACCATTGACCATCGCTCAGAAGACACATAAAGACGCTGAATCGGACCCGTTGGAAGAACATTTGGAAGAGGAGGCACACGCAACTCAAGAACACCCGGCCGCTGAGTTGGTGGAACGGATAATGCTGGAATTAAAGCCCGACGACAGGGTTGTCGTTACATTACAATATTACGAAAAGATGACACTGCAGGAAATCTCGGAAAAGATGGACTGGAGTCTGGCCAACACAAAAGTGAAATCGCATCGAGCGCGAAAGAAGTTAGAGAAAGCGTTAAAAGCTCATGGCATCGAAACCCTTTAATAAACCGAAATCCTTTTCGGAACTCGTGGACCAAAGCCGGGCGGACATCCCGAAATGTCCCGACCTGCGCTTTTCCATTCGCCAGCGCCTTTCCCAGGCGCCCAGGCCTGAACCGGAACCGCAGCCCCTGGGCTGGATGGATATCATCCTCCAATGGGGATCCATCGGACGCGTCAAGGCTGGCTTCGGCGTGGCTTTTGCCGCACTGATGTTGACATCCTATATGGAACTGACTCGACCGGAACCTCAGCAAGGACCATCCGGCCCCCCCATGCGTATCATGCAACAACTTGGCAATTAATCAGTGAGTTCCAAACGTCCATACTTCATCGCTGCAGGCATCCTCACGGGAGTGTTCCTGCTCGGCTACCTTGCGGGCATCTCCAGCTATCGCCCCATCAAGGAAGCCCTGACGAAGTATGAAATGACCCAGCAGGTGAGACCTCAGGATTTCCTCGATAGTATGAAAGTCAATATCAAGAAAGGACTGAACCTCACCGAAGATCAAGAACCCAAGGTCGATGCCATCCTGGATAACATGATCCGACGCATCCAACAGCTCCAGGGAGGATTTTTCCGTCAAAACGAGGGCATTCAATTCGAGGCCATGGATGAAATAATGGAAATCCTCGATGAAACCCAAAAGGCTGAACTTCAGAAAAAAAGAGACCGCATCGAAGCCTCACCACGGGGCCGACCACCGGGCGGGGGGTTTGGGCCACCACCTGGTGGAGGCCCACCTCAAGGTGGAAGACCGCCCATGGGAGGAGGCCCACCCCCATGGGGACAAGGTCCACCACCAGGCGGACGGCCACAGGGTGGACCCGGCGGTATGGGTGGCCCACCACCCCAGGGACAAGTCCCTGCTCAAAACCCAAACGAATAGCGCCAACACCTCGTCAAAGCGACCAGGGATAGACGGTGTGCACATGCCCGCACTTGGGGCAGTTCAAACCGGGAACTGCTTGCCCCTTTTCACCCCTGTGTTTATTGGAATCCTGCCAACTGGTGAAATTCGCGCCCAGGCAAACAAGCATGGCGAACGCGACGATCCCGGAAACCACCCACCAATGCATGATCAGGCAAATCAGGCACAACCCGAGCAACAGGATATTGATAAAAAAGAAACATCCCGGCGGAGAATATCCCCCAGGCGATGGAGAAAGCCAATTGGCGGAGAAACGGGTCTCACACTTTTCACAAATCATGATCTATTCCTCGTCATCGTCTGTCAAATACGTCCAATCATTTATATTCCCATCTGCGGATAAAACACACGGTTAGGACCGGTTAACTCACCACCATTCCCAATCAATATCCGGTTTCACATTGACCCAATCCAAAAATTCTTCAGGCCAGTGAACCGTCTCCACATGCCCATCCCCAAAGGTCATGTTGTAACGGGTTTGCCCTTTGAAATTATGCCAGACACTGCGTTTGTCCGTGACGCCCCGGTTGCCGTGCCAATGCCAGTCTCCCTGGATGACTTTGGTGGTGGGCTTGAGCGCCACCTCACTTCCCTTGATGGGTGTGGCCTCCGGATCCCCGGTATCATAGGAACTCAATCCCACCACACGCTTCACACGAAACGCATTCCACCAGGCAGCCCGATAACTGTTCCCTAATGCGAAAAATACGTTGTCGGTTTTCTGCAAGGCGTCCCCTTTGTCGGAAGGACATCGAAACATGTTTTTATCTCCGTATCGGTTCAGTGGTCGTTTTTCTTCTGGTATATCTCCACGGACCACATTATTGCCTCGATTGGTCCCCGTGATGCCTCCGATGGATGCAATCCCCGGCGTCAATGGATACCAATCATCATTGTCGTCGACATACATCATGTAAGCCAGGGAGATCTGGTGTTGATTGCTGGCACAACTCGCCTTCTTCGCCTGCTTCTTGGCATTCGACAAAGCAGGAAGCAGCATGCCCGCGAGTATGGCGATAATGGCAATCACCACCAGCAGTTCGATCAGTGTAAACGCACCAATGCGCAATGGAGCCGGAGATTTCATGCTGAGATGTTAATTCCACCATCCCCATTCCAACAAGCATGGAATCAACATACCTTTACCACATGTGCTTTCCCAAAACACCACAAACACCGAACAACGAATGCGTAACTCTGAACTGCGGTGTGCAGCACCGCTCTGGATACGGTCCACAAACCCGAGTCGTGTTCAAATACCTAAGCCGTGTCTATGCAGCTTATCCGCAGATGTCACAGATTTACGCAGATATAGAAGGAAGATCCATTCGAATGGCAGCTGAAATTTGGGACACTATTTGGTGATTCACTTTGAAGAGTTCAAATCTGGCTTTATACCCAATATCTGCGTTCATCTGCGCCATCTGCGGATTCCTAATTGAATGATTACGGCTAAGCCGTGTGCTTATACATGAGAGGGTATCGTAAAGGGGAATAGAATGCTGAGGATACATGGTGACGGTAACGTTTCCCTGGCGTACCCAGAGCGGTGCTGCACACCGCAGTCCAAAATAATCCTTGGTAAGACGAGCATTCTTGTTGGAATGAACCATACCGTAAGGAAATCCAGCTCGTTGACAAGCTGACGGTCGAGTAGGATAATACTCCCCGTTCCCATGATCCCAATGAAAGGACTGAATCAACATTCGGCATCCGAACCCGGACACGACGCTTTATCACGGTCGGGTCTGGCGCATGCCCCACATGGTGAGGTCCTGGCAACTCCATTGATTCGCCTCACATTGGTAATCATAGCCATCATAGGGACAACGCAATTACATGCAGACGAAACAAACCATTGGGCCTTTCAACCTATTACCAACCCGGTTCCACCTTCCGTGGAAACCAGTGATTGGGCACACAACGACCTGGATCTTTTTGTGTTGGATTCATTGCGGAAACAAAACTTGTTCCCCTCCCCGAAAGCATCCAAACGCGAACTCATCCGTCGTGCCTATCTGGATCTGACAGGACTACCTCCGTCCCATGTAGATGTAGAGGCTTTCGAAAAAGCTGAAGATCAGGACGCCTTTCAGCGCGTGGTCGACCGCTTGCTGAGCGATCCTTCCTATGGCAAACACTGGGGACGCCACTGGCTGGATGTGGCCCGCTATGCTGATGCCAAAGGATACGTGGACGCCGGCGAACCAACCTACCCGTTTGCCTACACCTACAGAGACTATGTGGTGGATGCGTTCAACCATGACAAACCTTTCGCTCAATTCGTCATGGAACAAATCGCCGCCGACCGAATACCTGATGCATCAAACAATCCAAACGCGCTGGCCGGACTGGGTTTCCTGACAGTAGGTTCGCGTTTCAACTTCTTCCCTCACGAAGTCATCGATGATCGCATCGATGTGGTCACCCGAGGCTTCCTCGGATTGACAGTGACCTGCGCCCGTTGCCACGACCACAAATACGACCCGGTCACCAGCGAAGATTATTACGCACTCTACGGCGTTTTCATGAACAGCCGGGAACCCGTGCTGGATACTGTTCCCGTCGTCCAACAAACAGAAGCGTCTTCAGAAAAAGAATGGCAAAAATCCATCCGGGAATCAGCCGATGCCTATCGCAAATTACAAAAAGAACAACATGAGCGTGTCATGTTCGAGATGCGTGCGTGGGCCAAAGACTATTTGCATTACATCGTCCAAACGACCCCACGACACCGCACCCAGGATCAACCCGACCTCGTCACCAAGCGCGGCATGATCCGCGAAGTGTCCGCCTATGCCGGGGGAGCCGTCAAACACTGGAGACATTTCCTGGAAACCCAAACAGAGGAAGATCCGGTGTTCGGTTTGTGGGCCGGACTTTATGAGCTGGATGCTGAAACCATCCCTTCTTCCTACGCCAAGGCGTGGAAGCGTTTCAAAGAATTACCCAACGCCAATCAACTCGTCGTCCAAGCCTTCAATGATCAGACCGTCGAGACCATGGCGGATGCCGCCGAAATTTATGGAACGCTCCTGGAGGACATCGACACCCAATGGCGCGAGCGGTTGAAGTCGAATCCGGAAGCAGAACGTCTGATGTCAGAAGAAAAGGAAGCCATCCGAGCCAAACTCTACGGACCCGATGCGCCAGCCACTATCCGAATCGATGAAGCCATTGATTACCTGACACTGGATGAAAGCGTCGCCATCCGAAAGGCCTATGCCGAGACGGAACGCGTGTTCCTGAAACATTGGCTAGAAGTCGCGCCACGTCCAATGATGCTGGAAGATCGTGATCAGGTCCTCGTATCACATGTGTTTCATCGAGGCGATCCCGATCAACCGGGCAATCCTGCCCCCCGTTCGATTCCTGCAGTTTTGGGAGCACACTCCGGCACGAAGATTCAACATGGTAGCGGACGCCTGGAATTGGCTGAACTGATATCCGATCCCAACAACCCCCTGACCGCTCGCGTTTGGGTGAATCGGGTTTGGAACTGGCATTTCGGACAGCCTCTGGTGGCGACACCCAGCGACTTCGGTGTACGTAGCCAAACCCCCATTCATGCAAAACTACTGGACTACCTGGCATCTCGCTTCCTTGCCTCAGGGGGTTCAACCAAGGAATTGCACCGTTTGATTCTTGGCTCAGCCACCTGGCAGCAATCCAGCAAAGATCGCGCAGCATGTCGCGCACAGGATCCGGACAACAACCTGCTTTGGCGCATGAATCGAAGACGCCTCTCTTTCGAGACCGTTCGTGATTCCATGTTGCAGGTTGCCGACAAACTGAAAGACAGACCCGGAGGCCCGCCTTTGAGAAAGAGTCCACAAGATCCAGAGAACAACGTTCGCACGATATACAATTACATCGACCGGGAAGATCTGGACGATGTCTTCCGCATCTTTGATTTTCCGAGCCCCGATATTTCAGCCCCGCACCGCACCGAAACCAATGTCCCCCAGCAGGCTCTCTTTCTTTTGAACAGCCCGTTCGTGCTCACGCAAGCCAAAGCCATGATCGGAACATTGCCCGCACCTTTGGAAGCAGCCCCGACATCAACCGCTTGTCATCAGAATTTGGAACATTTATTTCACCTGATCTACCAGCGAGATCCGACACCGGAAGAATACCGATCCTTACAGAGCTATTTGAACCAGCGCATCGCCGATACAAATCAGGATCCAAAACCTGCCTGGTCCGAGATCGCACAAACCTTGTTGTTATCGAATGAATTTCAATTCATGGATTAACCGTCATGAGACACCAGCACCCAAGCTTTGAACAGATCATATCGAGAAGACGCTTCCTGACTCGCTCAGGCATGGGAATGGCCGCACTTGGATTGCAATCGCTCACCGGAAAGGCCAATCAGACAATCCCCATTGCCAATCCGCTTGCGCCAAAACCCTCGCATTTTGCACCCAAGGCCCGGCACGTGATCCATATTTTCATGAACGGCGGCCCGTCACACGTCGACACATTTGATCCCAAACCCGAACTCACCAAATACCACGGCAAACCACTTCCCAACCCAAATCTCATCACCGAACGCCTCACCGGAGCAGGCTTCGGCTCTCCATTCCAGTTCACGCGATATGGAGCCAGCGGCATTCCCATCAGTGAATTGTTTTCCGACCTGGGACCGCACGCTGACGATCTGTGTGTGATCCGGTCGATGCATTGCGACGTCCCCAATCACGAACCTTCACTCATGATGATGAACTGCGGAGACAATGTATTGTCACGTCCCAGCATGGGTTCCTGGTTGACTTACGGATTGGGAACCGACAACCAGAACCTTCCCGGCTTTGTGGCGATGTGTCCGGGTGGTTACCCGGTCAAGGGACCCGACAATTGGCGTTCCTCCTTTTTGCCGGGGATTTACGAGGGAGCCTATATCAACTCGGAACACACCGAGGTGGAGCAACTCATCCAGCACATCAAACATCCGAGCCTGGAAAAAACCGCCCAGCGTAGACAGTTGGATTTGCTGCAGGAACTGAACAAGCGCCACTTGGAAATCCAGGGGAGCGATCCCGGACTGGAAGCGCGCATCCTCAGTTACGAACAAGCCTACCGCATGCAACTCGAAGCCACGGATGCATTCGACATCCAGAGCGAACCCGAATCCGTCCGAGAACGTTACGGCGACACCGCCCAGGGAAGACAATTACTGATGTCGCGTCGTCTGGTGGAACGTGGTGTTCGCTTCGTTCAACTCTGGCACGGCAAATGGCAACCCTGGGACAACCATGACGCCATCGAAAAGAATCATCGCCAACTCGCCGGCGAATGCTCCAAAGGCATCGGTGCGCTGTTGACCGATTTAAAAGACCGGGGACTCCTCGATGAAACATTGGTGATCTGGGGCGGCGAATTCGGACGCACGCCAACCGTTGAACAGAACGGCAAGGGCGAAAGCAAACTCGGACGCGATCATAACCATTACGGATTCTCAATGTGGATGGCAGGCGGCGGCGTCAAGGGGGGAACCATCTACGGAGCCACCGACGAGTTTGGGTTCCGCGCCGTGCACAAACCCACCCATGTGCACGACCTCCACGCCACCATCCTGCACTTGATGGGCCTGGACCACGAACGATTAACCTACCGCTACGCCAGCCGCGATTTTCGTTTGACCGATGTACACGGAAACGTCCTACACGACCTGATTGCATGAACCAACCCGTAATATGGACGAAAACTCGTTTCCAACACTAATGCTTTTCTCTGCGCCTCAGCGTCTCGAGCGCAGCGGGCGTGAGAAATAAAAACAGAGCAACGACCATTCTTTGCAACCAGATTTGCCAACCTCTACCATCCCCCAACCTCATATCATCATGAAAATAGATTCCGTCGATTTCCATTACCTGGCCATGCCCGAAATCAGGGACATTGGCGACGGAAGCCAGGACGCACTGCTTGTTCGCGTTCAAGCGGGAGGAAATGAAGGATGGGGCGAGTGTGAAGCATCTCCGCTCGTCACCATGGCCGCTTGGAACTGCCCCATGTCCCACAGCGCCTGCAAACCAGTCAGCGATTCCGTACTCAACCAACCCCTCAATGATCCGAAAGACATCCCCCGTATCCATCAACTCGTCCGCGAACAAAGCCTCGATCTGTTGCAAACCGATCACCTTCTGAGCGGCATCGATATCGCCCTATGGGATCTCTTGGGCAGGAAACTGGAAACTCCGGTTTACCAGCTGCTGGGATACGAGAGAGCTTTCCCGAAACTCCCCTACGCCTCCCAGTTGTTCGGCGACACACCGGAGCAAACGTTTGAGAAAGCCCAAGCCGTTCGAACCAATCAATACCGAGCTGCCAAGTTCGGCTGGGGACCCTATGGACGTGGATCCGTGAAGGAAGACTGCGATCATGTGCAAGCCGCGCGGGAGGGTTTGGGCGATGACGGAATCCTATTGGTGGACGCAGGCACGGTATGGCAGGACGATGTGGAAACGGCTTCCCACCGTCTGGAAGCATTGCAGAGGTGTCGCGTGGAGTGGCTGGAAGAACCCTTTATTTCTGCGGCTTTGGGTGCCTACCATCAGCTTTCATTAAAAAGCAATTCGGTCAAACTAGCGGCGGGTGAGGGCTGTCATCAGGCACACCAGGCATTCAACATGATGGAATACGCCGGTCTGGGGTACATCCAAATAGACACCGGCCGAGTCGGCGGAATCACCTCCGCCTATCAAGTCGCCCAACGAGCGGCACAAAAACAAATTGCTTACGTCAACCACACTTTCACCTCCTACCTCGCCTTGTCGGCATCCCTTCAACCCTACGCAGGGCTGGAATCCCATCACATTTGCGAATACCCGGTCGAGGCATCGACGCTGGCAAGAAAGTTGACACAAACGTCCATGATTCCCGATAAAGATGGAATGATCACTGTTCCAGAAGCCCCCGGGCTCGGATTGGCTATCGATCCGGAAACAATCGCCCGTTACCAGCAAGAAGTTCAGATCAAAGTCAACAATCGCATCGTTTGTGAATCGACCCGCAGGTAGAGCGTGGATCTCGGCGCGCAAACCTCACGACTTCCATCCTCTGCTTTTCACCTCCCGATGGAAAAACCAACCGCTTCCTAAACCCCTTCAATCCGTGTAGCTATCGCTAACGGCGACGGATCGAGATCCACGCAGTCGCGGGACAAGCTGATCCGATCTACCTGAATTCACTATTTTAAATTTACTATTTACTATTCAAAAGGTCTTCAGGCCGAATAAATCCCTTTTGATCTTTTGTGGCGGCCCGAACAGATTTCACCTGATCGGGCTCGACGACACTGGCCTTGTTCCCAAACGAATTGCGAACAAAGGTCAATACGGAAGCAATTTCCTCATCGCTCAAACCCTTGAAAGGCGTCATGGGAACAAGCCCCAGATAATGTTTCCCTTTTACGTCAATCGGCCCCAACAATCCATGCAGCGTCAACGCGATCAGACGATCAGTGTGACCGGTGACCCATTCGGAGCCGGCCAATGGTGGGAACTGCGCCGCAGGAAGTCCTTGGCCGTTTTCCTGATGACAGGTGATGCAATGACCCTCGCGCCGATAAATCTCAGCCCCTTTCTCAAAGCGATCCCTGGCCGCCCCGGTAAGCGTGGTGGCAGGCGGTGTCCACTTCTCCGTTTCGATCACACCGCCTTTCAAATGAGTCAATGCCGTCTCGATCACAGGCCTTAGCGTATCATCAACCGGCAGTGTGGCGGCAGCCTCAACAATTGGCAAACCGACCGATGGCTTCAACCAGGAAGCGGCCGCGACCGCCTCCAGACGAACTCGCCCATGAGGATCCTTCGCGGCCAACAGAAGCATCTCGGCTGCCCGACCAATTTTATGGCGATTGTAGCGAACAGCGCGGACAGCGGCAGCTCTGGATTTGAAATCATCTGCCTGCAATAAACGATTCACAAGGGAGACATCGATCTGATCGAACCCCCACCCCACCCACATGGCTTCCACCAGGTGATGTTCATAATTCGGATCTCCGGCATCCAATCGTTCGGCCCAGGTATTAAGAGCCGGCAATACATCATCGGAGGAACGACCCCGCAGTTCTCGACGTGTGCGATAGCGTGTTCGGTATTCGGGCAGCTTCAGGTTGTCCAATAGTTGCGGAATGGACGCATCAGCCACTTTTGCAGGTTTCACCAAAGGACGGGACGGGTAGGTGATGCGGTAAATACGCCCGTGCACATGATCACGCAACGGATCACGCGCGCTATGCTGCATGTGGCCCACCAGAACGTTGTGCCAGTCCACGACGTACAATGACCCATCCGGTGCAAACTCCATGTCCACCAGACGAACGTTTCCATCATTGCTTTTCAGCAGATCCTGGCGGTGATGACTTCGGAAACCCGTCCCGTCATCCAGCATGGCATGTTGTTTGGTACCGAGAAATCCGATCGTATTGTGAATCAACAAATCTCCCTGCATCTCTTCCGGAAAATGCCGGCTCGACACAAACTCCAAGCCAGAGGTTGGCCGAATGCGATGCGCATCTTCGATCAGATTCGGCGGCAAGGGAGCAAAGGATCCATAAGGTACGGCAACACTTCCCTGCACCATCCACCGGACATTGGGATCCGAAGTGTCGGTAAAGAAGATCTGCCCCCATTCATCAAACGCCGTTCCCCATGGATTGGGAATCGAGAGCCGTGTTGAACGTTCGAGATGCCTGCGCACCGGATCAAATCGAAAAAATCCGCCATTGGAGCTGCGGACAGGTCCATAAGGTGTCTCCACGTTACTGTGTAAAAAGGTGCCTTCCCCCATGTAGATGGCTCCGCTTGGATCGGCACAAAAGGCGCTGATCACATGATGCGTATCATGATCATCAAAACCACTCATGATGGTCTCTTCTTTGTCAGCGCGATCATCTCCATCCGTATCAGACAACAAAATCAAATGCGTTCCCTGCGCGACATACACACCTTCGGGAGCAAACTCGAATCCGGTCGGAAGATGCAGCCCGTCAGCAAACACCGTTTCCTTATCCGCTTTCCCGTCCTTGTTGGTGTCTTCAAAAATGAGCAACTTGTCATCAGGCTTGGCATCACCGGGCTGGTAATGAGGGTAGGTCGGCATGGTGGAAACCCAAAGTCGACCGGCATTGTCGAAAGCCATTTGCACGGGATTGGCAAGATTGGGGAATTCCTGTTCCGAAGCGAACAATTCAATCTTGAAACCCTCCGGCACCGTCATGCTCTTCACAGCTTCATCTCCGTATCGGTAATCAATGCTGCCATTCTTCGCACTCGGTCTATAATTGGTTTCGATTTTTGGAAGCTCATGGGTTTGTGCGTCGGCACTTTCCAAATCGTAGGCGCCCCCTTCCAACACCGCCCAGATGGCCTGATCCCGGTTATGGGTCATTTCATCCAGTTTGATCAACTCATGCGGATAATTGTCCGGACCAAAGGGTCGGTGCCGACGACCATAGACATGCACCCCGTTGGGGATCTTATACAACTTGTGCCACATCCAATTCTTTTCCTGCACAGCCTCACGCAACACCTGCACGTTTGTTTCTTTGCCCTGATAGGATTTGAACAATTCATCCGCTAACAATCGCGAAAGATTGACGTATCCGGACTCATTCAACTGAAAACCATCAATGGTCAGCGGGGTTCCCGAGTGATCATACCACTGTTGACTGGGGGCAAAGGCGTTCACAAATAGCACGTCCATTTCAAGGGCCACATCTTCCATGGCGGCGGTATACAATGCCAGGTTGGCGTTTTCGATCTGGCCATCCGGAGTGTGGTGGGTTGCAGATAAGTCTTCAAAAGCGATTGGCGAAACAAGCGCCAGTTTGGGCGATCCGGTGCCGTTGTAGGATTGGGACCTCGTGTGTTGAATAAAATCCCGCAATTCGCTTTTGAAGGCACCCAATCCTTCCTGACCCCGAAACGATTCATTGTATCCGTAAAAAGCAATGATGACATCCGCCTTCAAACGGGTGAGCCACGCATCGGGCGATTCATACGTACCATGTCCGGCGTGACCCGAGCCCCAACGATCCTTCGCATCTGACAAGGGCTCATAATACTTCTCCGCTCCAGGAAAGGCCCATGGAGAAGGACGACCCGAATGCGGGCGAAAGCCGGGAGTATTTCCCTCATCAGCCATGTTACGAATCACCAGACGCTGACTTGGGTGACGTCGATAGATCTCAGTTTCGAACAGCCCATAACGCGTCATGCGCGAACCCAGGCCATTTCCCAGGAACACCACGCGCGAGCCTTCACTCAGTTCAAATTTTTCGGCGCCATCCATCGACGGCATACCGAGAAAGGTCGCAATGAAGGGAATTACCCATAACTTGATTACACAATATCGGGACATGGGGGGATTTTAATTAGGCGGGACTTGCGGCACAAGATCTGAAGAGTGGATTTGTTATCTTGTGGAAAGGGTTCTTACCGCCCTTGATGCAATGAGTTTTCTATCCGAGGTGACCAAAATAAGTTTGTTTACTATTGCAGTTGCAGCAATAACACGATCTGCTGGATCTCCATGAAAGTTCTCTCCCAATTCGTATGCAGTGGTTGCTATCTCGGGTGAGATAGGAATTATTTGTATCAAACGTTCTGGCAGAGCCAGTTTAAACCAATCCATGGTGGACAAATATACCCCACCCCCCACATGGGATTTAGCATTTTTTTGTGCCACTTCAACAAGACTGAATGAGGATAATCCAAAACTATATTCGTCGAACAATTTGGCGCGTACGCTTGATTTAATACCTTGAGGGGAATGAAAAAATCGAATCCAAGCGTTTGTATCCAGAAGGAACTTCATAATGGCTTGTCATCATGCTCCATGTTCCATTCTCCTTCCTTCCATGTAGGTTCATCAAAAAGATCAGCAGTTCCTTCTTTCAACAAACCTGCGCCGCTACCCATCCACTCACCTAGAGTGGGGTATTTCTTTTCCGTGGGCACAACAAGTGCCACTGTCTTTCCGTGACGTGTGATTTTTAAACGAACACCCGTTTCTTCCACTGCTCGCAGTTGCTCGGTGCAGTGTGCCTTAAATTCTGAAACGCTGATTGTTCTCGAAGGTTCTGCTTCCTTGATCATAAGATAATCTTGAATTGACTAAAAAAATAGTCAATTCAAACTTTCCATATGAAGATCGTGATTTCAAGCCGACTTAGTTCGATATGCCCACTCATTTTAAAAACAGGTTTTCTGTTTATACTTGGAGTGTACCTCATCGTTCCTACCCATGCTCAGGATCAAAACAAGACTTACAAACAAAAAGATTCCTGGCTTGTGGGAGCCCATTATTATCCCTGGTATGGAGCGCCCCGCAATGAAAACGATCGTGGCTGGTTACGCAAAGCATTGCGCGGAAGACTGGAGCCCCGACAATTACCGGCCCTTGGGATCTACGACAGCCGCGATCAAGAGGTCATCGGAAAGCACATCGAACAAAGTATTTACGCAGGCATTGATTTCTGGTCCGTCAGTTGGTGGGGCCCGGGACGTCGCGACGATCAAACCCTGCGCGAGAACATTCTCACTCACCCGAACGTCAGCAAACTGAAGTATGCGGTTCTTTACGAATCCACCGGCCGGCTTAGCAGTTTTGATAAACCGGATTACTCCAACCTCATTCCGGATTTTTCCTACATGAAGGAACACCTTTTCTCAAACCCCAACTACCTGAAAATCGATGATAAACCTGTCGTCTTTATTTACCTGACACGTGTTTATTTCCGCAACCGAGGGGAAGAGGCATTGGTTGCTTTACGCAAGGAATTCCCAAATCTGTATCTGATTGGAGATGATGTGTTCGGTCCTCGATATCGTCCGAAATACGCCAAACAATGGGACGCGATCTCCGCTTACGACATCTACGGACAATCCATGCAGAAAGCCGGAGCCACCCGCAAAGGGATCGAACATTTGCTGACCCATTACCGAAACGCGCAGAAAGCCGCCCATGCAGTCGGAACAGCCTTTGTTCCCGGCATCGCTCCGGGCTACAATGATCGTGCGGTACGCAATGGACACCCTGGTCGGCCACGCTATTTCACGGATGAACCCGATTCAAAAGAAGGCGACATTTTTCGCGCCATGATTGAGGAAATTGCCAAACCTTTATCCGATCCAAAAGCCCAACGCATGTGGACGATCACCTCCTTCAACGAATGGTATGAAGACACCCAGATCGAACCCACCGCCGGCGATCAGCCCCCCTCCGCGAAAGACGATTCAGACTCCGGGACATACTACACCGAAGGGGACCGTTACCCTGATTATGGGAACTTGTATCTGGATATTCTCAAAGAGGCATTGACGGAATCGGGCAAAGAGTATGGCAAGTAAACGAAACTACTGGTAGCGCGTGTCGTCTCGACGCGCATCCTTGTGGTATTCGAACCTTCATTTCACTCGCAATGGAAAGCCTACAAACAGCCACCTGCCAAGACCTTTTATTTCAACTTCTTGAGCGCCTCATCAATATCCACAGGAATTGGCGCTTCCAGCTCAACCCTTTGTTGTGTTGCCGGGTGATCAAAGGATAAATTCCAGGCGTGGAGTAATTGACGTTTGGGTTGAAATCCAAGCACTTTGACCAATTTGGAGGTGGCTTTGCTGCCATAGGTTTCATCGCCAAACAAAGGATACCCGAGGTGCTTGAAATGTACGCGAATCTGGTGCGTGCGCCCCGTGTGCAAAACAACCTTCACAGACGTCGCACGGTCACCGAAATGTTGCATCACCTCGTAATCTGTGATTGCTTGACGCCCCCGTTCGACAACCGCCATCAACTTGCGCTGACTCGGATGCCTCGCAATGGGCGCATCAATCCTACCTTTCGCAGGTTGCACACTACCGCACACCACCGCCAGATAAACTTTATGAACCGAGCGGTTGGCAAATTGCTCGGCCAATGATTGGTGGGCGGTGTCGTTTTTGGCCATCACGATGCAACCGCTGGTATCCTGGTCCAAACGGTGCACAATACCCGGACGGGCAACACCGCCGATACCGCTCAATTGTCCCGCGCAATGATGCAATAAACCATGTACCAACGTGCCGGTGTCATGACCTGCCGCGGGATGCACCACCAACCCGGGCGGTTTGTTGATCACGATCAAATGCTCATCTTCAAACAACACATCCAATGTCATCGCTTCAGGAATGAGTTCCAATGAACGTGCCGGAGGGGGCGTCACTTCGATCCGCTGCCCGGCCTTCGGTTTCAGGCTTGGTTTGACCTTTTTGTTGTCCACCAAAACGCATCCCTCTTGAATCCAGCGAGCAATTGTCCCCCGGGAAATGTCCGGCATCCGTTCGTGGAGCCATGCATCCAGTCGCGAACCCAATGCCGACGTCTCGACATTGAATGAAGAAGGTTCGTTCATCCCACTCGCATCATCATGTTCACCGCTCAGTGAAGGATGCTCCCTCATGATACAGGGTTCCTTAAGTTGTTTATCTGCAGATGACGCAGATTTGCGCAGATAAAGAGGGGTATTGTTAGTGTGGTGACCACATCTCGTGAGACTCCAATGATTGCCCCTTCGTCATGCCATGGTCCGGCTTCGGGAAATACATCTGCGTACATCTGCGTCATCTGCGGATAAACAATAAAAAGATCAAGGTTAAGATACTGGTTGATTCGCAGTCCGTGCTGTTTTCGAACAGAAAAACCACAATCCCAAGCCAGCGGAAAGAATAAGGATCCCTGTCATTTGTCCCGGAGTCAACACACCAAAGCGTTTGGACGGATCATAATCCCCCCGGAATATTTCGTTGACTGCTCTCAAAACCGCGTAAGCAAGCAGGTAAGAAGCAAAAACCTGTCCGTCAAATTTCTTGCGACGATACAACCAGGCCAATCCCGCATAGAGAGCGAAATTAAAGACCGACTCATATATCTGAGTGGGATGCACGCGATCCGGATGGGTGATGTGGTCCACAGGAAACTGAATGGCCCAGGGCAAGGCGCATGCCTTCCCGTAACAACATCCCGTCATCAGGCAACCCAGCCGTCCAAAAGCATGTCCGAGAGCTATACTAGGGGCAAGGGCATCCGCCATCTTCCATGTGGGCACCTTGTTCTTGCGGACGTAGAAAATCCCACACAGGACCGCTCCGATGAATCCTCCATAAAAAACCAGACCACCCTGACGCACCTTGAAAACATCCGTCCAGGGACCACCGGCAAAATCATCCTGCCAATAGGTGATCACGTAAAGGATGCGCGCGCCCACCAAACCACCGACAATCAGCCAGGGGCCGATGTCGGCGACCGTCTCGGAATGAAGTCCGTCCAAAGGGGCACGCCGGCTCGCCGTCCAGAACCCGGCGACAAACCCCAACGCAACCAAAATCCCATACCAATGAATGGAAACACTCCCAATGTTAAACGCAATAGGATGCACGCGGCCAACCTATACGCGGTGATGAGATACTTCAATGGAGAAAGAAAGCCCATCAGAAACCAAACACCCCCTACGGTAGGGCTGCGCTGCTGCGCGGCCGCGAACGCACCGACGGTTTATGAAGATCCATAAAAGATTTCGAACGCACAACCGGACACGCGGTCCCGATCATATCGGGATCCCTACCGAACACCCTGCCAAAACGCTCGCCAATCGACCGATGCTGTGCTACCAACGGTTCATGCATTCCACACTGATCATGTCCGCAGGCCGGTTGTTGTTGGCCTGTATCGCGTTGACTCAAATCACCGCCTTTGCTGCCCATATCGAAATCGGCCCCATGCTTGGCCATGTCGGAAGTGATGAAGCCCGTATCTGGATCAAGTCCTCACAAACCGCCCGACTGAGTGCGATGGTCAGTACTCGAGCGGATCTCTCCGATGCCCGGCGTGTTGATGGTCCTGTTTTGGGTTACCAATCGGACAACAACGGTCATGTTCAAATCAATCATTTGGAATCATCCACCCGATATTACTATAACATCCTGCTGGACGGCCAACCGGGCCTGACAGCTCCCTATCCCTCTTTCGAAACTGCGCCCGAACATGGAGAACCGACTCATTTACGTTTCGCTTTTGGATCCTGCGTCGGACACTTCGGACAATTGTCAGCTGCAGCCTGGGGTGAGATGGCTGGCGACAAAGACATCGAGATGCTGCTCATGTTGGGAGACAATCATTACGCCGACTCCACGGAACCCGCCGTTCAACGAGCCGCGTATTACGACCATCGAAGTGTGGCCGGATTTGAGGACATCGTTCGACGCACCGCAGTCTATGGCATATGGGACGACCATGATTACGGTCCCAACAACAGCGACAGCACGGTGAAAGGCCGTGAGGAAACCCTCGCCACTTTCAAATCCATGTGGGCCAACCCATCCTATGGCGAACCCGACAATCCCGGCACTTATTATCGATTCAGCTATGGTGACATCGAATTCTTCATGCTGGATGATCGTTACTATCGTTCCCCCAACACCGCCAAGGACGACGGTTCCAAAACCATGCTGGGCAATCGTCAATGGGAATGGCTCAAGCAGGGATTAAAATCATCCAAGGCCAAACTCAAATTCATCGCCTCCGGAAGCGAATGGCAAAAAAATGGTCACGTGGACTCCTGGACCAGTTTCAAGCGCGAACAATTGGGATTCTTTGATTGGATCAATGAAGAGAAAATCGAAGGTGTGATCTTGTTGTCCGGAGACAGACACTTCACCGGCGGCTATCAAATCAACCAGCGCATCATCGAAATCACATCCGGCCCGCTCGGTTCCAACAACTATCCCACGCCCAATTTACCGGAAATGTTTTTGAACCACGGAACCGGCAAACTCTATTGCGTATTCGATATCGACACGCGAACCGGGGAACCAAAGGTCATTCTGGAAGTGTACCGCGCGGGTGAGGGTTTGATTGACCGACGTGATTTCACCATGGATGAAATCAACGGCAAAAACCGATTGGCCACCCTGCCTGTTCGCCCCAGAACCACCGCCCAGACTCCAAAGGAATCTGATCTGCCGCTCATTCGAAAAGAAAACTTTGAAAACGGTGCCAATGACTGGACCCCAACCGATGCGAACGCCTGGCGCGTCTACACACAGGATGGAAGCGAAGTCTACAGTTTGCATCGCCCAAGTAAATACACTCCCAATCACCGCAGCCCCTTTAACTATTCATTGCTCGATGATGTGGTCGTAGGTGATTTTGATCTGTATGCGCGTGTGCTGACCACTCAACGGGATTACGGTCACCGCGACATGTGCCTGTTCTTCGGCTGGCAAGATCCTGAACATTTTTACTATGTCCATCTCGGCCAGAAAACCGACGATCACGCCAATCAAATCTTCATAGTCAATGAAGCGCCACGCATCAAGATCTCTACAAAAACAACTCCCGGAACCCCCTGGGATGCCGAATGGCACACTGTTAAGATCAAGCGTCGGGTCAAAACCGGACTCATCGAAGTCTACTGGGACAATATGGAAGAACCAGTGATGACCGCCGAAGACAAATCATTCACCTGGGGAAAAATCGGACTCGGTTCCTTCGACGACACCGGGAACTGGGACGACATCCGCCTCTACGGAGTAGCGACCAAAAGGTAGGTTGCAGGTAGATCGGACCGTCCCCGGTGCGAACCTTGTGGCATTCTTACTCAAAAAGGCCACCCAAGGGAATAACCTGAAGCAACCGAACACCAAACGTCTCTTGCGCGAATTGGTGTGATTGGCGGGATTTTGCAAACGGCAGGCTTCCCAAACGAATATTCATGGCTATTCGTAAGCCACAAGGGGACGCGCCGGGGACGGCACGTTCTACCTTTCAAATTCGTCAGCTCGGCCAGTTTTCAAGCATGTCAGCCAGGTCGGTAACGGCCGGACTTTTCCCGCTTCGCACATAAAAACCACTAGTGCATACGCCGGTTGCCAACGACTCGCGATGACTTAAACCAAGCAAGCGACCCAGACAGAAGCCCGCATTAAAATGATCGCCGGCTCCTGTTGTGATGACCGGGTTGGGCACAAAGGGCCCGTCCATGAACACCACGTCAGTTCCATCGGAAGCCACCGCATACCGCACGGGATGTACGACGATGGTGTCCACCTTGATCAGTTCATGTAACTGCGCAACAAGCTCCATCAGACCCTCCTTGGAATCATCAGGGGTTTTCAATCCCAACACCTCACCGATTTCATAAGCCTCTTTTTCATTCAACCCTAAAACGGCTGAAAAGTGAGACTGGAATCCGGCAATGATGTTGAGGGCATCCAAAATATCCTCATTGGGGCGTTTTTGCGGATCGCACAGATCGAAGAAAATGGGTTTTCGTTCGGATGTGTCAGGACGATCCTGCGCACCCAGCACTTCGCTTTGGACCTTCTGCCAGATTTCACTCATGAACGGCATCATCGTCCAGTTGACAAAGGCCACCAGGTCCGAACCGTTCAGTAACGAAGTAAATACATCCTTCCCCATACGTTCGACAATTTTGTCCCAACGCATATCATTCAATGGGGTCAGTTTCCCCATCAATAATTTGCCGTCCTGAAACTCATAGGCATCGGTGTGCCCAGGGTTGGCAATACTATATACCTTGCTGGCTTTATCAACCAATGGCTGGAATACAGGGAGCACATCCGGATACCCAAGTGCACCCAGATATTTGACCTGAAGCCCTGCTTTTGCCAACGCATTGGCCATGATCGGACCATTACCGCCAAGTTTGATGCGTTGCGTCACCAATTCCATGTTGGTGCTGCGCCCTGAAGCCTCAGCAATGCGGTCGGAGAATTCCTGGATCGTTGGGATACGCTCAAACCGGTCGACATCCAGGCGTTTGTCGACAACATGGATGATTTCATCGACAAAACCGTCCAATCCCACAAAGGCAGTGGACCGTTTGACGACGTTGATATTTTCGCGCAAGACTGCTGCAACGCGCAAACGAATGTCATGTTGATCGCTCATGATAATTATTCGTCGGCTGATACACCCAGATCGGAAAGAATCCGTTCCAGTTCATCATCGGAGAAAAACCGGATCTCCAAACTTCCCCTCCCTTCGACATATTTCAACCGCACCTTGGTGTTGAATTTTTCAACCAGCCGCTGCTCCATGTGAGCCACGTGCACATCCTTC
>Ga0255768_10002138_pt1 | contig 19928 bp, 18 predicted proteins | sample 071ome_33_FD_179983 | JGI IMG/M metagenome (GOLD analysis project Ga0255768, IMG submission 179983) | Coastal salt marsh microbial communities from the Groves Creek Marsh, Skidaway Island, Georgia - 071412AT metaG (version 2) | ecosystem: Environmental > Aquatic > Marine > Intertidal zone >...
TGCCAACGACAACGCCAAAAGTGAAGACTTTGTGGACATTGGCAGCGCCATGTTAATTACCTATGGCTTGAGCTCGGCTATTGGTGCAATGATCGCCTCGGTGTTTATGGGCGCATTGGGGCCAGCGTATTTGTTTGTGTTTATGACGCTGAGCTTTACCGCGTTTTGTATCATCTTAATTGTGCGTCGTAAGGCGCACGTGTTGCCATTGACGACAGAGCAAAACGAGGAGTTTCAGGCCGTGGCGGGTATGACCACGCCAGAGGCATTCCATTTGGATCCAAGATCTGAATTGATAGAGAATGCAAGCAAAGGGGCCGATAACAAAACGCCAGAAACGCAGAACAGAGATTGAGGTGAATTGGCAAATCGTTATTTAAAGGGGCTTAGAGCCCCTTTTTTATTCATTCACGTTGAGCTGAGTGGAGCGGAACGGTTGGTTTAGCCAGTCATGTGCTTTGCTAACCGTTTGTTTTAGAGTCTCGATCAATGAATGATCCGTGATACTTTCTGTATATGAAATGTTAAGGTCTGTTAATGCCTGGCTTAGTGGGTAGGCTAAATCAAATGTTTGGTCGGAATGTTTGAATCCCAAGAAGAGCCCCTGTTCATTTACTATCGGCAGGCCTGCCTTGGATGGGACTTTGAGCCCTTTGATGATGCTAAAGTTGTATCCTTCCGTTTGACGGAGACCAAATATGGTCGCTTCGTAACCGGTTGGCTCGTCTATCGCAGTATACACATGAACATTGTGCAGCTCGTTCGGTTTTGAAACCATGAATGGCTTCGGAAAATGGGCTGTGTCGATAGGCGACTTTAATTGAAACAGGGTGACGAGAACATTTCCTCTGAGTTGCTCGGCCTCGATGCTATTGCCCATGTACTCAAGCCACATTGTATCTTCCACTTGGACTTCTGTGGTGGGGCACAGCACATGAAATTCATTGGAAAGTAAGGTGCAGTAGGTGTCGTCTTGGTCTTTGTTGATAAGTCTTAACAACTTTTTATTAAGGTTGGCATGCATGACACCGGCTTGCGGCCCCGTGTCTAATAGGTTGATTTCCATGGGGGCGGCGACAGTTTTTACTTTATGTAACATGCGTTCGTTGACCACGCGCAAAAACTCGCCATTCGAGAGCATATTGTTGGTGGCGGCGGTCATGGCATTTGTGATGGAGGTTGTAACGGATGATTCTTGACTCGCAAGGTCAATGCCATTGAATGTACCTTCCGAAATGGTTTGATACAGTACCGAGCCGGTTTGTTTTGATTCAAGTATCCACTCCATTTTAACGTAAACATCGCTGCGCACGGTTCTGCGGCTAGAAGTTAGTGTTGTGCATGCATAGCCTTTTATTTCGAGCAGCGCAGGGCGTAGGGTAAACCGCTCGTTCAGGTTGCTGGTGACTTGGTAGTTTGCATCAGTAAATACTTGGCGAATGTCTCTTAAATAGGTTTGTAGGGTTCTTTGACTAAATATCGTCGAGACCGACCGTTTGCGCTCGCAGATTTCTTCGCCTATGGGGGTTCTGCCTTTGGTTTCGAGTGTAGGATGAAGGATTAAATCGTTAATACCAATCGGCCGCATGACAACCGATGTGTCGCGCAGCGCAGGAGAACGAGATACGACCCGAGGTACCCGTGTTGATGCGTAGTTAACGGTTTCTTTTAGATCAAGCGCTTGTGCGCCGTCTATGGGTTTTTCTGAATAGTGTATGCGGCCGTTTTCATCTTTCCATGTGTACACATCTGCCAGTGCGAAAAATGGCCAGATGACGAAACTGATAATAATTAGACGTAACATACACTACCGCTTGAATACTTTTTTTAGAATTAGAACGCTTAGAATCACCAGGCCGCTCACAAATCCGTTTCGAATGATGCCGTCATTGATGGGGTTATAGAAGGCGAGTAAGCCTAAGCCGAGTGCCCCCATGAGAAGGTCTGTGACAGGGGGTATACTTAAAAACTGACGTTTTACCGATTCGTTTCGCGCTTTCGCATCCAGCTGAGCGATGGCCTCTTGGGCTAGAGCGGCTTTCGAGCTTTGAGAGGGTGCTTCGTCGATGGTTTCTAAAGTGAGTTCTGGCTTTGGCTCGGGTGTGCTAGGGCTTTCAACTTTTGTTTGCAAGCCCAGGCGGCCAAAGGCAGCTTGATATCGTTGAGCTTCGGCTTCGGTTAGGTTCTTTTTTAAAACCTTTTTTGGGCCGTTTATGAGTTTGTGGGCTTGTTCTTGATTGAGGCGAAGGGTTGAAACGAGGTTTGATAAAACCTCTTCTATGGGCAGATTTAGTTTTCCATTGCCTTCGTAGGCGACGATGTAATCATCCATGACATTCAATTTTGTTAATTAAGGCTCGGTAATACTACTGCACCGAGCCTTATATCTCAACGATCTAAACGTTGAACAAGAAGTGCAGCACGTCGCCGTCTTTAACGACGTAGTCTTTTCCTTCTACACGCAGTTTACCGGCGGCTTTACAGCCTTGTTCGCCTTTGTGTTCGATGAAATCGTCATAGGCCATGGTTTCTGCGCGAATAAAGCCGCGTTCGAAGTCGGTGTGAATAACACCGGCCGCTTTCGGTGCGGTATCGCCTTGCTTGATGGTCCAAGCACGTACTTCTTTGACACCGGCAGTGAAGTAAGTGTGAAGGCCGAGTAGCTCGTAACCCGCACGAATAACGCGGTTTAGGCCGGGCTCGCTTTGCCCCATTTCTTCAAGGAACATGGCGACATCTTCTGGGTCATCTAGCTCAGAGATTTCTTGCTCAATTTTGTTGCACACCGGCACAACGACGGCATTTTCTTTTTCAGCAATTTCGCGAACGATGTCTAGGTAAGGGTTATTCTCGAAACCGTCTTCTGCGACGTTAGCAATGTACATAGTCGGTTTGATGGTGATCATGTGAAACATGCGAACACGTTTCTTTTCGTCGTCGTTCATATCCAGTGCGCGAACAGGCAGGTCGCTTTCAAGGTGCGCTACAATTTTTTCTAGTAGGGCTTTGTCGGCAACGGCATCTTTATCACCGCTTTTGGCGGTACGGGTGACGCGCTGAAGTTGCTTTTGCGCAGATTCTAAATCTGCGAGAATGAGTTCTAAGTTGATCACGTCGATGTCGTCTTGCGGGTTGACTGCGTTCGCGACGTGAATGACATTTTCGTCTTCGAAGCAACGCACAACGTGGGCGATTGCATCGGTTTCACGAATATTGGCTAAGAATTGGTTGCCAAGGCCTTCACCTTGAGACGCACCTTTGACGAGACCGGCAATGTCCACGAATTCCATGGTGGTCGGAATGATTTTTTCAGGTTTTACAATGTCAGCCAATGCATCAAGGCGGGCGTCAGGCATTGGAACCACGCCACTGTTCGGCTCGATGGTGCAGAATGGAAAGTTTTCCGCGCCGATACCAGACTTAGTCAGTGCATTGAAAAGGGTGGATTTACCGACGTTTGGTAAACCAACGATGCCACATTTAAAACCCATGGTTAATCTCCGTGAGATGGAAACGAGAGGCGCTTTAGTGCTCGCCTCTTAGGCTCCAATCGAATGGTTTGTTTTTTTGTGAGCGTGATTCAGGCTTTCGTGCGTTTGTACAACAAGCGCAATAACGAAAGACGCTGCTCAAAGCCCCGCGTTAAGCTTTCACCGAGTGGAGCCGATTCATGGCTCCCGCCCAATCGCCGCTGACCGTGCTGTCTATCTCTGAAGCAGCCGCGTCGATTGCGCTCATAATCTTGTTTAGTTCGTCTTTATTGGGTTTGCCAAGAACATGGCCGGTAACCTTGTTTTTATCGCCAGGATGTCCGATACCAATGCGACAGCGATAAAAATCTTTGTTGTTGCCCATCTTGCTGATGATGTCACGCAGGCCGTTTTGGCCACCGTGCCCGCCACCCTTTTTAAATCTAGCGACACCGGCAGGTAGATCCAGTTCATCATGGAGTACCAGAATTTCATTTACCGATATTTTATAGAAATTGGCCAAGGCTTGAACAGCTTGTCCGCTAAGATTCATGAAGGTCGTGGGGAAGAGTAAAAAGACGTCTTGGCCTTTTATATTGGCCTTTCCACTGATGCCGTGGAATTTTTTTTCAGGTTTGAGTTGCACGCCATAGTGGCGTGCAATCTCTTCGAGTAACCAGGCACCGGCATTGTGTCGTGTATTCTCATATTCTGAGCCAGGGTTGCCCAGGCCCACAATTAATCGAATAGAGTCGTTCACAGTGCCGTTCCTGTTATAGATCGCTCTACAAATTACTCTTCAGTTGCTTCAGCTTCATCTTCAGAAGCAGCACCGCCTTTAGGCGCTTCAACAGATACAACTGCTGCATCGTGGTCTGCACCGTGAGTTAGCTCAAGAATTTGAACGCCTTCAGCTAGCTTAAGGTCAGAAAGGTGAAGAGTTGTGCCTACTTCAACGTCAGTCATATCAACTTCGATGAACTCAGGTAGTTTACCCGCTTCACAAACAACCACTACGTCAGTCATGTTGTGCGCGATTTTACCGCCACCTAGCTTAACGCCAGTACATGCTTCTTCGTTGATGAAGTGTAGAGGGATGTGTTGCTTAACAACAGAAGTTGCAGATACGCGTTGGAAGTCAACGTGCATAACAACTGGCTTGTATGGGTGACGCTGAACGTCTTTGATTAGTACGCTTTCAGTGGTGCCAGCGATGTCTAGCTTAACGATGTGGCTGAAGAAGCCTTCGTCTTCGAATGCTTTAACAACATCTTTATGAGCAAGAACAACTTGAGTTGGTTCTTTCTCACCACCGTAAACGATGCCTGGAGTTAGGCCGGCTTCGCGACGTAGGCGGCGGCTCGCACCTTTACCCTTTACTTCGCGAACGTCTGCTTTAAGTTCGTAGTTTGCCATGGTTATATACCTCTAAAAATAAAATCAGCCCTAACCCCGCGACCAAGGTTAGAGCCTTTGACTGCCTGACGGCAGAGTCTATCTAGCGGTGTTCCTAGCGGAACATGGCGCTAATAGATTCTTCATTGTTAACTCGACGAATGGACTCAGCTAAAAGACCAGACAGAGTTAACTGACGAATGCGACCACATTGTTTCGCTTCGTCGGTTAGAGGAATCGTGTCGGTAACGACCAATTCGTCTAACTTGGAATTCTTGATGTTCTCAATGGCGCGGCCGGATAGTACAGGATGTGTACAGTACGCGACAACCTTTTTTGCCCCAAATTCTTTAAGAGCATCGGCTGCTTTACATAGCGTGCCAGCGGTATCGACCATGTCGTCAACCAATACGCAGGTACGGTCAGTCACGTCACCAATGATGTGCATTACTTGTGCTTCATTGGCTTGTGGGCGACGCTTGTCGATGATAGCTAGATCAGCGTCGTTGAGTTGCTTAGCGATGGCGCGGGCACGTACAACACCGCCCACGTCAGGTGATACCACCATTAAGTCTTCGTAGTTTTGCTTCTCGATATCATCTAATAGGATGGGAGAACCGTAGATGTTGTCCATTGGGATATTAAAGAAGCCTTGAATTTGGTCTGCGTGCAAATCTACCGTTAATACGCGGTCAACACCGGCAGTTTGAAGCATGTCAGCTACCACTTTTGCTGAAATCGGTACACGAGCTGAACGAACACGACGATCTTGACGGGCATAACCATAGTAAGGAATAACCGCCGTAACACGACCTGCTGAAGAACGACGCAATGAGTCGGCCATCAGTAACAGTTCCATGATGTTGTCGTTGGTTGGAACACAGGTAGGCTGAATGATGAAAACGTCTTTACCACGCACGTTTTCTTGAACTTCGACGGTGATTTCACCATCACTGAATTGGCCAACTGTGGCTTCACCTAAAGGTAGATCTAGACGCTCAACAATAAGGCGTGCTAGTTCTGGGTTAGCATTGCCGGTAAAAACCATTAACTTAGACACGTCGGATACCCCTGGTGCTAATTGCTACTTCAATGATGGATTGTAAGAGAAGATGGCAGGGGTGGCAGGATTCGAACCTACGCATGACGGGATCAAAACCCGTTGCCTTACCGCTTGGCGACACCCCTGTAATTTGACCTAGCTAAATTACAGCTTTTTGTGCAGTGGCGAATGGTTAATGCCTTTGGCCACGAAAGCTGTTGTATTAGCTGGTAGCTGGGCTAGAACCGTATTTGCTTGATCTTTAGAGTCAAACTCTAAAAAACAACAAGCGCCAGTGCCGGTCATTCTAGCAGAGCCGAATTTCTTTAGCAAATTCAATGAGTTACAAACTTCTGGATAGATACTTGTAACCACTTCTTCGCAGTCATTTCGACCCTCGCCCCTCAGAGCGGCGCTAATTCTGCATGTTGGCGTGTCCCTTGTCAAACTTTTTTGTGAAAAAACTTCACCGGTATTCACATGACAATTTGGGACAACCACCAAAAACCAGTTCTCTTCTAAATCCAACATCGGTGTGAGTTTTTCGCCAACCCCTTCCGCCCAAGCGGCTTCGCCACGGACGAATACTGGAACGTCAGCGCCCAAACTTAAGCCTAGTTCAGCTAGCTCATTTATGCTGAGCTGAGTTTGCCAAATGCGGTTTAGACCAACCAATGCGGTGGCCGCATTTGAACTGCCGCCTCCTAAGCCACCGCCCATGGGTAATATTTTATCTAGGGTGATGTCGGCACCTAGAGGGCAGCCGGTCTTTTCTTTAATAAGCATGGCTGCCTTGTAGATGAGGTTCTGCGCCAGAGGGACGCCTGGGATCTCTGGGGTAACCCGGATGCTGCCCGTTTCATTGGATGTAAAGGTGAGTTGATCGCACCGATCGATGAATTGAAAAATGGTTTGCAGTTCGTGATAGCCGTTGTCCCGTTGCCCAGTGATGTGCAAAAACAGGTTGAGTTTGGCTGGGCTGGGTAGTGTTAGGCTCATGGTGCGTTGTACTGACTTTAAATGGGGAGTAATAGGTGGGTTATACCGACCAGTGTTTGACTACAATGAGAAACTTCCAATCGCCTTGGCGAATACGGATCTTACTCGGTAGCTCGTAATAGGCATCGTATCTAAGATATTCGACCTGCCAGCCATCTTGATGGATGACTTCGGTGTTGGCTTCACCTTCTATACTGGCCTGACTGTAGGGTGAGGCCTCACCTTTTAGCCAATAGGGAAGGTTCTCGATGGGAAAATACCAGCCTAACTGCTCATAAATGAGCGCCTGTGGATTGATGCCTTCGGTGGTTTGGCCATTTTGTGTGATGGCGATGTTGGCTTGATTACCTGTAATACGGGTTTGCCCCACGGTAAATGGGCCGCTGACGAATACGTCGAATACATTTCCGGTTTGTTTCCACTCTATAAACCCAGCCAAAGCGTCATTGGGAGTGGTGACGCCAATCTTTCCGCTGAATGACCAATTTTGTTCCGGCTGTGTTGGGCTGAAAGAACAGGCGGCTAGCCCTATCAGGGCGAGCAGGATAATAGCGATTCGATGAAGCATGGGTTTAAAGTTTGACCTTCAGCCGTTTGAGTGTGTTGTGAATGATTTGGCTATCCGGTTGTTTTTGCAAGCCTTCTTGCCAGATTTCTTTGGCAAGTTGCTTTTGGTCGAGGGCCCAGAGTACCTCACCTAGGTGGGCAGCTACCTCCGGATCAGGAAAGGCAGCATAGGCCTCCTGCAGTAATTTCAGCGCTTCTTGAAGGCGGCCCATGCGATAGTAAACCCAGCCAAGGCTGTCGGTGATGGCAGGGTCGCTGGGGGCAATGTCTCTTGCTTTATTGATGAGTTTAAGCGCCTCGTCTAATCGAGCGGTACGATCGGCAAGCGTGTAGCCCAGCGCGTTAAGCGCCGTAGCGTTATTGGGGTCTTTGTCGATGATGTACCCTAGGTCGGCTTCCAATTGATCGATGTTGCCTAATTTTTCGCTGACCATCGCACGGCTGTAGCGCAGATCCGTGTCATCGGCATAGGCTGCCAGCGCATCATTTAATACAGAGATAGATTCTTCATAGCGACCGGTTCGGTTGAGTAACTCAACCTCCATTAAAAAGTATGCTTGCCGATGGCTGCTGTCCATTTCTCGAAGCTTTTTAACGTGGGCTAGGGCTTCGTCGAAGCGTTGTAGTTCTAGGTACATTTTTACCGCGCCGTTTTGGGCGGCGAGAAACTCACGCCCTCCCGTCATCGCTAAATAGTGGTTTAAGGCGCTGACGTAGTTTTCTTCTTGCTGGGCGATTCGACCTAGGTAGTAATGGGCCTCATTTTCCATTTCATGCAAATTGAGCAGTTTTTGTAAGGCGACCTTGGCCATATCCAATTCGTTCAGCTCTAGGTGCGTGAGGGCAAGGGGGAGCAGTACGTGAGCATCTCGGGGTGATTGCTGTGCCAGTGACAAAAAGGTGTCCCGAGCGGCAGCAATGTCTTTTTCTTTTATAAGTAGACGAGCCTTGAGAATGGTCAACGATTTATCGTCGGGGAACTGCTTTAATGCCTCCGCGACTGAGGAGAGTGCACCTTGGGTATCCCCTTGAGAGGCTTGAATGCGAGCCTTGCTGGTCCACGCGGGGTAGTAATTGGGGTTTTGTGCTAAGAGTTGATCGATGGTCTCCAGTGCAACTTGAAGGTTGTTCTGTTGTTGATGTAACGAGGCCACACTAAATAATAGGCTTAGGTTATCTTTGTAGGTGGTGGTGAGCGGGTGAAGATTTTCCAGCCATAGCTCCCTAGAACCTTCAGTCAGTTGATTGCCTTGTACCGCGATGAAGCTAACATTCAAGTCAGGCGTTAAATCTAGAGCTTTTTGTATGTGCAGTACCGATTCGCTGAAGCGAGCGGCTTTTACGAGTTCTTGGCTAAGGGCAAGGTGGGCTTCTGGGTTAAGTGCGTCCAGCTTCACCCACAGGGTTGCCGCGTCTAAGGCCGCTTGATCGGCACCGATGTATTGCGCAATGTAAGTGGCACGCGCTGTGACACCAGGGTCTTGGGTGCGGTGGGCTTCTAGAAGGTAGTTACCAAGGGCGAGATCATAAAGTTGGCGTTGCCCTGCCATTTCGGCGACCAGCAGTGCATAGAAGGTGTTTACCCCGTAGGCAGGCGTATCGTCTACCAGTGGCTCTTCACCACTGTGCTCAGGGGCCTCATCCGCACGCAAATGCCCGCTAACCGCGAGGGCAAATAGTAGGGGAATGAGGGACAAAAACATCTTCATTTTGCGAAAACCATGATTCAGTGCAATCCCTATAGTTGGGGTTCAGAACGACTTTTGCAAGAGAACCCACTTTTTTTGCGCATTTATGGATATAATACGGCGGTTTTAGAGAAAGCTGAAATAATAGGCTGGGCTTAATAGGCCATTTTATAGACACATAGTAGTTCATGACGTTATTCACCCTAGGTATTAATCATAAAACGGCCCCCGTGGATGTGCGAGAGAAAGTCGCATTTGCCCCCGATCACCTGCCTGCCCAGCTTAGGGACGCTCAGGCTGCGCCTGGCGTGCAGGAAATCGCCATTCTTTCCACCTGTAATCGCACCGAATTGTATTTCACCGCGGATCACGCCGATGCCAACCAGTTATTAGATTGGATGCATCGCATCCATAATGTGCATATGGACCAGTTAGAGGTGTGCCATTACGCCAAGACAGACGAGCAGGCGGTGCAGCACATCATGCGGGTCGCCAGTGGCCTCGATAGCTTGATTTTGGGGGAGCCTCAAATACTCGGGCAAATGAAAAGCGCTTACGCGGTGGCTCAAGAAGCCGGTACCATAGGCCCAGAATTAGACCGGTTGTTTAGGCATACCTTTACGGTGGCCAAACGCGTAAGAACCGATACCGCCATTGGCCAGAATCCGGTGTCGGTGGCCTATGCAGCGGTCAATCTGGCTCAGCGCATATTTTCGGACATAGGTTCAAGTCGAGCTTTGCTCATTGGCGCGGGCGAAACGATCGATCTTGTTGCACGCCACTTGGTGGATGCGGGCGTTAAAGATATCACGGTGGCGAACCGCACCTTAACCAGAGCAGAGGCCTTGGCGGAGCAGTTTGGCGCCAAAGCCATTCTACTCTCTGATATTCCGGATGCGCTTTATAAGGCAGATATCGTTATCGCGTCTACGGCCAGTCCATTGCCTATTTTGGGGAAAGGCACGGTTGAACGGGCACTTAAAAAGCGAAAACATGCCCCGATGTTTATGGTCGACATCGCAGTGCCTAGGGACATTGAGTCCGAAGTGGCAGAACTGAGCGATGTTTATCTCTACACAGTGGATGACCTGAAGGACATAATCGAAGAAAATGTGCGCGCGCGTGAAGACGCGGCCGTAGATGCACAAGAGATTGTCGAGGCTGGCTCTGCTGAGTTTATGCGCCAGCTACGCACCTTAGATGCGGTGAATACCCTGAAGGCGTTTCGTCAGCATGCTGAAGTAATCCGAGATGATGAAATGACGAAGGCTCTAAAGCGCCTGCAAAACGGTGACGATGCAGAAAAAGTATTAGCGAGCCTGGCGAATCAACTAACCAACAAGCTGATTCACCAACCCACAGTGCAAATGCGTGAGGCGAGCGCTCAAGGCAGAAAAGAAGTGATGGCCTGGGTTGCCGAGCTGTATCAATTGAGTGATGAAGATTTAGATGAGCGCTGACGACGCCTGGGAATGTTTAAACCTGGCAATCGGACTCAAATGCCGAGCGAAAGATAGAATGAAAATCAGGGGCGTCAACGAATCGCCCTGTACGTGGATTGATAAATGAAAGATTCAGTAAAAGTAAAACTCGAAACCCTAAGTGAGCGATTTGAAGAAATTGGTCACCTGTTGTCCGACCCTAGCGTAATCGGAAATCAAGATAAGTTTCGTGAACTCTCGAAAGAATACGCTGAGATTGAGCCTGTGGTAAAGGCCTTTGCCCAGTATCAGCAGGCAGAAGAAAACCTAGAAGAAGCTCAGCTACTAGCGCAGGACGATGACCCTGAAATGCGAGAGATGGGCCAAGAAGAGCTTAAGAGCGCGAAAGCAGAAATTGAACGCTTAGAAGATGAGCTTCAAATTTTGTTACTACCGAAAGACCCAAATGACGGTAAGAACGTCATTCTAGAAGTGCGCGCGGGTACGGGTGGTGATGAAGCGGCTATCTTCTCTGGCGACTTATTCCGCATGTACACCAAGTATGCGGAAAAGCGTGGTTGGAAATACGAAGTCATGAGTGCGAACGAAGGTGAGCACGGTGGCTACAAAGAAATCATTGTACGTATTGCGGGTGATGCCGTTTATGGTCAGCTTAAATTTGAATCTGGCGCCCACCGGGTTCAACGGGTTCCCGCTACGGAGAGCCAAGGGCGTATCCATACCTCGGCCTGTACGGTTGCCGTGATGGCTGAAGTTGAGAGTGAAGACGATATCGAAATCAATAAAGCCGATTTGCGAATCGACACGTTCCGCGCGTCCGGTGCAGGTGGTCAGCACGTTAACAAAACGGATTCCGCCATTCGTATTACCCACATCCCAACGGGTTTGGTGGTGGAGTGTCAGGAAGAACGTTCTCAGCACAAGAACCGAGCGAAGGCCATGAGTATTTTGGCGACGCGCTTAAATGATGCTGTGGTGCAAAAGGCACAGGCAGAACAAGCGGCCGAGCGTAAGAGCTTGGTGGGATCAGGGGATCGTTCTGAACGTATTCGCACCTACAACTATCCACAGGGACGAATGAGTGATCATCGAATCAACCTTACGCTATATAAGTTGGATGAGTTAATGGAAGGTGATTTGGACATGGTGGTGAATCCGCTGATTCAAGAGCATCAAGCTGAATTGTTGGCCTCCATGGGAAGCAATGGCTAACGTAACGCAAAATGGCGCAATCGATTGCGCCATTTTCTATTAGGGGTGGTTTTCGCATACAGGCCCACCTCTTCGTATTCGTTTCACCCACTACACGAACCCATTCACCATGCCGATTCTAAATCTACTGACGTTAAAGCAGGCGCTGACGCTTGGAGCCAATGAACTGACTCAGTCTGAAACCCCCAGTTTAGACAGTGAATTAATTCTCTTACATTGTGCCGAGGTCAATCGCAATAGTCTTTTTACCGAGCCGGATCGTTTGTTAAGTATCGAACAGCAGGCGATGTTTACTCAGTTGATTCAGCGCCGTAAGCAAGGGGAGCCCGTGGCCTACATTATTGGCGAGCAAGGCTTTTGGGATCTCACATTGAGCGTGTCTCCGGATACCCTTATTCCGCGCCCTGACACGGAATCCCTAGTTGAGTGGGTTTTGCAACAAGGTAAGACGTTTAAGCGAGTTCTTGACCTAGGCACGGGGACTGGAGCGTTAGCCCTTGCCTTAGCTCGTGAGATGCCTAGTGCCAGCGTCTTAGGCTTAGATGTGGTTGAAGGCGCTGTTCAGCTCGCAAACAAAAATCGAATTCGTAACCAAGTTGATAATGCGGAATTTATTCAAAGTAACTGGTTTGACGGTGTTTCAGAGAATGATCCATTTGATCTCATTGTGAGTAACCCGCCCTACATAGACGAAGTCGATTCACATTTGTCACAGGGGGATGTGCGCTTTGAACCAAAGAGCGCTTTGGTGGCACAACAGCAGGGCTTTCACGATTTGTTTTTAATCGCGGACCGGGCAAGACGGTTTTTACAACAGGAAGGGGTGCTGGTCATGGAGCATGGCTGGCAGCAGGCACCTCGATTACGTGAGCAACTAGAAGCGCTTGGCTATGACGATGTGGGGTCAGGTCGAGATTATGGCGGCAATGAACGTTTTACGTTTGGCGTTTGGCGTTCTCGTTGATGGTGGATGGGCTTAGGCCGACCGTCCAATTGGTTTTAAACTTTTCAATGGCTTCAATGTAGAGATTCACGGGCATTTTGGTGTGCCACGCCACATGTTTCTGTAGCAGTGTTTTCTTCTTGATGGGCTTTATCACATTCTTGGTAGAGATGGGCTGGTTTGGGTGTTGTAACTCACACCACGCATCGGCCACTAGGTCGTATTGTCGCCAATGGGCGTGCTTATCCCAACTGAATTTCACTTCTTTCGAAAATAATTTGAGGACAGGTGTTTGAACAATGTCGACTTGGATTTGAATGCCTTGTGGGGTAAAGGCGTTTAAGTCATGTACGTTCATTAAGTGCTTACTTTCTCTGAATGCTTCATCCAACGAACTCAGATAGCCTTCTCTGTCGGTATAGCGGCCGCCGAACTTTACGATTTCATTGCCGAGTGTCATACAGACAGTGGATTCACTTTCTTGAATCCATTCGACTTCGGCCTCCCAGGCAGACACAGGCTTTCCTGGCTGAAACTGAAAGTCTACTGGAATGAGCTGTAAAGTTTGTGTTTTTGCCACCGGGCAACACGTTAGCCACTTTTTCATGAACCAAGCCACAAGAAGTTGGAATAGTTCACATTTTAAGCAACCCGTTCGGCTTTCACTGTAAGCTCATGTAACGTTTCGAGGGTAATTGGTGACATTGAGTGAATGGCTATAAGAAAAAGCTCTTTTTAGTCTTGCCAGTTATATTGCCGCATAAACCGATTTCTTATTATTGGTCTTCTTTTTAATATCCAAACGAAATATATCTGGCGCACTCTTTTGGTTCGGTTGGTCTCCACTTATCTGCGAGTTAGGGTCGTTATTGGCTCGATATTCATGTGGTTTTTGAAGTGAATAATTCCCAAATATGCAAATAAATAGTTTGTTATTTCCTGTGTGGTTTTAGTAAGCATTTGTTCCCTGATAATTCTTTGGAAATTGTCTGAGTACCACTAAATTTTAATTTAGGGACTAAACGGACTGGGGGCGTTGCTATGAAAAAACTCTTTTTAGTCATTGTGGTGATTGGGCTGTGCGGGGGAAGCCTAGGCGTTTTTTATGATCGCTTAGAGCAGCAGTTTTTACCTAAAAGCAGTGATTTATTGGTGCTGGGTTTGCCAAAAGAATTTAATCCAGAGCAAGTGTTTGATAGCTATAGTGGGCCACACCCCGCGCAAGTAGAGCGACCCCAGGAAACCTATTCTTTTCCTATTGCACTGGGTGAAGTGGGCCCCGTTGACCCACTTTTTTCGAGAGAAAATGACTATCCGTTCTTATGCGGAACTGAGCGATCGGGTTTGGGTCAGCCGACGGTGGATAACCAAGAAAAAGAAGGCATTGCCATTTATCAGCTCGACGAAAACCGGAAAAAAACCAAAAAAGTCATTGGCTATAGTCGCGATTGTTCGTTACCTACCGAAGTGAGTTACTACGTAAAAGATGAAGAGCTCAAAGGCTTTAAACGCGTTGAAGATAAATCCATCTTCGCGGATGAATCAGCCCACTTTGTTCGCGTAGAAACAGGCACCATCAATCGATTTATTTATGTCATTGCGCTACCTGTGACGCTGTCAGACACGCCAGAAGATTTTAATAGTAGTAAGTGGAATCGTCGCTTAATTTACCGCTTTAAAGGCGGTGTTGGGGTAGGGCGTGTACAAGGTGATGTTAGCATTCCCAAGTTATTGTATGAACATGATGAGCAACTTTTACAAGGGTATGCGGTTGCGTTTAGTACCGGTAACCAAACCAGCAACCACTATGATATTTGGCTAAGTGAGGACACCGCTCTCAGGGTCAAGCGACAGTTTTCAGGCCGCTATGGTGAGCCTTTATACACGGTGGGGATTGGAGGCTCTGGTGGGGCTATCCAGCAATACCTTTTGTCGCAAAATCATCCAGGTTTAATCGATGCCGCGATTCCTTTGTATTCCTATCCAGATATGGTGACTCAAGTGAGTTACGCCTTAGACTGTGAGTTGATGGAATACTATTTTGATGTGACCAGTGACGATGCGGCTTGGAAACAGTGGAGTAATCGCCGTCTCATTGAAGGCAGTAATGCGCTCGATGAAGTGAAGAACCGGTATGGTTCACTTCAAGGCATTGCGTCAATGCTCAATGGTGATTTCTCTCAAATGCCAGATGGGGCCACGGAGTGCACAAACGGTTGGAGGGGACCGGCGCAGCACATCAATAATCCGCAGTTTTTTTCTAAATACCATGCGGTTTCGCGTGACACATACGTCAAAGTGGACTGGAGTCACTGGGGGAACTTGCGTCATGTGTATGGTACGGATGACCAAGGTCGAGGCCAGCGTTTTTGGAGTAACCAAGGCGTTCAGTATGGGTTGAAATCCCTAAAAACGGGGGCGTTGTCGGTACGGGATTTCCTTAAGGTCAATCGGCACATAGGGGGTTGGAAAGCCACCGATGAAATGAGTAATGAGCGTTTTTGGCATATCAGTGGAGATGACTCATTGAGGCGGTTATCTGTGTGGAGCGAGCATAATATGACGCATGGTGGCGATAAGTCGCTAGCGGCTCGAAGCGAAGGGAATGCCGCAGCGATGGAAGCGGCTTATGGCGCAGGGTTAGTGTATTTAGGAGTTTCCGAGTTACCGATCATAGATTTACGCCATTATCTGGATAATAAGCTCGACATGCATCACAGCGTGGCGTCGTTTACCGCTCGTAAACGCATCGAGGCTGCGATGGGGAGCAGTGCTCACCAACTCATCTGGATGAGCGAAAAAGACGAGAAACTATCACGCCGCGATCTACTGAAGAGCTTGCCGATCGGTGATGCCCTTCGGGTATTGGATCAATGGCTTATTAACATCAAGGCAAATCCTGATCGAAGCTTGGCCGAGAATCGACCCGAGTCCGCCAGTGACCGCTGCTACGATCGTTACGGCAATATCATTGATGACCGCAGTGATACCTGGGACGGCCAGTGGAATGGCAAAGCCCCAGGCGTCTGCCAAACCCGCTTCCCGCACTACAGCAATAGCCGAATGGTGGCCGGAGAAAGTATCTACAACGATACCTTACAATGTGAGCGGGTGAGTATCCGAGAGGCCATAGAGGACGGGGTTTATCAGCCCATCAACATGGCCCCCTATAAAGCAGAGTTGGAGAGTATTTTTCCAGAGGGTGTGTGTCGTTATCACGATGATGAAAACCCATTGGTGGCCAAGTGGGTCGCCAAAATCAAGAAGGCTGGGGGCTAGACCCCAGCCTGGCTAAGCACAACGTGTACGACTAAGGCCACGGTGCCTACAAAGGCCACTAGAAACACCAGCGCCGCCACGATAAATACGGGGGCATTCACTTTCTTTAGGTCCCGTTCCATGGCTGTTCGTTTTTGCACGCCAAAGGCGGCCCTAAACACACTGCCAAGGGCGGTCCAAAAGGACACGGGTTGCTTGTCTGGTTCTTCCATGTGGGTTCCTATGCTGTCTTTAGCAAGAGGCGTTCATCCGAGACCCCAAACCCTTCCGATCTCAACCATTCAAACGCGGTCGGCTCGTCTCTGAATGTGCGCCGCTCAAATGGGCCGAGCGACTCAGCGATCATGCGATCCAATTGGTACTTTTTGAGCATACTTGGGCTATATACCTGCGCTGAGCGTGTCAGTCCATTCTCAATGGCCCAGCCTACCAGCTCAACGATGATGGGTTCAATATCGGGAGTGCCTAATTCCCAGTCGTCTAGATAAACGATATGTCCCCAAGGATGGTTAGGCATGGAATTGGCGATTTGTTGAAAGGCATCGGCATACTGTTTGGCCATTTCAAGGTTCCATTGACCTTTTGCCTTTGCCAACAGTACATCTTGGTCGGTCCATATTTGGAAGTGGCCGTGAGCGTACATAATCACCCCCTTGTCCTGGGTCTTTTTAATAAAAATAGATGGTGATCGACGGATAATCGAGTTTGTCACACTGAGTAGGCTGAAATTATCGGGCCTGACCCCTAATAATAGGCAATATTTCAGGCCTTATCCTTTATGTGCCTATCGTTCGCTGGTATAGTCTCGGGTCAATTATTCTCGGTAGGATACCCACGGTGCGAGCAAGATTCTGCCCCACTCGATTCAACATCAGTCTTCACGTCAAGCGATGGCAATAGCAGGGCGCTGATCCCTGTGTGCCTGTGCGTCCATCCAGCGTCCTGCAGTTCATACGTACTCTCTTTTTGTTTTTGATTTACAAGATTTAGGATTGATCAATGACACCAGAATTGTTTACTGAGCTGTCGCAGCAAGGATATAACCGGATCCCGGTTTATCAAGAAATTCTTGCGGATTTAGATACTCCATTAAGTGCATACCTCAAAGTGGCTCAAGGCCCATACTCATACCTATTGGAATCTGTACAAGGCGGAGAGAAATGGGGTCGATACAGCATGATTGGCTTGCCTTGCCGTCGCGTGCTTAAAGTCTACGGCGAGCAGGTGCAGATTCTTGAAAACGGTGAGGTGGTGGAAACCCACGACGTGGAAGACCCACTGGACTTTATTGCTGATTATCAGGCGCAATTCAAAGTCGCGACGGTAGAAGGATTGCCTAAGTTTGACGGCGGACTGGTTGGCTATTTTGGTTATGATGTGGTGCGCTATGTCGAGAAACGGTTGAAAGACAGCTGTCCCCCAGACGAGATTGGTAACCCAGACATTTTGCTGATGCAAAGTGAAGAGGTCATGGTATTCGACAACCTCAGCGGCAAGTTATTTTTTATTGTGCTGGCGGATCCTAGTGATGACAGTGCCTATGCAAAAGCCCAGCGCCGCATCACAATTATGCGTGGCCAAGTGCGTCGCGCCTATCAAGGCACCATAGGCCAGCCATTAATTCGCTCGCGCGAGGTTCAAGAAAGTGACTTTGTGTCAGGCTATGGTGAGCAACCTTTCCAAGATGCCGTAGAAAAGATTAAAGACTATGTGTTGGCAGGTGACATCATGCAGTGCGTCATCAGTCAGCGCATGAGCGTAGACTTTCATGGCGAACCACTTAACCTCTACCGTGCGTTGCGTACTCTGAATCCAAGTCCATACATGTATTTCATGGATTTGGCAGATCACCACGTGGTGGGCTCCAGCCCTGAGATTCTTGCCCGTTTCGAAGACGGTATGATTACCGTTCGACCCATTGCCGGTACTCGTTATCGCGGTGAAACGAAAGAGGCTGATGAAGCTTTAGAGCAAGAGCTGTTGGCAGATCCAAAAGAAATTGCTGAACATCTTATGCTGATCGACCTTGGTCGAAATGATGTGGGCCGGGTTAGCAACGTGGGTGATGTAAAGGTGACCGACCAAATGGTGGTGGAGCGATACAGTCATGTTATGCACATCGTCAGTAACGTTGAAGGTAAAGCAAAACCAGGCATTACTGCCATGGATGTTTTGAAGGCGACGCACCCTGCGGGTACATTGAGTGGAGCACCTAAGATTCGCGCCATGGAAATCATTGATGAAATGGAGCCGGTTAAGCGCGGAGTTTATGGTGGAGCCATTGGCTACCTTGGTTGGAAAGGTAACATGGACACGGCGATTGCCATTCGAACCGCGGTAATTAAGGACGGCAAACTTTATGTTCAGGCCGGAGCGGGTGTCGTGGCGGATAGTGTGCCAAGGCTAGAGTGGAAGGAAACCATGAACAAAGGACGCGCGTTATTCCGTGCGGTGGCCATGGCTGAATCCGGTTTAGATAACTAAGTCGATAGTATTTTAGAGAAACGCGGTATGAATACCTCAGGCTTACAAAAACGTTTTTTAGAATTGCGAAGCAACAAAGCATTTGAACTGTTTGTTGTGTTTGTCATTATTTTTTCTGCCATTGTGGTGGGGGCGAAAACCTATGATTTGCCTCCCATTATGCTAGAGAGCCTTTCGTGGCTAGATAGCTTCATTACCATGATCTTCTTAGTGGAAATTGTCATTCGCTTTCTGGGAGAAGAACGAAAGCGAGACTTCTTCAAAGGTGGTTGGAATATTTTCGATACACTGATCGTGGTGGCGAGCTTAGTGCCAGTGGATGAAAGTGAGATGGCGTTCATCGGGCGGTTATTGCGGATCTTTCGAGTATTGAGAATGGTATCCATTATTCCTGAGTTGCGTGTATTGCTTAACTCGCTGCTGTTGGCTTTGCCTCAGTTGGGTTATGTCATGCTGCTCATGTTTATTATTTTCTACATATATGCCGCGATTGGAGCGACGTTATTTGCGTCAATTAATCCAGAATTATGGGGTGATATTTCAATATCGCTATTGACGTTATTCCGGGTAATGACATTTGAAGATTGGACGGATGTCATGTACGAAACCATGGCGGTCTACCGAATGAGCTGGATCTATTACTTAACGTTTATCTTTTTAACCGCATTTGCATTTTTAAATATGGTGATTGGCATCGTGGTCAGTGTGATCGAGAAAGAAAATGCCAAAGAGGCAGCTGAACACAGTACCGAGCCTTCGAGATCAGATTTGCATGCTGAAATTCAAGAGCTGAAACAGATGATTGCTGAGCTAAGCCAGTCACAAAAGGGGCAAGCATAATGTTATTGATGATCGACAATTACGACTCCTTTACCTACAACGTGGTTCAATATTTGGGTGAGCTAGGCGCTGACGTTAAGGTGGTGCGTAACGATGAAATCACGATTGAAGAAATAGAAGCATTGAAACCCGATCACTTGGTGGTGAGTCCGGGACCATGTACACCAAATGAAGCTGGTGTGTCAGTGTCGGCGATTAAACATTTTGCCGGAAAAATCCCTATCTTGGGAATTTGCCTTGGACATCAGAGCATTGGTCAAGCGTTCGGTGGTGACATTATTCGCGCAGGTCAGGTCATGCATGGCAAAACCAGTGAAGTGCATCATGAAAATAAGGGTGTGTTTTCGGGGTTGAACCAACCCTTAGTGGCGACACGTTATCATTCATTGGTGATAGACAAGAATACGCTACCAGATTGTTTAGAAGTCACTGCTTGGACTGTGAATGATGACGGTTCTGTAGAAGAGATCATGGGTGTGCAACATAAAACCTTGCCAATCCAAGGGGTGCAATTTCACCCTGAATCGATCCTGACAGAACAAGGGCATGATCTACTGAATAATTTTC